>Ga0315284_10013106_pt1 | contig 11799 bp, 9 predicted proteins | sample YL17G09_16_MG_FD_203696 | JGI IMG/M metagenome (GOLD analysis project Ga0315284, IMG submission 203696) | Sediment microbial communities from Yellowstone Lake, YNP, Wyoming, USA - YL17G09_16 | ecosystem: Environmental > Aquatic > Freshwater > Lake > Sediment | place: USA: Wyoming | collected... | reverse complement strand
CCGGTGGACCTGCCGCTCTGGCTGCACGAGGGCCTCGCCGAGTTCATGGTCGTTGTCAACGACAAGGACCTCCGCGGCGAAAAGCAGGTGTACGCCAAACGCTACGCCCAGCGAGGCACGCCGATCGAGGGCATCCTCGTGCGCGAGACGGGGCAGGGCCTCGAGTACCCGGAGTACAGCGTCGCGTACACGCTGGTGGACTTCCTCGTGGCCGCCGGCAAAGACAAGTTCAAGAAGTTCGTTGACGAACTCAAGGACGGCAAAGACCAGGAAACCGCCTTGAAGGATGCCTACGGCTGGACGCTCATTGACCTGGAGCGACGCTGGCGGGTTTACGTCGGCCAGGTCCTGAGCCGGGAAAACTGAGTTCGTCCTTCGCCGTCCCCCCGGGACCGCTCTCTGCTTCGCCCTGCGTAGCGGGCTTCGCAGAGCAGGGGCGGAGAACGGAGCCGCGCCGATGCCCTTCGTGGGCCAATGGCGACTGCTGTTCTTCACGACCGAGGGCCTTGCCCTGACGGGGCTGCTCGTCGCCGCCGTCGGCGGGCTGGCCTTCCTGGGCCTGGCGGTCCACGGCCTCCTTCGGCGATCCTCCGGCGAGGACCGGGGCCCGGTCCTTCCGTGGTGGCAGGTGGGGGTGGGCGCGGCCCTGGCGGCGGCGCTCCTCCTGGTGTCGTCCCTCGCGTGGGAGCGCCCGGCCGTCGGGTACCAGGTTGCGATGATGGCGGCGATCTTCGCGGCCGCCGCGGCCTGGATCCTCCTATTCTACCTGCGGGTCTACCAGTACCTCGGCCGCGTGCCGATGGGCGTCCTCGTGGCGATGCGGATCGGCGCCGTCCTCCTGCTGGTGCTCCTCCTGTTCAAGCCGACGCTGAGTTACGAGCAGAAGATCGAGCACCGGACGGACCTCGACATCCTGGTGGACGCGTCGCGGTCAATGTCGGTCAAGGACTGGCCCGATTCGCCGAACCGGCTGGGCGTGGCCGCCAAGCAGGTCGAGGACTACCTTGCGCCGCTCGACAAGGCGTTCCGCCTGAAGGTCTTCGTCTTCGACACGCGCGCCCGCCAGATCGAGCCCGGCCAGTGGCCCGAGCCCCAGGGCGAGGCCACCAACCTCACCCGGGCCGTCAAGGACGTCCTGGCCTGGCCGGGGCGCGGCGAGACGACCGCCCTCGTGATCCTCTCCGACGGCATCCACAACGCGGGCGGGTCGGTCCTGAAGGACGTGGCAGCCCTCGGCCCGCCGCCCATCTACACCGTCGGCGTCGGCAGCGACCTCTCGGCCCAGAGCGGGTACCAGGACATCGCCATCGAGGACGTCCGGGCGCCCGAGGAAAGTGTCGTCAACAACATCGCCCGGATCACCGTCGACGTCGAGGCGGTGGGCCTGGCCGACCGGTCCGTCGAGGTGCAACTGCGCGAGGGCGACACGCGCCTCGGGGCCGAGCCGCTTCGACTCGACGCCGTCCCCGGCGGCCAGAGCGTCACCCTGACCGTCACCCCCACGAGCACCGGCCGCCATACCTACACCGTGACCGTGCCGCCTGACCCGGCCGAGCGCCGCAGCGAGAACAACTCGCGCGAGGTCCACCTCCTGGTGACCGACCCGAAGATCCGCGTCCTCTACATCGAAGGCGTCGTGCGGCCGGAGTACAAGCCCTTGAAGAGCGCGCTGGAGACCGACCCGAACGTGGAACTCCTTGCGCTGGTGCAGGTCCGAAAGGGCGAGTTCATCCAATCGGGCAGCCTCCAGGGACTGGCCCTCTCGGCGTTCCCGCAGACGCTCCAGGACATGCGGAAGTTCGACGTCTTCATCATCGGCGATCTCGACCGCTCGTACTTCAAGGACGCCCAACTCGAAAACCTGAAGGTGGCCGTTGCGGAAGGCCGGGGCCTGGTGATGATCGGCGGGTACTCGAGTTTCGGACCCGGCGGATACCAGGGCACCGCCATGGAGGACATCCTGCCGGTCTGGGTCGGCCCGCGCTCCATCGGCCAGGAAACGACGCCGTTCGTCCTGAAACTCACCGCCGAAGGCGCGAACCACCCGATCTTCTACGGCACGACCGACTTCTTCCAGTACCAGTCGGCCGCGCCGCGCGAACGCCTTCCCGAACTCAAGGGCTGTAACATCCTCGGCCGGCCGCGCCCGGGCGCCAGCGTCCTGGCGGTCCACCCGACGCGGACGGGGCCCGACGGGCCGCTGGTGGTCCTGGCGGTCGAGCAGTACGGCCAGGGCCGCACGGCCGCCTTCGCCGCCGACACGACTTACCAGTGGTACCTGCCGTTCAAGGCGCTCGGGCGCGAGTCGCCGTACGTCAAGTTCTGGGGCCAGATGGTCCGGTGGCTGGCCAACAAGGAGGTGAAGGAAGCGAGCGACTCGGCAGGGCTGGAACTGCTGGTGCGGAAGCCCCACTACGACCCGGGCGAAAGAATCGCGGTCCGCGCGAAGGTCCGGGCCGAGGAAGGCCGGGCCACCAACTTCGCCCAGGTCCAGGGGCTGCTCCTTGGGCCCGGGCCCGCCGACCGGAAGAGTTTCGACCTGCCGCTGGCCGCGGGCTCGGTCGGCCTCTACGAGACCGAACTCGACCCGCCCGACCCCGGCCGGTACAAGATCGCCGTCGAGGCCCGCAAGGACAACCAGCGCCTGGGGTTCGAGGAGGTCGAGTTCACCGTCGGGCGGGCGAATCAGGAGTTCGAGCGGCTGAACATCGACCGGGGGCTCCTCAAGGGCCTCGCGCAGGAGACCGGCGGCGAGTACTATGAACCGGCGGCCTTCGGCGACCTGGTGGAGCGGCTCCGCAGCCGGACGATCAAGGAAGACATCCACCGCGAGATCGGCATCCAGACCGTGCCCTACCTCTTCACGATCCTCTTCGGCGTGTTCCTTGCCGTCGTGACGGGCGAATGGCTTGTGCGAAAGTACTATCAATTGAATTAACAGGTTTCGCCGCCGCGCTCGCGCGGCGAGGGCTTGGTTAGGCGCCAGACCGATCAGGGCCCCAAGGGCCGAAACTGGAAGAAGGGCGAGGCGCCCTGCTGCTGCCCCCGCTGGATCGTGTACACCAGGAACGCGGCCCATGCGCCCGTCACGATCAGGCCGAGTGCGATTCCTGCGTAGCCCATCGCCAATCCGGCGATGGCCATGTTGCGGCTCACGCGGGTGCCGCCCGAGTCGCGGACCTGTTTCAGTGCGACGTGTCCGAGCACGGCCGCAACACCGCCGAGGATGACCGGCAACACGCCCCCGAGAAACGAGCAGCAGCACCCCGAGACGGGCAGGATGACGATCGCCGCGATGCCGACGATCATGCTCGCCAAGGCCAGCGGGTTGGTCGCCGGCGGCGGCGGCCCTTCAAACGGCGGCCCACGCGGCTGCGGTTGTAACGGCAGCGGCTCGCCCTGCAGCGGGCCGTCTTGCGGTGGCTGATTCGCGGTCATCGGCTCCCCCTTCGCTTCGGTTCGTCCTGCTGCGTCGCGCCGAGATACTCGCGTCGGAGCGCGGCCGCCACGTCGCGCGCAAGGCCGAGCGCGTGCCGCGCTGTGTCCATCGAGCGCGTCCCCAGGCCGCACGCCGGCGTGACGAGGCTCTGCCGAAGGACCTGTTCGCGCCGAAAGCCGAGTGCCTCGACCTTCTTGACCAGGCCGAGCAGCCGCGCGCGAAGCGCGTCGGCCGTGGCGGCCGCAAGCGCCTCCGGGTCGGTCGGCACGATGCCCCAGGCGATGTTCCCGCCGCGCGAAAGGTATGCCGCCAGGTCGTCGCGGTACACGAGGAAGTTCTCGGCGAACTCGAACGCGTCGAACGAGACGACCTGGAGGCGGCTCCCCAGAAAGATGGACCAATCGGTGTTCGAGCAGCAGTGCGAGCCGGCGGCCGCGTCGCCGGCGCCGCCAGGGCGTAGCCCGGCTATGCCGGGGCGAAGCCCGGCGCCGGCGAGGACCGCATCGAGCGTCGCGCGGACGCGCTCGACGTCCCAGTTGAAGAACGGCGTGCCGAAGGACGCAAGGAATGGCTCGTCCACGAAGACGACCGGCTCGGCCCCGGCAGCGCGCAACTGCTCGGCCTGCCACCGGACGCGGAGCGAGAGGAACTTTTCGAGGACGTCGCGCAGCACGTCGTCGTAGAGGATCGGGTTGCCGCCCTCGCCCAGGACGGCCATGCCGACGGTCACCGGCCCCGCGACCTGGCCCTTGGCCTCGCGCGGCCGGCGCTTGCCGACCGCCTCCAGGAACGGGGCGAAGCCGTGCGCGGCCTCGGGGCTCATGGCCGCAACCGATGCGTCGCCGGCGGCGTGCGCGGCAAAGATCCGCTCGACGCCCTCGAAGAACGCGTCGTCCTGGACGTGGCGGAGACGGCGGCCCTCGACCCGCAGGCCCGGGAACCCCTCGAGCGCCTGCTCGTTCATGCCCTCCAGCGGCGAGACCTTGGGCAGTTGCGGCCAGTGCGGCAGGTCCGGGCAGAACTCGAACACCGCCTCGACGGCCGCGCGGGCGTCGGTATGCGGCAGGCTGCCGATGCCGGTGGCGCGACATTGGCCGAGGAAGGCCATCGAGGGCTCCTTTGCACTGCGGGCAGGGGATTATAGCAGGTGGGGCCGCGGCCCCGCAACGGCCAGGCTGTGTCTGATGAATCGGTCTGGCTTCGGGCGGCTGCATTCGGCCTCCCGAAGGGACCCCGTTGGGGCCGGCGCTTGACACTTCGGCCCCGCCTGCCGAGAATGGCGGGGCACGGACCGGGGAAGGGCGCGTCGGCCCCGGCTTGCGGCAGGTCGAACTCGGCGGCAGGACGGGCGGAATGGAACCGGACACCAAACCCAAGATGCCGGTCGCACCGGCGCCGGCCGCGCGGAAGCCGCGCAGGCCCTCGCCGACGACGCCGTATCTTTTGTCGGTCGCCTCGGCGCTTGCCTTGTCGCTGGCATTTCCGCCGGCCGAGGTCTCGTTCCTCGCGTACCTGGCGCTCGTGCCGCTCCTGGTGATGGCGGTGCGGACGCGGTCGAGACGGCACGTGTTCCTGGCGGCGTATGTCGGCGGCCTCTTTTTCTTTGCCGCCAACCTCTACTGGTTCTGGCCGTTCAGCGTGCCCGGCTGCATCGCCCTGATCCTGTACCTGGGGCTTTATTGGGCGGTGTTTGCGTGGGGCGTCAGGCGGATTACCGAGACGACGCGCCTGCCGCTGGCCCTGGCGGCGCCGGTCGTGTGGGTGGCCCTCGAATACTTCCGCGGATGGTTCCTGACGGGCCTGCCGTGGCTGTACGTCGCCCACACCCAGTACGAGAACCTCGCGATCATTCAGATCGCCGACGCCCTGGGCGCCTACGGCGTGAGTTTCCTGGTGGTGGCGACGTCGGGGCTGGCGGTGGACCTCCTCGCGCGGCCGCTGTTTGTGCGAGAGCGCAAGGCGGCGGACCCGGCGTCGGGCCGGCCCCGAAGAAGACTCAGCCGGGTCGTCGTGGCGAGCGTCCTCGGCCTGGCGTGCGCCTGGGCGGCGACGGTCGGCTACGGCCTCTGGCGGATCGGCCAGGACGCCAGGTACTCCGGCGCGGAACATCCCCCAAGCGTGGCGGTGGCGGCGATCCAGACGAACGTCCCGCAAGAGATCAAACTGCTGGCCCGTTTCGAGGACGCCGAGAAGGAAGAGGAGCAGATGCTCGGCGACCAGGTCCGCCTGACCAGCGAGGCGCTGGCGGCCGTCAAGGCCTGGCCGCTCGCCCCGGACCTGGTGGTCTGGCCGGAGACGATGGTGCCCGGGTTCCAGAACCCCGAGTTCCTGGAGGCCGACCTCCGGCGCGAGGTCGAGGTGCCGGGCCTGGCGCGGATGATGGAGGCCGACCAGGCGCGGTTCCAAGGGTACTGGCAGACGGTCCGCGGGGTCGCCCGTGAGGCCGGCGCGCCGGTTCTGTGCGGCGCCAACTGGGCCGACGTCAAGGGGGTCCGGTTCCTTCCGGAGGGGAAGGTGACGCCCCGGATGGAGAAGGCCAATGCGGCGCTGCTGATCGGGCCGACGTCGGGCGACTACATCGCCGAGCATGTCTATACCAAGGTCCATCTTGTGCCGTTCGGCGAGTACGTCCCGTTCCGCAGGAGTTTTCCGTGGCTCTATCGGCTGCTCGGCCGCATGACGCCGTACGAGTTCGAGTACAGCCTGACGCCCGGCGCGCGGGACCAGGCGCCGTTCGTCCTTCGGACGGCCTCCGGCGAGGTTCGGTTCCAGGCGGCCATCTGCTACGAGGACGCGTTCGCCTACCGCATCCGCGACATGGTCCGGCCGCGCGAGGCCGGCCGCAATAAGGCCGTGGACTTCGTCGTCAATATCTCCAACGACGGGTGGTTCGCTAAGGATATTAATGTGCTTGGCATACGACTTCCAACGAACGAGTACGTACAGCATCTCAACCTGTGTGTATTCCGTGCGGTCGAGGAAAGGGTCCCAATCGTCCGGTCAGTGAATACCGGCGTCAGCGCGATGATTGCCTCGGACGGGCGAATCTACGCCCAAGTGGCGGATTCCCTTGGCCGCCGGAGGGGCGTCGAAGGCTGGTGCGCGGGCCGGCTCGACCTGGACCGGCGCCTGGCGCCGTACACGCGGGTGGGCGACCTTTTCGCCGAGGCGTGCACCGGCGGGGCGGCGGCCCTGGCGGCCGTTGTGTTGGTCGCCGGCCTGCGAAAGCGAAAGGAGCACAAACCATGAGACGATCGGCACTGTTGGCGGTGGCCGCGACCCTGGCCTTGCTGGGGGCCAAAGGGGCACGGGCGGGCGAAGGAGCCGCACCGGCCGCGCCGGATCCGTACAACGTCCTGGTCGAAATCCTGGGCTCGGGCCAGCCGCCGCTGGAGGCGTATGCGGCCGAGTCGTTCCTCGACATCAACCGTGCCCCGCCGCGCGACGAACTCCTGAAGTTGGCCGACGGGCGCGACCCGCGCGTCCGCATGACGGCGCTGGCGGTCCTCGGGGCGACGCGCCGGCCGGAGTACGTCCAACTGTACCGGCGGGGCCTGCGCGACGACGACGCGGTGGCGCGGCTGGCGGCGGCGTTCGGCCTGGCGATGGCGGGCGACGCCTCCATGGTGACCCAGATCCGCGATGCCCTCTCCAGCCCCGATATCGTCCAGCGGCGGACCGCCTGCTGGCTGCTCGGCCTGATGGGCAACCCGAGCGCCGAGGGGCTCCTTAAGATCAAACTGGCCGACCCGGACGCGGTGGTGGTGCTGCGCGCAGCCGAGGCGCTCGGGCGATTGGGGTCGGACCTGGGCCTCGAGCCGGTCCGGCGTCTGACGGAACATCCGAGCCACCCAATCCGGGCGATGGCGACGCGCCTGCTCGGCCGCATCGGCGGCGTGCCCGACGTTCCGCGACTGGAGCGGCTCTGCGAGTCGAAGAAGTTCCTCGACGTCAAATTCGCCGCCATCGGGGCGCTGGCGCGGCTGGGAGACTTCAAGCGGGTGGGGCTGCTCGTGGACATGCTGGACGCCCCGGCGGACGAGGAGCGGGCGCTGGCCGCCCGGACGCTGGGCGACACGGCTTACGCGCCGGCGCTGGCGGCGCTCGCGAAACTGCTGGACGCCAAAGACCCGGCGCTCCGGATGAGCGCAGCGGCGGCGATGCTCAAGATCCAGTCGGCACCCGAACCGTGGCGGGAACGGGGCCTGAAGGAAGAGCCGAAAACGGCCCCGCCGGGTGGGCTATAAAACCCGGGTGGCGTTGCCCCCCCCGTGTATTCACGGGGGGCTAAGTGGGTTGCGTCGCGCCCGGCCATTTAGCCCCCGGTGAACACACCGGGGGCAATGCACGTTGGCCATGCCGCGGGTGGGGGCGGTTTTTTTGTGTCGGACAGCCCGCGGTTGTCGTAATTCCTTTTGGACACTGAATTTTTGCTTGACGGGTCAAGGGGCCGAACTAGAATCGCCTGCTGCCACTTGAGGCACAAGGGCCAGCGGCCGGAGTGCACCCGCCTTGCCTGGGGGGTGTCTGCGGCGGCGCCGGGCGAGGATCAAGGGGCGGCCCGGGAGAATCCTGCCACACGGGGCGGTTGAGGACGCGAAGGAGCAAGCCTTGAGCACGCTGGGTAAGATCCTGACGGTGCTGATTGCCCTGGTGGCGATCCCGGTGTCAGTTCTGGTTTCCCGCGAGTTCTTCCTGCGGGAGAACTGGCGCGCCAAGTACCAGGAGACGAACGACCTGTTCCAGCGGGCCCTGAAGCAGAGGGACCAGTGGTACCAGAACACCCAGGAGGCCAACCGCTTCCGCGAAGCCGACAAGAAGAGCCTCCAGGACACCATCAACGCCCAGATCAACACCATCGCCGGCCTGCGCGACCAGTTGACCATCCAGGGCCAGGAAAAGGCCGCCCTCGACAAGAAACTCTCCACCCTCAGCGATTCCTACGACGCCATGAGCAAGCAGTTGACCCAACTCGTGACCGAGCGGCAGGACGCCCGGATCGAGCGCGACGACGCCAAGAAGCGGGCCGACGACCTCCAGAAGATGTACTCGGAACTCGACGTCCGCTATCGCGACACCGACGCCAAACTCAAACAGGCCATCGAGACCGTCCTCATCCTCCGCGAGGACAAGGCGGAACTCGAGAAGGTGGTCGCCGACGCCGTCAAGCAGGGATACAAGCCCCCGGCCGTGGCGGTCGAGAGCCCCGTCAAACTGAGCGGCCTCGTCACGGCCTCCGATACGGAGAACCGGGTCGCCGAGATCAACCTCGGCACCGACGACGGGGTGGTCGCCCCGATGGTGTTTTACGTCTACGACCCGAAGGCCGGGGAGTTCCTGGCGAAACTGACCATCAAGCAGGTTTCGCACGACAGGGCGGTTGGCGATCTGACGATGGTGCGCGGCAAGGTCGAGGTAGGCAATCATGTCACGAATCGGTTCGACTAGTGGAGTTCGCGTCGCCGCTCAGCCCCTGAGCAACATCTACACGGTGCTGCTCCTGGTGGCCCTGCTGGCGGTCGTCCTGACCCTGGTGTTGCTCGGGTACGTGCTTCAGACCCGCTACGGCGGCACCCTGGGGTACGGCGAGGAAGCGACCCAGGAGAGGCAGCAGGCCGACGACAACATCGCCCGCAACCGCGCCGACCTGGACCAGATGGATAAGACGCTCCTCGGCTATTCGGGCGGGGCAGGGACGGCGCCGCCGCCGGCCGGCACGTTGCCGCCGCCGGCTGGCACGCTGCCGCCGCCGGCCGGCACGTTGCCGCCGCCGGCTGGCACGCCGCCGCCGCCGGCTGGCACGTTGCCGCCGCCGGCCGGCACGTTGCCGCCGCCGGCTGGCACGCTGCCGCCGCCGTCACCCCTGGGAGCGGCTAACGGCTAGACGTTGTTCGCCCGGCGCTTGAGCCGTGCGGCCGGACCGACCGCCCGGCCAGACCGACACTTCAGAGGACCGGCATGATTTTTGACCGCATCATCGGCCTCTTCTCGGCGGACATGGGGATCGACCTCGGCACTGCGACGACGCTGGTCTACGTGCGCGGCGAGGGGATCGTGCTGTGCGAGCCGTCGGTCGTGGCGGTCCACAAGGACACCGGCAAGGTCCTCATGGACGGCATGGCCGTCGGCGAGATGGCCAAGAAGATGCTCGGCAAGACCCCGGGGTCGATCCAGGCGATCCGGCCCTTGCGCGACGGCGTGATCGCCGACTTCGACATCACCGAGGCGATGCTCAGTTATTTCATCCGCCGCGTCCACGGCCGCCGCAGCCTCATTCGGCCACGGGTCGTCATCGCCATCCCCTCGGGGATCACCGCGGTCGAGAAGCGGGCGGTCCTGTCGAGCGCCCAGCGGGCCGGCGCCCGCAAGGTCTTCCTGATCGAGGAGCCGATGGCCGCCGCCATCGGCGCGGGTCTGCCCATCGAGGAGCCCACCGCCAGCATGGTCGTCGACATCGGCGGCGGGACGACCGAAGTCGCGGTCATTAGCCTGGCGGACATCGCCTGCTCCGAGTCCATCCGCGTCGCCGGCGACGACCTCGACGACGCCATCGTCGAGTACATGAAGCGGACCTACAGCCTCCTGATCGGCGAACAGAGCGCCGAGCGGATCAAGATCGAGATCGGCAGCGCCTGCCCCCTCAGCCAGGAACTCGAAATGGAGGTCGGCGGACGCGACCTCATCGCCGGCCTGCCGCGCACCACCACCGTCACCAGCCAGGAAATCCGCGAGGCCATGGCCGAGCCGATCCAGGCCATGATCGAGACCATCAAGCGGACCCTCGAACGGACCGAGCCGGAACTCTCGGCCGACCTGGTGCACAACGGGATCGTGCTGTGCGGCGGCGGGGCCCTCATGGCCGGCCTCGACACGGTCATCGCCCAGGCCACGGGCCTGACCGTCCGGATCGCCGACGACCCGCTGACGTGCGTGGCCCGGGGGACGGGGATCTTCCTCGACCACCTGGACAAGTGGCGCGGAACCATCGAGATGACCGACGAGGAGATCTGATCGCGATGGATTTTCCGAGCGGCGACCAGGAGGTCGCCGTGGCGGGGTGCCACGGCGGGCTTCCGCCCGCCGCTCGGGTCACCAGTTGCCGTTCGAGGACCCGGCGATACTGTTTCAGGCAACCGCCATGGCCACCACCAAGCGGCGAAAATCGCGACGCCCAACCCTCGGGCGCGAAGCCCGCCGGCGCATCGTCATCGGCGCCATCCTCTTCGCCAGCGTCCTGCTGCTGCTCATGCCGCCGTCGGTGACGCGCGGCATCCGGCTGTACGCTGGGCCGGTGTTCTATCCGCTCCAGGGCGTGACGGAAGGCCTGCTGATGGACATCGGCCAATCGTCGCCGTCAGCCGGCGGGCCCGGCCTGGCCCCGGCGGAATGGTCCCGCGTCCGCCAGGAGAACACCGACCTGGAAGAGGCGCTCGCCAAGGCCACCGCCGTCATTGATCAGTACGATAAGCGCGTCCGCGACCTGGCGTTGATCCGCGAAGGGCTCGACGGCCTTCCGTGCCGCCTCATTCCCGCCTCGGTCCTGCCGGTCCGGTCGGTCGGCGGCCGCGCCGTCGCCCATCTGGCCGAAGGGTCGGAACGCGGGGTGGCTGCAGGCGGCGTCGTGGTGATGCGCGACATCGACCGCGGGACGCGCGAGCAGGTTGAGAAGGGCCAGCCGGTCCTGGCCGCCATGGGCCTCGTGGGCATCGTTGACGACGTCGGGCCCCGGATGAGCACCGTCCGGCTGGTGACCGACCCGCGGACGCGCCTCATGGTTCAGGTGATCATGCGGCGCGGCGAGGCGTGGCGCGCCGGCCCGACCGCCGTCGCCGAGGGCACCCCCGACGGGGCGGGCCTCCGCCTGAAAGGCATCAGCCGGGGTACCGACATCGCCGCCGGGGATTACGTCGTCACCAGTCCCTCGGCGCAGTCCCCGGTGCCGCCCTACCTGGTGGTCGGGCGGATCGACCGGTGCGACCTGCCGCGCGCCGCCGTCTTTCTGGACGTCAGCGTCAAGCCGCGCGTCGCACCTTCCGAAGTTGACAGGGTCTACGTCCTGGCACCCGCACTTCCGTTGGCGCCGTGATCGTCGTCGGCCGCGCCCCGCGCGGTCGCGCGGCTCGCCCGGTTCGGGCGGCGGCCGGACACAACCGCGCGAGGTAATCGGTGCGGTGGGTCGTCGTCGCCATCCTGGCGTACATCTGCCTGGTCGTCCAGACGGCCGTCTTCCGGCCCGGCCTCCTTGCCCTGGAGGTCCGCGGGCATGCCGCCGGCCCGGACCTCATCCTGGTGCTCGGCCTGTTCCTGGCCCTCTCGCTTGAGCCGTATGAGGTTTTCGTGGTGGCTTGGTGCCTCGGCCT
>Ga0315284_10013105_pt1 | contig 11799 bp, 10 predicted proteins | sample YL17G09_16_MG_FD_203696 | JGI IMG/M metagenome (GOLD analysis project Ga0315284, IMG submission 203696) | Sediment microbial communities from Yellowstone Lake, YNP, Wyoming, USA - YL17G09_16 | ecosystem: Environmental > Aquatic > Freshwater > Lake > Sediment | place: USA: Wyoming | collected... | reverse complement strand
CGCTTCACCCACAGCCGCCACAGCACCGGCCCGAACTCCGCGAAGCGGTCCTTGGCCTTCGCGCCCCAGGAGGCGGCGAAGTCATGCTCGTAGGAGGCGAGGATCACTCGCCGATCGGGAAACGTCCCCAGGTACCAGGCCGGGAAGTGGGCGCTGGCGAACTCGCTCTTGCCGTGCCGGGGCGGCATCTGAATCAGTAGCCGCTTGAGCTTGCCCTGGGCCACGTCTAGCAGGCGCTCCGCCAGCAGGTCGAGGTGAGGGGCGATCTGCCACTGCCCTCTGCTCGCCAGCCAGGCGAAGGCGGCCGGGTCCAGGCTGGCCTGCCGCAGGATGTCGTGTTCGCAGTCCGTGGTGGCGGCTGCGCTCATGGCTCGCCCTCCGTCCTGGAAGCATCAGGAACCAGAGCTGGCCCAGCCGCTCCAGGCACACACGTGGGCAGCGCAGCCAGCGCGGCAGGCGCCGGAAGTGCCCTTTCCTGCCCCGTCCGCGGTAACCGGCCTCGCAGTTCGCGCAGCAGCGTGCGCGTGCTCTCGTCCAGGCCCGTCACCATCTGTGCCGGGATCAGCGGCTCCCCCTTGGCCCCGGTGAGTTCGGCGCTGTGCATGTCGCGCTGGCTCAGGTACTGCTTGCCCAGCCAGATCTGCATGGTGGTGTTGCCGCCCAGGGCCGCTTTCCACTGGATGCGCCGGAGACTGGATTTGCCGTTCTCCAGGCCCTTTTCATAGGCACCGCAAAACTCAGAGTCGTCTTTGAGGCGGCGCTCGACGGTATCTATGCTCACGTTGAGCACGGCCGCCAACTCGCTGTGCGTGCTCTGGATCTTGCCCAGGTCCTCCACCAGGCGCAGGTCGAACTCGAGGCGAGGCCGGCCGCCGGGGTGCTTCTGCTGTTCCTGCTGCTCAGTCATGGGCGTCCATCCTCCTCACCATTCGGCAGTCGCGGTAGTCGGGTCCATAGAGCTGTTCGCTGGGGCCGCCGACCAGGGCATGGCTGAACCGCCAGCCGTCGCGCTCGAAGGCGGGCATCTCATGCGCCCATACGCGAATCCATTCGGTGATGGAATGCGATGGCATGGCGGAAGCCTCAGTCAACACGCACCGCCTCCTGCCCAGCGAAGAATTCCCACCGGGAGAGGATCACATCACAATAGCGGGCGTCGAGGTCGAAGCCATAGCAGCGCCGCCCGGTTCTCTCGGCCGCGATGATGGCGGTGCCCGATCCCAGGAAGGCGTCAACAACCAACTGCCCCAGTTCGGTGGCATTGGTGATGGAGCGCTCGATCAAGGCCAGCGGTTTCATCGTGGGATGGAGATCGTTCACCACTGGCTTGTCATGCTCCCACACCGTGCGCTCATTGGTGGGGCCGTGCCAGCGGGGTGCCTGGCCGCGCTTGAACGCATAGAAACACGGCTCATACCAGTGCTTATACTGGGCGAAGAGCGCGCCCGCGCCGTTGTTCTTCACCCACACGAGCAGGTTGCGCTCCTGCCAGCCGGTCTCGGCCATACAGTCGAGTACGTCGCGCAGATGTGAGCTGGCGAACCACAGGTAGAGCGGCGCTTTGTCATCGGAGTGCTGGTGGGCGAGCGACAGACTGCCGATAAGCAGTGTGCGATACTCGTCATCGGTGAGGTCGTCCCAGTAGGCGTCGCCTTCCTGTCCCTCGGCCCCTCGGCGCTTGGCGCCGATGCGCTCTTCCTGCGCCGCCCGGCCGCCGAGGTAGTTGATGGCGTAGGGGGGATCGGTGACGACGGCCTGGGCGACTTCGCCTCCCATGAGACGCTTCCAGTTCGCCGGGTCGGTGGCATCACCGCAGAGCAGGCGGTGCCGGCCCAGTTGCCAGATCTCGCCGGACTGCACCCGCGTGGGGCCCTGCTGCTGTTCCGCCTCCGCCATCGCCTGCTCGGGGTCGAAGCTTTCCTCTCGCCCCTGCTTTTCGGCCGCATCCAACCGCAGGAGCAAGTCGTTCAGGTCGTCCTGGTCCCAGCCGGTAGCGTGAAGCTGCTCCTGCGCGTCCAGGTCACGGAGCAACTCGGCCAGCGCGGTCTCATCATCCTCCGCCAGATCGGAGGCGCGGTTGTCGATGGCCAGGAATGCTTCCGGGTAGGGACCGGTGTAGATGTGGCAGGCGATCTCCGTCCATCCCTCGAGCCGCGCCGCCTCCACCAGGCCATGACCGGCGAGGATGGTGCCATCGGGGGTGATCACCACCGGTTTCTGCTGGCCGTGCACGCGCAGCGATTCCCGCAGGATGGCGAGCTGGTGCTCCGGGTGTCGGCGGTAGTTTCGGGGGTGGGGGCGGAGGTCCGCGATCCTCCGGAGTTCAGTGACGATCGCGGTCATGACGCGTGCTGGCACCTGGTCCATTTCGATATCTCCCTCGTGCTACGTAGCGAAGCTGCTTTGCAGAGTAGCATCGGCCACAGACAAGCCGGCCCCTGGGCTCAGGTTCGGGCTAGCTAGACCCTACCTCAGCTCAGAAGCCGGCTCAGCTGCGTCGGCTCTTCACCCCACCACGACGGGCCAGGGGCCTCGGTTGTCGTCGCCTACAGTCAGATTATACCACGGCAAGGGCTGAGTTACAAACATCCGCGCGCCTGTTGCTGTCAATACCGGCAGGCCGATCACACGCGAGTAACTCCTGCCTCTGTAGGTCAGGCGATGGTCACTGCGCTCTGCGGTACCGAGAAGCCGGCGCTGCAGATCACGGCGAGCCCCGGGAGGCTCTGCTCGGGGCAAGCGTTCCACTCTGAGTGCGCTTGTTCGCCGCGTTCTGGCATCTCCGGGTGCAGTACTTCTTCGGCCGGCCGCGCTGGACCACCGGCACCGGATACAGATCGGAACAATTGAGGCAGCGTCGGAGCTCGCCATTGCCGGTGATGATGTCGTAGAAGTGCACGTAGAGTGCGTCGAGCAGTCTGTGGCAATGCCACCGCGGGACAAAGGGCCGGGCCGCTCGTTCCGCGTCCTTCGTCCTCCACGGTTCTGGCTGTGGTATTCCGACGACGCGCCGCACCGACTCCAGATGCCGGTTGACCCAGCTGCTCACCAGGTAGGAGGCCCACTTGGTGCACTCCCGACCTGTCAGTCTGGCGACGCGGCCGGCCATCCGCTGGGGGACTAGGAACCCATTGCCCCTGGCGTCAGCGGGTCTGGGCAGACTGGGGCAGAACCCGCTGTCAGACGGCGGGAGGCCGGCGCCGGCCCTGTACATGTAGTCCTCCACCCAGGCGTCCGGCGAAGGTGCTGGCAGGCCGACCTCGAGCATGTAAACAGGCCCCAGCAGCCTGCGCAGCCTTCTGGTAGAGCGCGTCTGCAGGCCGTAGTAGAGTTCCATCAGAGCGCGAAGCTCAGCGGCCTTTTGCTTGAGCCACCATACAGGCTCTCCACCTAAGCTGCGCCACTCTCTGTGGCCGTAGGGTCTGAGATCATCCTGGTCGGGAATCCCAAGAGGGCCGAAGTCCTCGTAGAACCGCACGATCTCGCTGTCCTGTGAGAAGTCGAGATCGACGAACCGGCGCAACAGGTCCGGCTTTGTGGTCGGGTCGTAGCCTCCGCGAAATCGGGCCGCGTCGATGTTGCCCTCTGAATCAAGGAACACGACGACACGGCGGTCCACCGCGCCACTCACTCCCTGCGCGAAGTCGTATGGAGATCTGACGCGCTGCGGGCCCAGGTCCACGACGTCTGGCGAGTGACGGAAAGCCCACGAGCCGAACTCCCGCTCCCACCCCACACTGGGTCGCCACGCACCCTTGGCCTCCTCCCAGCGCATGCTCTGTGACTGCCGCATGACTGCCATCTCCTATCCGCGAAAACATCCGCGTCTTATGCTCCGCCCCGGGTGGCCGTATACTCCAGGTGTTGGTTCGCACCCAATTCTACTCTGGAGGTTATGCGATGTCGAACCGATGGCTTACAGCACCACAAGCAGCAAGGGAAGCCGGACTGGCCCCGTACTCCCTTCACCGGATGGCCCGGCGCGGTGAACTGCGCTTTATGCGTCTGGGACGGCTCTGGCTCTTCGAGCGCAGAGAGATCGCCCGCCTGAAGCGCATGCGGATGAGAGAGCACGGGTCGGAGCGACGCCGTGGGTGACCGAACGCTCATGCCGGGTGAGGCAGCCGCAATACTTCGCACGGCGGGAATCACCATCATCAAAGAGCGTACCGGAGACGGCACGGAGATCCGGTGCTGCTGCCCCGGTCATCCCGATCCCGACGGCCACCTCTACGTCAATGCGGTCACCGGCGCCGCCTTTTGCCAGAAGTGCAAGCAGCGCACCAATCTGTGGGCCCTGTGCGGCGAGTCGGCCCCCATCCCGCCGGAGGAGGTCCTGCGCGGTGACATTCTGGCGGCCACCGCGGATTACTACCACAGCCGCCTCACCGAGGATGCTCGCCGCTACCTGATCGAAGAGCGTGGTCTCACGCCCGAAGTGCTGGACCGTTTCCAGGTCGGGTGGGCAGATGGTGGTCTGCGGCGGCACCTGCTCGAGGAGAGGGGCTTCTCCGCCGACGCGTGCGTGGCCGCCGGGGTACTGGCGCAGGACGAGCACGGGCTGCGCGACTTCTTCTACCACCGCATCATCTTCCCCAACGTCGTCGGCGGCCGTGTCGTTCACCTCTCGGGGCGGCGCATCGACGGCGGGAAGCCAAAGTGGATGCATCTGCCCGGCGAGATCGCCTACCCATTCAACGCCGACGCGTTACGCGAGCCGGACTGTCTGTGGGTCGAAGGCATTCTGGACGTGCTCAGCGCCGCGTGCTGGGACATGCCCGCGGTCGCAGGCCTCGGGACTCACGCGAAGCAGGGATGGGTCGACCTGGTACCCGATGAGAACCGCATCATCGTCACCATGGATGGCGATGCGGCTGGCAGCAGTGGCTCTCTCAAGGTCGCGGAACTCCTCGGCGATCGGGCGCGGATCGCGTCGCTGCCGGCAGGCAAAGACCCGAACGACATGCTCGTAGAGGGACGACGCGAGGAGTTCGAGGCTTGCCTGAAGTCCGCTGTCGACCTGCTCACATTCGGCATCAACCAGATCCCTGCCGACACCCCGAGGACGGAACTACCTCATCTGCTCGGCGACGTGCTCAAGCGGATCGCGGCGGCCGACCCGGCCACCGCGCAGGCCTACCTCGGCTTGCTCAAAGCGCACTTCCGTCTCACGCGCGAGGAGCTGACTGCATACCGGCAGGTGGTCAAGGGGCTTCGCTCGGCCTCCGCGGGCAGCGCCGACCACGCCGCGTCCGACCAGTCAGGGCAATCGGACCAGGATGGTGGGGGCGGAGGATCTCAGGCCGACCGCCTCGTCTGCTTGCTCGTCGCCGAGGGCGTCGAGTTGTTTCACGACCAGGTCGGCGACACGTTCGCGGTTGTGCCCGTCGGGGAGCATCGGGAGATCTGGCCGTGCCGCGGCAGGCATCTGAAGCGCTGGCTGGCCGGTCGCCTATGGCAGGCCGAAGGCAAGGCGGCAGGCTCAGAGGCGCTTAGCGCGGCCCTCAACGTGATCGAGGCGCAGGCGCGCTTTGACGGCGCGGAGCGCGAGCTGCACAACCGGGTCGCGTCCTATCAGGGAGCCCTCTGGTACGACCTGGGAGACAGAGACTGGCGCGCGGTCAGCATTACGCCTGCCGGATGGGAAGTTGTCGCCGATCCCCCCATCTTGTTCCGGCGGTACTCCCACCAGCGACCCCAGCGAGAACCACTCCGTGGTGGCGACCTGCGCGACCTGAGGCCCCTCGTCAACCTCCGCGACGACAGTCAGTTCCTGCTCTGCCAGGCCTATGTCGTCAGTTGCTGCGTCCCGGACATCCCGCACCCAATCCCAGACGTGCACGGTGGACAGGGGACCGCCAAGACCACTTTGCTGCGCATGTTCCGGCGGCTGATCGATCCCTCTGCCATCGAGGTGCTGAGTCTTCCGCATGACTCGACGCAACTCGCGCAGCAGCTTGCCCACCACTGGGCACCCTACTATGACAATATAAGCTACCTGCCCGGCTGGGCGAGCGACATGCTGTGCCGGGCGGCCACCGGGGCGGGTTTCTCCAAGCGGGAACTCTACACCGACGATGACGATGTCATCTACCAGTTCCGCCGGTGTCCCGGACTGAACGGCATCAACACCGCGGCCCAGAAGCCGGACCTGCTCGACCGCTGCCTGCTCTTCGAGCTGGAGGAGATACCCGAATCGAAGCGGAGACAGGAACTGGAGTTCTGGGCGGAGTTTGAGGAGGCGCGGCCCCGCCTGTTGGGCGCCATCTTCGACACGCTGTCCCAAGCGATGGCCCTTCGGGATTCGATTCGCCTCCCGGGGTTGCCCCGCATGGCGGACTTCGCCATCTGGGGATGCGCGATTGCCGAGGTACTCGGGCACTCCCATCATGATTTCCTGGCCGCCTACGACCGCAACATGGCCGTCGGCAACGACGAGGCGCTGCAGGCGAGTCCGGTGGCCGCGATGGTGGTGGTGTTCATGGCGGATCGAGAGGAGTGGGAGGGCGAGCCATCTCAGCTGCTGGCTGACCTCGAGACGGTTGCGACCCAGCACCGCGTCAACACGAACGCGAAGGGCTGGCCCAAGGCGGCCCACGTCCTGAGTCGAGAGCTGAACAAAGTGCAGCCCAACCTGGCGGCCGCCGGGGTCCACGTTGAGAAGGGCAGGGGTAGTGACGGGCGCTGGGTGCGCCTCCAGAAGACGACGGGGAATAGCGTCACCACCGTCGCAAGCGTCATAGAGGCGTCTCCTGTGCCTTCTGGCGCCTCTCCAGGTGACGGTTCCACCGGCCAGCCCCGGGAAGCGTCACAAACAGCGTCACACGACTCCACCCCTGCCGACGTCCAGGATGACGGTGGTGACGCTGATGACGCTAGTGACGCTTTCGCCCGCCGCTTCCCGGAGGGAGGTGCCGCGTCCGCGCTTGTGGAGGTGCCATCCCAGACGACCGATCCCGCTTCAGAGCACGGGCATGGCGCGACTTCCGCAGTGCTGGGCGTCTCATCCGGAGCCGACGGCATGGTCACTGGCCTGCCGAGCAGGTGCTATACGTGCGGCGGCACCCGCTTCTGGCTGGACGCCCTCGGTGCCTGGCACTGTGGCACCTGCCATCCGCCCGCACACCCCGACATGGTCGCCCGATGGCTGAACCTCGAGGGGAACGAGGGGAGGTCCTAAGTGCTCTGGCTCATAAGTTCGGCGACGTATTTCTCAAGGGATCAGGCAGCTCGCGCCAAGGGGATAGGCGTGGTGGATAGCTTTGCCATCACTCTTGCCAGGTCATCCCTGGTGAACTTCCATTCGAAAGGCTCGGCGATTTGCTCGTAGCGCTCCTGGAACCGCAGGATACGACTGGCGACCGCGGTGAGGGAGCGGAAGTCGTTCGGAGTAAGGACCTTTCTTTGCATGATCGAGAAGTAAATCTCAACCTGGTTGAGCCAACTGGCATGGACAGGCAAGTGAACTGGAATGATGGTAGGCCACGCCTCCCGGAGACGCCGGACACAGCGTGCGCCCCGGTGCGAGGAGCCGTTGTCGATGATCCAGAAGACGCGGCTCGCACTGCAGTAAGGCTCCTGACCCATGACTTGCGCCACGAGCCGATCAAAGGGCTTGATCCCGGTGGCGGCATCGCAGCGTCCAAAGAGCTTTGCCTGCCTCACATCCCACGCGGCGAGATAGGCCAAGGCTCCTTTGCGAGCATATTCGTGTTCGACACGTATCGGCTTACCCGGCGCCGAGGGGAGGGTCGCGTGTTTCCGGCTTCTGGCCTGGATGCTGGTTTTCTCATCCGCCGAGATCACGTAGTCGTCAGGCCCCAGCGGCTCGCCTTCCCAGCATCCTTGATAGAGGTCAAGCACACGTCCCGCTTTCTCCTGGAACTCCGGGTCCCGCGGGAAGATCCAGCTTCGATAGCGCCAGGGGCGGATCGCATCGGCGCTGAGCCAACGCCACACCGTCGCCCCGCTGATGCTGGCCACAATCCCCCGACCGACAGCTTCGGAGGCGATGTCGTGACAGCTCCAGCGGGAGAGGGGGAGGCCGCTTTCGTGGGGCAGCGCACAGGCCAGCGCCTTCACCTCCACCTCAATCAAGGGGGGAAAACACGGGAGGGCGCCCCTCCCGCGGCCTGTCTTCCAGACCGGCCAGGCGTTCCTTCCAGAACCGCTTTCGCCACTTCGAGACAACCTGGCGCCCCACATCAAGCCGGCATGCGATCTCGTCATTGCTCAGCCCCTGCGCGGCGAGGAGCACGATCTTGGCTCTCGCCACACAATAGTACGGCGACGTATATTTACGCGCGAGCGATTCCAGTCTCGACTTCTCTTCGGCTGTCAGTTCGATCGAATACGGGCTCTTTCGGGGCATACTCCCCTCCATCCAGAGGAGGATATGCCACAATATCCTCAATCAAAATACGTCGCTGTATTTATGAAATCGAGTACTAAGGCACTCCTCCGGCAGGATGGAGGGCTAGGGTCAGGGACAGCCTACGAGTCACCTCGGCCAGTCCTCGGGCCTGCCCTGTCGGGGTCCGCCGGCTTGCCCCGCAGCCGCGGCCATGCGCGCCCCTGGCTGGGGCACCTCACTCGGGGATCAGCTTGTGAACTGTCAGGATCGCTTCGTGTACGCGCCTTATCTGGTCCTTGAGCCAAGTCTGGGTCATCTGCTCATTGAAGACTACACGGACTCGGTTCTGCTTGTCCGGCTTGCTGAACTTGATCAGTCGCAAGGTACCGTCCGGAGTGCTGGCAGACACGCGGCCGTGAGCAAGGGCATCTCGCACATCAACAATTGTCACATCGATGGCGGGCTCCCCTCGCGTGACCATCTCCGTGTTGAACTTCCTGATCAGAACAGCTAGCGTGTCATAGCTGGTTATCTCATTCTCAGGCAACTCGGTACCGGCAGGGAAAGAGTAGAAGTCGGTCCCATGGGGCATGCCAATCGGGCGCGCCGAGGGTAGGCTCTGCAGGAACGCGCGCAGTGCGAACTCAAGCGACTGCAGATTCACCATCAGACGGCCGACAAGGTTGCAGTGTTCATCGAGCGTCATGTGCCGTGCCCCCATCCCGGACCTCTGATCAAGCTCCGGTTCACGCCCGTCCTCCGCCCTGCGCCCCGTGCCGCTCGGCGACGGCCATTGCTGGTCCCCGGCCCCGGAGCCTTGCCCCACATCGCCAGCTCAAACGCCCGCGCCACGTACACCGCCATCTGGTCTCTGGTCACAGGATCGCCAGGCCGGTAGGTGCCATCGTCGTAGCCCTTCACCACTCCCTGGCCCACACAGTACTCCACCTGCTTGTAGGCCCAGAAGTCGCTGGGCACGTCGGAGAAGGTGGCCGGCGGCACGGGGTCGGGAATGCCGGCGTCGCCCGAGGGCGTGACCATGGCGCGGGCGACGAACACCGCCATCTGCCCCCGATCGACCACCAGGTCCGGCTTGTAGGTGCCATCGTCATAGCCCTTGACCACGTTCTGGGCGACCGCGTACTCGATGTGCTTGTAGGCCCAGTGGGTGGACGACACATCGGAGAAGGTGGCCGGTGGTACGGGATCAGGGATAGCGGCATCGCCGGAGGGCGTGACCAGAGCGCGGGAGATGTACACCGCCATCTGGTCGCGCGTGACCGGATCGGTAGGTTTGTAGGTGCCGTCGGAGTAGCCTTTGACGATGCCGGCGGCATAGGCGGCCTCGATCTCCCACAGCGCCCAGTAGGGATCGGTCACGGAGGAGGGGACATCCGAGAAGTGGCTCGGAGGCAGCGGGTAGGCGAGCCCCGTGAGGCCCAGCGATGCCGACTGTCCGCTCACGACCTTCTGGGCGGTCTCGCGGGAGACGGTGACGTCCTCCCACTGCGCGGTCGCGGCATTGTAGTGCAGCATCGCGATGTGGCTCTCCGCCGTGGCCGCCACATCGCCATCCGCATAGCCCATCGCCACCGTGGCCGGCCCACTCACCTGCGCGGTGCTGGTGATCTGGTAGAAGTTGTCCAGCCGGAGATAGAGCGTCGGGAGCGGGGGCAGGTCTTCCGTTCGGATGATGCTGGTCCAGCCGTCCCTGTTCACCTGGGGGAAGGTGACGCTCGTGTTACCGACCGTCACCGTAGAGTGGGTGGAGGTGGTATTCGGGCCCGCCCAACTGAGGCCATCCTCACAGATCACATCATTGGTAAGCCGAGTAAGCTGGCTGGTGCTGAGATCATAGAGCCACACCTCACGCTGGTACCAGAATTCAGGACCGTTCGGATCGAATGGTAGGGCTGCAACGAACACCACCTGGTCACCCAGAGGGGACCACCTAGACTGCTGTGGTCCTGCGTTCCCCCTAATCTGAGATAGCCAGTCGTGGTCGGCCGGTTGGAAGTCATACTTGGCAATATGCGCCGTGATGTCGGAGTCCTTCAGGAACTGCTGCACGATCACTCGCGGGTTGCTGCCATCCGCATCCGCCACACAGAGCTTCCGCCAGAGGCCCGGCTCGCCGCCCACGGTGTCCGGAACCATCGTGTCGTAGCTGACTTTCAGCCCATCCTTCGACCACTCTGCATCACCGCCAGCCACAGCCGGGAGGATAGCAACGTTCGCACCAGAGATGTCTGCATTAACATAGCCTACGCCCCACCCATAGGCCCTGATCCCGTACCCGTCAGGCATCCAAGATGGGAACCATGCCTCGGATACCCCCGAAGGTTGCCACTGGTGCAGGTTGGTGCCATCGGCAGACATCAACCAAATCGTCCAGCCTGCGTCGCACGTCCGCTGCCCGGCGACGGGGGTAGGAGCATGTTGGAAGACAATCATGCGGCCGTCCGGCGACCACCTCGGTGTGCAGTTAACACCGCCCAGGCCTGTTGGTCCGGTGATATTGACAGAGTCGCTGCCGTCTACGTTCCCAACCCACACGTCGCTCGAATCAGCAAGGTCGAATCCAACTACATGGCGGACATTGTAGACTACCTTCGTTGTGTCCGGTGACATATCGCCTCTATCCAGGAACGTCAGAGGCGTATTCACCACATCCGAGTTGCCCACCATTACGTAACTGACGCCCCCTAGCGCCTCAGTCCAGCCCGACACGAGCAGCAACCCCCCCAACGGGATCCCTGCCCCGAGCGCGGGCGAAGGCATCGAGACAGCGGCGGAAAGACAGAAGAGAGCCAACAGCGGAGCGATTCGCGGCGGACTGCTGGCAGCCATCGCACACCCCCTCTGCGCCAAGGCGCAGACCCTCGTAGTGCGGCCCGCCTGGGCGGGGCCGGCCCGCCGACTATAGCACTCGGCAGGCACGCGAGCAAGCCCACACCCGGCTGAGGCGCCCTACACATCGCCCTGGCTACCGTCCCACGCCCCGTGACGGGAGGACCCACCCCCATCCTGTCGAAAGACCGGGAGACGGCCCCTGGGCACCCCCGGGACGCTGGCTTCCCCCTCAGCCACGTCCCTCGTCCGGGGGTCTGTATTGTCTGGGGGAGATAGCCGCACCCCTGCCCTCCCTCCGCTCCCAGGCGCGGCCCTACTCTTACTAAGTCAAGCCCCATTCGGTGGTTTTCTTGGCTCTTTTCTCTGCTCACCTTCCGGCAGGCGCGCACGCGGGAGCGCCCCTGAGGGGTCGCGTTCGCATACCACCACTGGTCGCGGCGACGTTTCCCGCTCTGCCGCGTGGCAACCCTACTCTGGCACGGTCTCCCCTGGGCGAGGCGAGCCGTCACCTTCCTTCATCGGCCATCGCGGAGACGAGACGGCAGCGGCAGATGCTGAAGCAGAAGGTCACGTCTTCGTCGGCGTCCCTTGCA
>Ga0315284_10013104_pt1 | contig 11800 bp, 12 predicted proteins | sample YL17G09_16_MG_FD_203696 | JGI IMG/M metagenome (GOLD analysis project Ga0315284, IMG submission 203696) | Sediment microbial communities from Yellowstone Lake, YNP, Wyoming, USA - YL17G09_16 | ecosystem: Environmental > Aquatic > Freshwater > Lake > Sediment | place: USA: Wyoming | collected... | reverse complement strand
AGCAAAAACAATAGAAACGTACGGTAGTATGCTTACAAGTACTATTAAAAATATGCGAGATACATTCAATTATCTTTATGATCATAAAGGAACAATAACAACAGCACTGACTACTATTGGAGCTGTTAGTCTGATGTCTTATGTAAAAGGTAAATTAGGTTATGGACAATAAGTACTGAGTTTATTATTGCCCAAAGAGTGAGAGTAACTCATAGACGTTATGAAACCGTTTGACGGTGCATGACGTCTTTTCAATTGTTTGATTTTTTGCAACCAAGAGTGTTGTGATGCCAAATTTTTCAGCCTCCTTGATAAGATGGCCAATGTTGTTAATTGGCTTTATTTGTCCGGTGAGGCTGATTTCACCTAAAGCGATTGATTTTTCAGGCAGGGGTTCTTGGAAGTAGCTTGATAGCAGTGCAAACGCTGTACCAAGATCGCTTTCACTTCCTTTTATCTTAAAGCCACCACTTACTTTGAAGAAGATATCCTGCATGCTTAACTTTATTTTTACGTACTTTTCTAAAATTGCTGCAATGAGTACCACTTGCTTGTGATCCAAGCCAGAGACCACTCGTTGCGGCATAGTGAGTTTTGATGCATTAGTCAGCGCTTGTAATTCCAACAGAATGGGACGAGAACCTTCCATAATACTTACAATTGCTGATCCGGGAGCGTGTGATATTTCACTAATCAGGTGAGCATTAATGTTGGGTACTTCTTGCAGTCCATTTTGTTCCATACAAAAAAAGCCAAGTTCATTAATTGCGCCAAATCTATTTTTTACTGCTCTGAGCATGCGTGTTTGCCAACGGTCTTCACCTTGCAGGTAAAATACTGCATCAACCATGTGTTCCAATGTTTTTGGTCCGGCTATGATACCTTCTTTGGTAATATGTCCCGTGATAATGACGGTAATATTATATTCTTTGCTTAATCGCATGAGCTGGAATGCAGCTTCTCGTAGTTGCCCAACGCTGCCGGGTAATGTATTGGCATTATTGATATAGCAGTTTTGTATGGAATCAATCACAAGCAGATCAGGTTTTTGTTCCCTCGCTGCGGTGATGATGCTGGTCAGTTCTGCTGCATCGGAAAAAAGAAGGTTGTTGTCAGTTGTTTTTAGGCGGGTTGCCCGACCTTTGAGTTGTTGTAAAGATTCTTCAGTAGAAAAATAAAAAACCCGTTTTGTTTTGGCTATTTCATACGCAACTTGGAGTAATAAGGTAGATTTACCAATGCCAGGATCACCGGTAATAACAATGAGAGATCCGGGAACGAGTCCGCCACCAACAACGCGATCCCATTCTCCAATACCTGATAGTACGCGTGGCAGTTCTTGGGTGTCTATTGAATCCAACGACCTCAGTTGTGCTGCGTGAGTATGGGTATACATTTTTGTAGCGTTACTTGTTGCCGTAATTATATTTTCGACTAGTGAGTCCCATTCTTTACATTCTGGACAGCAGCCTATCCATTTGATAGTTGTGTATGTACAGTTTGAACATTTGAATGATGTTTTTGTTTTATCCATGCTTTTAGCATAAGATACCATCACTTTTTTTGCAAAATATTGATTGTAAGGATCTGCTTGTTGCATGATCAAAAAACAATAACGTAAAGTTTGTTTTTTATTGGAGAGTATGTATGAAGTTTTATAATGGATTGATTGTTGTTTTATTGATGTCTGCGCATATAATTGTCGCGCGATTAGATGTTCTTGATAATGATCCCCAAAAAGTAGAGGTATTGACTATTTTGGAGATGCGATTTTGTTATATCAGTTTTGTCAGAATTGATGGTAAAAAGTACATAATTAAGCAAAAAAAATCTAATTGTTTACGTAAGCTTGTTGGGGTGGTGCGTGATGCAATAATGGCTCATTATGCAGAAAATTTTATCAAAGCACATCAAGTCGATATAATTCCTGCAGGTAGAGCATTTCCAGGAAAATTACGTACAGATTGGCCAGCAACCATTCACACCATTGCGCCAGGGAGAATGATTAAAGATCAGGATAGTCGTTATAATAGTATGAATATTAAGCAGGCTGATGTTGGATTCAGGCGTGATATGCTGCCATGGATGGTTAAAGATCCAGTATTAGTAAAAATTGTCGCGTTTGATACATTTTTGTGTAATCATGATCGCCATCGGGGCAATCTTTTTTATGATTCAAAAACTGATTCATTTTGCGCAATTGATATGGATTCGGCTTTCAAACATAACTTATGCGCGCTTGCCTGCCAAAATTTTACCGCAATGCTCAGCAATAAAAAACTGCAATTGAGCAATAAAGAACTGAATGCTCTTATTGAGTATAAGGGTCATCTCCAATTTTTAATTGAAAACTACCGTCCAGAAGATACATTAGCAATGTATGACTATTTTGTCCAAAAGGCAGGGTTTGTCGAAGGCTCTGATTTATATCTGGAAAAGTTTGCTTTGGAGATGGAGCATAATAGACAAACGATCGTTCAGAGCTATCAAGACGCCAAAAGGTTGGTAAAAATAGTGGGGCAATTGATAGAAAAAGTACAAAAAGGCCTAAGATAATCGTTAATTTACTATAAAAAATTAATGGATCTGGTATACTCATAATATGAATATACAAAAAACCCAGTCCGATTCTTTAAGTAAATACCTTGCCCAAGCAGGTGTTGCTTCTCGTCGTAAAGTAGTAGATGTCATTAAATCTAAGGTTGTAAGCGTTAATGGGGTTATTATTGAAGACCCTGGTTTTAGGGTTAACCTTAATGATTGCGTGAGAGTGAGCAATAATATAGTTCGCGCAGAATCTAAGGTATATCTTTTGCTTAATAAGCCAAAGAACTGTATTGCAACAGTTTCTGATGATCTTGGCCGTAAAAGCGTACTTGATCTTATTTCTACTGAGGTAAAACAACGCGTGTATCCTGTTGGTCGTCTTGATCGCAACGCAACTGGGTTATTGACATCCTCGATTTGAAGTTGAAAAAGTATATCATCTGCTATTAGATAAAGCATTTACTCGTAATGATATGAAAAAAATCATTTCAGGTGTTCAACTTGAAGACGGTTTTATCAAAGTTGATGAGGCAAATTTTTTCCCCGATAGACCTAAGAAAAATGTAATGGTCGTTCTTCATAGTGGTAAAGATCACATGGTTCCGCGTCTTTTTGAACATTTGGGTTATGGCGTTGAAAAAATTGATCGCGCTGGATACTCAGGACTAGTCAAAGTTCGTTTAAAGGTAGGCGAATGGCGTCACCTTACGAATGCTGAAGTTCATCTTATCAAACATTAATAATATATTTTTTTTTAATTTTTTGCTGATTTCAAGTACACTGCTCATATTCTAATTTTATATGATACGAGCGGAGTTTTACATGAAAGATGGATATCTTAAGGTTGAACAGTCACCAGCGTTAGCGGGTGAGGTTGAACTTGTTGGAGCAAAAAATGCGGTCTTAGTAATCATTGCATCATTAGTAGTAACAGCAGGTAAATCTGTATTACACAATGTTCCTCTCTCTGCTGATGTATTTGAGATGATAGAATTGCTGCGCCATCTTGGTGCGGTTATTTTTTTTAATACTGAAAAACACGAATTATTGGTTGATACAACAACATTACATTCTTGGCAGGTGAGTAGCGTTCTCATGCAAAAAACACGCGCATCAATTTTGATCATGGGCGGCCTATTGGCCCGCTTTGGTAAAGCACGTGTTGGTCTTCCTGGAGGTGATGCTATTGGCAAACGTCCTATTGATTATCATCTAAAGAACTTTGCTAAAATGGGTGTTGTTATTCACCATGAGGCTGATTATCTGTGCGCTGATGTTGAACGGTTAGTAGCTGCCCGCATAGTGTTGGAATATCCTAGTGTGGGCGCAACAGAAAATATCATTATGGCAGCAACACGTGCCCAAGGCGCAACGAAAATCATAAATGCTGCGTGTGAGCCAGAAGTTCTTGATTTGATTGCCTGCTTGACAAAAATGGGCGCAAAAATAACTGTTGAAGCTCCGGCAACTATCACGGTTGAAGGCGTTGACGTGTTGAACCCTATTGAACACACGATTATGTTTGATCGTCTTGAAGCAGGATCATTATTGATTGCAGCAGCAGCAACAGGTGGAGAGGTTTTTATTCCAGACGCTGATGCAGGTGTTCTTGATGTTTTTTTACTTAAGCTTGAAGAAATGGGTCATACAATTACTATTGGTGAAAATGGAAAAGGTATTCATTTAAAATCGACACAGACCCCTCGGGCTGTGTCGCTAAAAACTGGGCCATATCCAGGATTTCCAACAGACTTGCAACCGCCAATGATGGCATTACAATGTTTTGCTTCAGGCACGAGTGTTATTGAAGAAACAGTGTTTGAAAATCGCTTTCATCACGTTCATGAGCTTATTAAAATGGGTGCATCTATCCATATTGAGCATAATAAAGCAATTATCACTGGCGTTGAACGGTTATATGGCACGCATGTTGTTGCTCCAGATATTCGTGCATCAACAGCACTGGTTATTGCAGGGTTGGTTGCGCATGGCACAACAACAGTCTCTGGTCTTAGTCATTGGAAGCGTGGCTATGAAGCGCTAGAAAAAAAGCTGCAGCATCTTGGCGCCAATGTTGTGGTGCATGAAGCGCAAAATGAAAAAATAATGGTGTTCGATATGGTTCGACAAGCTCACCACGAACGGGATTAGAATAATCTTGTGAAGTTATGAGCGCAGCGTTTACTCCTGAGCTTGCCGAAGGGTCACCACGAACGGGATTAGCGATTTAGCTTCTTTCTCTGTTCGTCCTGATGATTCGTCAGGCTTCCTTTTTCGCATAAATCTACGTAGGACACAGCAGCAGTAAGCGCTGCGCTCAGTTCATCACGTGATTGTTCTAATCCCGTTCGTCCTGAGCTTGTCGAAGGATACGAACTAATAATGAATTTAAAATTTTTAAATGTACCATCAGATTTCTTTGCAGCTCAAAAACTTGTGTATGAACCACAAGGATGGGTATGTAGTAATATTAAGTCTGAGGCAGAAAGTCGGGAATATGGGGCATGCTCGTTTACTATGAATAATCGTCATAGTGCGTTTCGTATTGGTAAGATTACACCAACAAAGGTTGGCCAGTTTGTTACGCTGTGGAAGCGGATTGGTAAAGGTCCCATTATGCCATATGATATGACAGATCCTATTGATTTATTTATTGTGGCAGTTCGTTTTAAAAATCATTTTGGATAGTTTGTTTTTCCAAAGTCTGTATTGTATGAAAAAGGAATTATTTCAAAAGATGGTCAAGGAGGTAAGCGTGCTATGCGTATTTATCCTGCATGGGATGTTACGGATAACCCTCAAGCCAAGAGAACACAAGCATGGCAGTTGAACTATTTCTTTGAAATTAAACCTGATCAACCAATTGCTTCTTCAATTCTTGAAAAACTATTTATTTAAAAATTACCCGTTAGTTCAGTAATTTCAGTGGTGATTTTTGCTTGACGGACTTTGTTGTATTCCAATTTGGTGGTAGTCAATAGGCTGTTTGCATTACGCGTTGAATTATCCATAGAAATAAAGCGTGCTGCATGTTCAGAAAGCAGTGATTGAAAAATTAGGTGCTGAAATTGAGCTTCAATATACTGCACGGCGAGGGTGTTTAAAATATTATTCGGTGTTTCATCCCAGATGTATCCTTCTGTTGGTGGCATTGTTGCAGAAGATATATGCGCGGGATTAAAAGGGACAAGGTGAGTCACGGTCGCTTTTTGTACAAAGAAATTTTTAAAAACATTACTAAAGATGGTGACTGATGTGTAGGCAGGTGTTGCCATCATTACAAGATCAGTTAGTTCTTGAGCGATTGTTAAAAAATTACGCGCGGTTAAAGCGGGAAAAGAACAGATTAATTTATCAGGATGATTGTTGATTAAGTAATCAATAGGTTTTTTACCAATAGCAGTAAAATGATAATGAGCAGAGGGGTTTTTTGCTAAATATTCTTGTAAGAATTTAGATACTTGGGTATTAAAGCCACCACATAAGCCTTTTTGCGATCCAATAACAACAATAAGAGGGTTGGTGTTCTCGCCAGTAGGCATAAGCCGTTCATGGGACCATGAGGGTGTTGCCAACTGCACTTTAGCAAGGAGCATTTTGAGTGCATCAAGGTATTCACTCAGCGGCTCTTGTTTTGTTTTAAGCCGTGAATGAGCAGACATAGAAATAATACGCATCACATCGGTGACTTTTTTTATTGTTTCAATGGTTTGAATGCGGTTGCGCATTTGAATAAGTTTGGACATGTGACCCCGTATCTGCTTGTGGATAAAGCGATTATATAAACTTAATGTACTCGTACTTGCATTATAATTCAACCGTAAGTTGAGATTTTTTACAAGAGCTTTTTCCAAGAGTCTTAGTTTTTTATATTATATCCGATTATTGTAACAATAGCGGGTTAACGGGTATACTTATATTTATGATTATTATTGTCGATGCTTACAACCTTTTACGTTCCGTGCCTCCGTATAAAAAAACAACAACGGATCAAGAACGAGCACAATTTATTGCTCAACTTGGTGCGTATGGTCGTCGTAAGGGGCATAAAATGGTCATTGTTTTTGATGGAGGTCCGCATGAGTGGCCATTCAAAGAAAGTGGTAAAACGGTGACTACTGTCTATTCTGGTATTCATGAAAGCGCGGATGATTATATCAAAGAATATGTTGAAGCTCATAAAGCAAAAGACCTTTTATTGGTATCATCTGATTCTGAATTAAATCATTGGGCAGCACGGCACAATATTCCTTCAATTGATTCATCAGGGTTTCACCAGCTGGTAGCGCAAGAGTTGCGAGTAAAGAATGTTGAGAGCACAGCAACAGCCGCAGATTCAGTTGTTAAGCTGCACCCTGACCAATCGGCTCTTGACCGGTTGATGATGGAAGCAAGCAAAAGTGTGCCAATAAAAAGTGAAGACCTAGCCCCTGTAGGCAAAGGGCGTGATTCAAAAAAGGCTCAGGTTGGCAAACAGGAGCGTGCATTGTTAAAAAAGTTAAACAAGTTGTAGAGTTTTTATATGAACAGTTATAAAAAAGAAATTATCTATTCTCTCGATGAGCAAGGTATCATTATTCAAGAAATGCAAAGTGCGATGCAGCATTGCCAGGTGTTTGCGATTACCGGACCACTTGGTGCGGGTAAAACAACAACCATTAAAGCATTGCTGCGCAATTGTGGTATTGTCGGTACTATCAGTAGTCCAACATTTACGTATATTAATGAGTATACAAATGATCGTAATGAGCGCTTTTATCATTTTGATTTGTATCGCATTAGTAATGTACAAGAGTTTCAGGCACAAGGATTTGATGAATACTTGTATCAACCACATAGTTGGTCGTTTATTGAATGGCCCGAAGTTATCGAACCGCTTTTAACGCACGATATTTGTTTTGTCTCATTTGATTATCATGAAGATCCCGATAAGCGGGTTGTGACAATAGAATATAAATAAAAAAGGGCTTCATGTTTTTGCATGAAGCCTTTTTACTTATCATCTTGTTAAGATTGTGTTTTTAAACAAACAATCCTTCTTCTTCAAGAATATCAAACGCGACATTAAAGAATGAAGGTCCACTTTTTAATTTAAATGTTCTGTTGAGTGAATTATCATCGTTGCGTAGAATTTCCACATGGTGATTATGGAACGTTCCATCAGTTTCCATTTCTAGATCAACCATTTTTGGATAATGCGTTGCGATAATGCTGATGTTGTTGGTGTGCGTAGCTAAATGCTTTGCAAAACGCATAGCAGCTATTTCGCCTTCTTGTGGGGATGTTCCAGTAAATACTTCATCAATAATAACAAAGCTGAATTCGTTTTTATTTAATGATTGTACCAATTCAAGAAGCTTTTTCGCGCGCATTACTTCTGATTTAAAGAGTGATGCTCCTGTTGCAATATCATCCGAGATATTCATAAAGCAGCTTAGCTTAGCAAATGGTGTTAGGGTAAGGCTTTCAGATGGAGCAATACCAAATGTTTGTGCCATAAGTACATTAAGCATAACGCCTTTAATAACCGTTGATTTACCACCGGTGTTTGGTCCAGTCAGAATGCTGTTTGGGCATGATAGGTCAAATGCTATGTTGTTGGTAACAACAACATCAGGATTAATGAACGGGTTCCAGAAGTTGTGCGCATCAATAATTGGTGTTGCACTATCTTCAACAAAGTTCACCATGCAATAGCGTGCATCTTTACCTTCACGAGAGTTGTATAGTTTTACTAGAGCAACATACATATCAAGTTCACCAGCAGCTGAAAAAACAGGAGCAAGTTCATCTTTAACCTGTTTCATTAGCTCATATGCAGCAAGCACGCGGCCAGTGACAGACCAAAATGATGCTTGTCCGGTGAAAGTGTTGGTATCAAGCATGCCAAGAAGTTTATTTAACTTAGCTGAATGTTTTGCCTCATTGTTAAAATCAGCTAATGGTTGCAGTGATGGTAAAGCACTTAATAGTTGTTTGTTATTTTTGACCAGCGAGCTTAATGTTTTTAGTTGATTGATGTGTGATGATGTTGCAATAAGAATGTCTTGAATATGATTAGATATTTCACCCGTTGTTTGTAATCCTCTAAAAACTCCATAGGCCATTATGCCTTGAAGGCCTACTGGTACAATAGCTACTGCTTTTTGTTGTAAGGGAATTTTTGCAAGTTCAGGTTTTATGGCGTCATAGAGTTCTTTGCAGGTAATATTGTTCTCTTGAGCGATGTTGTAAAGTGTAAGGCCTATTAAACCAGGAATGTAAAGAGTTCCCGCTGCAATTTGAACAACTTGAACTAATTTATTTGTTGTTTCTAATGCAATGGTGTTGGTATTAAAAGATTTTAAAATGTTTTGGTAGTCAAATTGTTGTCCAAAATACAGAGGTTTTAATAGGTCGGCATTTACAGGGCTTTTTGAATTCCAAAACATAAATGATTTTTCTTCGTAGCCTTTGATTTCTGCAAGAGCAGAATCAATCTTTGCAATGTTAGTTGTGCTCAAAAGAGTTATTGCTTTTTGGCGATTGCGTAATGTTGTTATATCAGTAGTTGGATGACAAAAAGTAAATGCTGCATGAGCTTTACCGGTTGCGGTGTTAATTTTACTAAAAATATTACCAAAAAGGAGTTGTTGGCTATTTTCCCCACCACCAATAATTTCTAGCTTATCAATGCATGAATTATCAATAATTGTTGATTTAAAAAATTTGTTGGTAGAAACGATATCAAATGCAATTTTTTGCACTTCACGAGGCGTAAGGAGTTCTTTTTTAGGATCTAACGCTTTATTAAACTTTCCCATTAAAGTTTCAGTTTCATTAGCTGCTGGAAGCGTTATTGTTTTTTCCTCGCCAAACGTAGCGTTAAGGTATTTAGAGCTAATATGATTGGTTAGTGATATCTCTTGAACGACTTCATCGGTGAATGTGTAGCCGCAGCTGAATAAGCTAGCAACTGAGAGAATATAGCCTTTGAATGAATGTTTTGTCATAAAATGACTCCTTTATGAGTGGTATGGTGAAAATTACAAATTAATAATTCAATTTTAATTATACAGCTATTTTTATAGTAATCAAATGGCGGCATGGTTTCTAATAGTGTTTTTTATGCAAAAAATGTTTGTATAAAGAGGGTGAACTGTCTTAAAAAGGCATTTCAGTTTTGTTGGTGGCTATTTTATCGGTTCATATTTGGTTGCAATTGCGGTCATTTCTTTGTCTGCTTGGCGCATTTCTGGAACATATTTATAGAGCACTTCTCGTGTTGCCTTGAGATATTCTGCTGAATCTCCATCGTGATCGGCATATTTTTCTGAAAGGAGCTGTAGTTCATGCATATATTCTGGGTCATTGATGATCTGTGCAAGTTTGGTCTGCGTAGTAGCATGTTTTTTCAAATGTTCCGCAAAGTCTGCTTGCATGTCCGACATCTGTTTTTTAGTTAGAGTAGGGCCATTATATTTGGTTGGCATGTTGGACATGTTTTGGATAATTGCTTGCCTGTTTTTTGTTACATCGCTTTGTAAGGTATTAACTTTTGTTTGATATGCATCCGATGTGGTATCAGGATGTTCTTGCGTGATTGCGTCTAATTTTTTTTCAGCAACAGTAATGCTGTCTTCTAATTGCGCTTGATAGTTTGCAAATTCTTTAGAAAATTGCTCTTTCTGTGATTTGTTCAAATGCTTATACTGTTTTAGCGTTTCTTCTAATGAAGCTTCTTGTAATACTTCGTTGTGTGTTACAGTCTTGCTAATCTTTTCTTGCGCAGTATCTGCCTGATGCGCGGTGATAATAATCGCCTTGCCATCCGTTTTTATTTTAACAAGTGATCCTTCTGCAATATCCAATAGTTCCAAAATGGCTTTGTCTAGAACGAGAGCATTGCTATTTCCGTATTTAACCAGTTTTTTTAACATCAGCCAACCCCTTGAGTAATAGTGTGACAATATGTTTATATATTACGAAGTATATACAATGTAATATAAATGTAAACACTTTGTTTAAAAAAATAGTGATTTATGCCAAAACGCACTGGTTCTTTATAAAATATGAGGTATAAGATAGATAAGGGGTAAATAATGGAGAAGTGTTTTTTTGTGGGAATATTTTGCTGGTGCTTAGCAGAAAAGAGAGAGAAATTTAAAGATTTTTATAAAATAATGAGCTTTTAATCAAAATTAAGTTGAAATCTGTTGAGAAAAGCAATATTATAGTGGAACAAGCTTGTGGAATATGCTTGGGTACGGCGAGATTCCCGAGCGGCCAAAGGGGGTGGACTGTAAATCCATCGGCTATGCCTTCGCTGGTTCGAATCCAGCTCTCGCCACCATTATTTGCTGAGGCTTTGAGTGAGACAGCCAAAAGCATATGGGAAAGATTAAAAAAACGATTGAAATGTGCGGGAATAGCTCAATTGGCAGAGCGACAGCCTTCCAAGCTGTAGGTTGCGAGTTCGACCCTCGTTTCCCGCTCCAGAAAAGTATAAAGCCGGCGTAGCTCAGTTGGTAGAGCAGCTGATTTGTAATCAGCAGGTCACTGGTTCGAATCCTGTTGCCGGCTCCATTTTTAAATAAGCGTCATCTTTCTGATTTCTAATACACAATAGGTGTTCAAAAAGTTTGTCTTTTTCTGTTTTTTTAATTAATCTATTATAAACCGTAAGGATTACGGTTCATGCCCACGTAGCTCAGAGGTAGAGCGCTTCCTTGGTAAGGAAGAGGCCACCGGTTCAATCCCGGTCGCGGGCTCCAGATAGAATCAGTTGGAATCAAGGCTTTTAAAGTATCTTTATAATTATGGCAAAAAATAGAAAAACTACTCATTTGGTTTGCGAAATATGCAAAGAACGTAACTATACTCAAGTTGTTTCAAAAAAAAGAACTATTGGTTCTTTAAAATTGAGTAAGTATTGCTCACGTTGCCGTAAACACAATGATCATAAAGAAACAAAATAGGCTCTTTATAGGTCAGTAGCTCAATTTGGTAGAGCAGCAGACTCCAAATCTGCCGGTTGGGGGTTCAAGTCCCTTCTGGCCTGCCATATAAAGGAGAGAGATAATGATAAAAGATGTAACGCAGTTTGTTAAAGATGTGCAACTTGAGCTTTCCAAGGTTACTTGGCCTAAATTTGATGAGTTTGTAGGATCAACAATTGTTGTCTTGCTACTCATGTCTTTTTTTTCAGTTTATTTAGGTTTAGTCGATAAAGGGTTAACTGAGCTCTGGCGATTTATAGTTAAATTGTATAGTG
>Ga0315284_10013103_pt1 | contig 11801 bp, 10 predicted proteins | sample YL17G09_16_MG_FD_203696 | JGI IMG/M metagenome (GOLD analysis project Ga0315284, IMG submission 203696) | Sediment microbial communities from Yellowstone Lake, YNP, Wyoming, USA - YL17G09_16 | ecosystem: Environmental > Aquatic > Freshwater > Lake > Sediment | place: USA: Wyoming | collected... | reverse complement strand
ATTCGAGGAATTCCGACCTGTCCTTGAGCCGGAAATCCGGACCCATATCCAGCGTCCTGACGCCCGCTTTCCGCAACGCCGCGCCCAGGCCCATCGATTTCGTACCCGGCACCGCGATAAACACCACGTCGCACTTTTTCGACAGTGCGTCGGCGTCGAACGGCTCGCAGGCAACGTCCAGCAGCTTCCCGAACGCCGGAAGCAGTTCGTCGATCCGTTTTCCCGCCTCCAACTCCGCCGCCGCGGTCAGTTTCGCCTCCGGATGCATGCTCACCAGCCGCATCAACTCCCGGCCCCCGTAACCTATCGCGCCCACAAGCCCTACTCGAATCATCTCTTCGGCCTCCAAAAACAAACCCGCCAATTATAGTCCCGCAACAAAAAACATGCAAAAACCGCCCACCGTTCCTGTGTTTATAAAGCGACTACCATGCATACGGCACCCCTTCCGCTCAAACCTGTAGCAACTCGCCGCCGCTACGCGAAAACAAATAAAGTTGACGGGGATTTCGCCGTGCGTTACCCTATCAGCCGATAACGGTCGACAACGGCCGCCCGAGGCGCGGCCACAAAACTAAACCGAAAGAGGTTAACAATGAACAAATCCGTGATTGTCGCCATCGTCGTCATAGCAGCAATTGTTGTCGGCGTCCCGCTCATCGCAAAAGTCATGCAATCCTCCAATTCGTCCTCGGCAACCACAGATTCCGGCGCCGCCGGCTCCGAGGCCGCCGCGCCCGCGGCAACCGCCGCCCCGGCGCTCGATGCCAACAGCCTCACAAACACCCAGTGGTCCATCAAGGTTGACAAAGTCACCCTGGCCGTTACGTTCCTTCCGAACGGCGTCCTGCAGGCCCAAAGCCCGATGTTGAAAGTTCTCGTCGGAACCGACACCGTCGGCGGGACATGGGCCGTCAATGGCGCCAACCTCAACATCACCGCCACCGCAGGCGACAAGACCGTATCCGAAACCGCGGTCATTTCCGGCGATCAGATTCTCGTGAAGGGCAACCCCGCAAAGCGGCTCCAGTAGGGCCTGCCGCGGATTAAAGTTAAGTGCATTGGCCGCTTCCTGAAGTCGGGAAGCGGCCCCCAAAAACATTTCTTTTTTCTGCGGGGAAACGCGAACACAGGGAGGTTCACCATGCGTCGATTCGCCACGCCGGCCATTACGCTGCTGTTGATGGTCATCCTGTGCCTCGGGCCCGGGTGCGGCAAAAAGGCTGCTGAAGTCGTGGCCGAGCGCGCCATGGAAAACGCCATGGCCAAGGATGGCAAGGATGCCGAAGTCAAGATCGATTCCAAGACCGGCTCCATGACCATCAAGTCCAAAGACGGCAACGAAGACGTCGACATCAAGATGGACGGCAGCGGAATGACCATCAAATCCAAAGGCGAAGATGGCGGGACCGTCTCGACCTACTCGAGCGACGGCGAAACCTATACCCTGAAAACAGAAGGCGGCGGACCTTCGATGGCGTCCGGCAAGGGCGCCAAGGCGCCCGACGGATTTCCCAAGGACATTCCCATCTATCCGGGCGCGGAGATCCAGATGTCTTCTGCCGATCCCGCCAGCAAGACGTTTGTCGTGCAGGCGCTGTCCGCCGACGCCGTAGATAAGGTCGCCGAGTATTACAAGAAGGAAATGAAATCCCAGGGTTGGAACGAAGGCGACGGCGTCGTTCAGACCGGCGCAAACCCGATGCACATGCTGAACTTTGACAAGGCCGGGTCGTCCGCCATGATCATGGTGATGGCGCAGGACGGCAAGTCGCTCGTGAGCATCACCACCGAACAAAAGTAGCGCGGAATTCTGTAACTCCGCGAACCGCAGTAAGCCCGCTCCACCGCGGAGCGAGCAGAGGAGGGTCCGCTATGCCGGTTTCCTTGCGCGAACTCATGTTTGGAGCCCTGGAGAAAAACGCCTCCGATATCCACTTCAAAGTCGACAATCCGCCCATTTACCGGATCGACGGCGACCTCGTCCGGCTCGATGGCCCGCCACTGAAAGACGAAGATATCCAACAGGTGCTCTCCACAATCGCACAGCCACAGGACATCGCAAAGTTCCAGAAAGTCATGGAACTGGACTGCTCGTACATGCTCGACGATGTGGTCCGGTTCCGCGTCAATGTCTGCAAAGAAGACGGCGCTACCCGGATCGTCATGCGCCTGATCCCGCTGAAAATCAAAAAGATCCCCGAACTCGGCCTGCCTTCCGTCCTCTCCAAGATCTGTGTCGGCAAAACCGGCCTCGTGCTCGTCACCGGCCCCACCGGCAGCGGCAAATCCACCACACTCGCCGCCATGATCGACGAAATCAACGAAACCCAGCCCGTACACGTAATCACCATCGAAGACCCCCTCGAATTCGTCCACTTCGACAAAAAGGCCATCATCACTCAGCGTGAAGTCGGCCACGACACACTCTCGTTCGGCAACAGCCTGCGCGGAGCACTACGACAAGACCCCGACGTCATCCTTATCGGCGAGATGCGCGACGCGGAAACCGTCCGCACCGCGCTCGCCTCCGCCGAAACCGGCCACCTCGTCTTCTCCACGCTCCACACCGTCGACGCCGTCGAGACGCTCAACCGCATCATCGACTTTTTCGAACCCCACCAGCAGATCCAGATCCGCAAGCAGATGGCCAGCGTACTCCGCGCCGTCATCTCCCAGCGAATCGTCCCGCTCGCATCCGGCACCGGCCGGTGCGTCGCCGCCGAAATCCTCATCGGCAACCGGACCGTCCGCGACTACATCGAAGTCGGAAAAAGTTTCAAAGACATCGTCAAGCTCATCGAAGAAGGCCAGGACCAGTGGGGCATGCAGACGTTCGACCAGGCCCTCTACGACCACTACAAGGCGGGCAGAATCACCGTCGAAATCGCCCTGCAGTTTGCCACCAGCGTAAAAGACCTCACGCTGCGGATCCAGGGCCTGAGGGTGAGTTGATCAAGTGCTCTGGCTGCTGCTCGTAACCCTCGCCGCAGGCGCTGAACCAAACCTCGTGCAGAACCCGGGGTTCGAACAGGTGTCCGCGGGTGTCCCCGACCACTGGAACGTGTTCGTCATGGATTACGCGCCCCTGGAAAAACCCGACGTCCCGGCCCAGGGCGGCGTCGACACCGTCGCGCGCGAAGGCCGGTTCGCCGCGTTCCTCCACAACCCCGTCCCATACCGCTCCGAACCCTGCAACAACTGGAGCCAGGTCGTCTGGGGCGATCTCGCCGGAAAAAAGCTGCGGCTCTCCGGCGCCATCAAGACCCAGGACGCAACGGTCGCCGCACTCTGGATTCAGTGCTGGCAGCGGACGCCCTACAAACTCCTCTCCGTCGCATCAACCAGCGACAGAACCCCCATTACCGGCACCGCCGACTGGACAGACATCGAGATGACCGTGGACGTGCCGGCCGGAACCGGGTTTGCGATGGTGCGCTGCGTTCTTCGCGGCAAAGGCAAGGCCTGGTTCGACTCACTTTCCCTCAATGAGGTCGTTGAACCACCAAAACAGGAAGCGCCCCCGGCCCCGGCCCCAAAGCCGGTGCACCCGGACACTGTGCCGATACCCACGCCGCGGGCAAACGAGCTCCCTGATATCAGGGAGCTCAAGTCGGTGGCAGAGGCCCTGCATACCTTCTCCAAAGCCAACCAGGACCTCACCCTCCAGGTCGAAAGCCTCCAGCAGGAGATACAGGCACTCCGCGAGCAACTCAAGGCACTCCAGCAGACCGCCCCACAGGTTCAACCTCCCCAGCCCGCTCCGCCCACCGTACCCTCCCCGCCAAAACGCATCCCCCCGCTCGTCCCACACGGACTCAAACCCGAGGACTTCCCATGAACCATCCCGAACGCATCATCCTTATCGCCATCATGGCCGGCATTGTCTCCGCCGGATTCACCTGGTTTGGATGGGAACTGTTCCAGAACATCTTCGCCATCCTGCGCCGCCGCGCCCTCCGCAAAACCCAGGCCGCCGCACAACAGAAACCCCAACGCAAAACCAAACAAAAACCCTCCCAAAAACCGGCCACACAACGAGAGGGCAACCAAAAAGGTGGATAACAAACCTGAAAATCCCCCCCGACCCCGACCCCACATCGGCATCACCTTCAAATGCTGCAACGTCTACACCCGGATCTACATCAACCGCGCCGGCACCGCATACGTCGGCTACTGCCCCAAATGCACCGCCAAAGTCGAGGTCAAGGTCGGCCCCGGCGGAACCGACGCCAGATTCTTCACCGCCGAATAACCATCCCGAACTCCGCCTCAACACCCGAATCGCCCGTCCACTCGCCCCCCGACTCCTTTCTCAGTAAACTCGAACACAAACTCGGCCGCCGTCTCCGCCCCCGCCCCGTCGGCCGCCCCAAGAAAGCCAAACCCAAACCCGCGCCGCCAAAAGGACAGAAATAGGTGGCTGTCCCCTATTTGCCCTATTTGGTCTACCTCATGTTGGCCCCGTTGAATAGAACTTGCGGCAAAATAAGGGATCACCCCTCGCGCTCGTCCAACGCATAGCACAATGTTGCCAAACTCACGAGCTCACGTTATCCTGTTCAGGCTCAGCCGGCTCCCTCTTGAAACAAGCCAACCCGGTGAGGTTCACGAAGTTGCCCTTGGACTCAGCCGCTTTCTCACGCAACAACGTGAAGACAATGATATGTTGCCCTCCGCCGAGACGGCCATAGTGCCAGCATCTGCGCTCGCCGGGGCTGGGACCGTACTGGTCGATGACGTCGACGACTTTGCCGTCGATTTTCACTTTCATTCGGCCGCCGTTATCGTAGAGTTCGCCCTGGACGCTGAGGCTGTCGCCGCTGAACGTGTACCGCGCGGTGGCGCCGACAACGTCGGTGGCATACCCCCCGGAGAACTCAGACCAGCCGGGGCTGAGCACGGGCGCACTGCGGGGCTGCCGTACAGACGGACAAATAGGATCAAAATAGAGAAAGTAGCGCTCGCCTTTTTTCATCTGATAGAACGGCCGCACGAGAATGTCCCGGTCCTGCTTTGCCCGGTAGTTGAGCGGGGAGCCGTCCAGCAGCTCGAGGCATCCGGCAATGTTGCCAAAATCGAGCGCCCGGGAAGGATTCCCTTTCTGGCTGCGCGCCACCAGGGCTACCGGGCCGCACGTAATCGTTGCCGGAAATTCCCTTTCCTCGAGCAGACGCCTCACGCGCAACTCCATCGGCAGCGTAACGAAGAGCCGGTCTCCGGTTTTCCATTCTCTGCGGAACACGGCCCAGCCCTGGCCATCCACATCGACTCGAGTGGGCTTGCCGTTCACCTCGGCCGTCATCGGCCCAGACAGCCAGCCCGGCACACGGACTTTCAAGGCAAACTCCACCGGTTTATCCGTGTGTACTTGCAACTCCAAGTTGGCCAATTCCGGGAACCGGGTGACCTGGCAGACCTTCACCTCAACGCGCGAACCCGAGTTCTTCCCGTACTGCCATTCCACCGAGGACGGTATGAACAGGTTTACGTACAGGCTCTGCTCATCCTTGAAATAGATCAGGTCGTGGAGGTCGGCGAGCGCCTGGAGGCGCGTCCCCGAACAGCATGACCAGGGCGCCGTGTTTTCCTTCGACGATCCCCCCAGGTTATAATCCGAATAATAGAACACCCCGTCCGCGTCCATCGGGATACTCGCCCCTACCCCGTTCAGCGCCAGCAGTTCAACCCAATCCCCATACCGGGCGTCTCCCGTCAAGACGATAAGATACTTGCATAGCTTGAACGCGGCCCACGAGCCGCACTGGGTCTCAAAATGATCGCCCGTATCCCTGAGCATGCCCGCCAGCTTCCCACGCGGCATCAGTGTCTCATTCGGACCATACCCGCCCGTCACCCAAAGCTGCGTATTCCAAAGAAAATCGAAACCGTTCTTGAGCGTGTCCAGGTAGCGCGGATCGCGCTTGACACTGTACGCGGCGCCGAGCCCGCAAAGACTGTTCACGTGGCTGTATGCGTGATACCATCCGCCATTCAGGGGATGCTCGAAAATGTCCTCCTTGCCATCGAGCAGGCCCCAGAACTCGGCATATTCCCAAACCTCCGCAAAATCGCGGTACTTCACGTCACCCGTGGCGCCGTACGCCCGGTAAAGATTCTCGCTCAGCGTGTACCACTCGCCGCCGCCCGCGCCCGTTGGCCGCGCAAACAGGCGCGTTCGGTCAAGATGCGCCATGGCCCAAACCGTAATCCGGTCCAGATGGCCGAGCGCCTCACGGTTGCCGCAGTAGAGAAACAGGTCCACCAGACCGCACACCATTTTGTCATAACTGTAATGCGGAAGCGGCGGCTCCTTCTGGATGAAAAAGAAACCGTCCGCACCAAGGCATTGCGTCCAACCGCACAGCAACGCCTCCGCTTTCTCTTTGCAGGCGGCATCCCCGGTCGCAGCAAATATCCGCGCCAGACCCGACAGGATTTGGCCGAACGTGTTATGCCCCAGATAGCAGCCGCCCAGGTCTGTGCCCGCCGCCGGCAATCCCGCCCGCACATAATAGCCGCGCAGGATGTCGTCGTTGGGCAGCCGGAGATAGAAATCGCGGACCTCGTCAAACTGAAGTTTCAGCAGGCTGTCGAAAAGCGTTACCCCCCGGTAATCAAACGGTTGCACTGTTTTTGCCTCAAAACCGCTCCCATTCGGCCTTTTCCTGAACAACCTGCTGCTCCAGCCACTACGGCACGTCCGCTAACGTTACGCTAACAGCCGTCTCAACAAAAAAGCAACTGAGGGAGGTCCATTGTAAACTCTCATGTACAAAATGGCCCGCAATTTCCCGAGAAACTGTAAAAAACCACTTTGGTGATGCAGGCCCCAGGCGCGCAGCAAACGTGCAACATACAGGGATCAGATGGTATTCTTTGCATGAGGCTGTGTGGCATACAGTTCAATGGGAAAGGTCTAAATAGTTGAGCGAGGCGAGCACAGAATGGATGGGCCGGCTGGATGCCTGGCGCAGCGGGGGCTCGGCCGGCCCGTTACGCGTAACTCTGTTCCCCACGAACCAGTGCAACCTGCGATGCAGCATCTGCTGGCAGCGCTGGGCGGACGTGGACCGCTCCGAGATGTCCGACGAGCGGCTGATGCGGCTGGTGGACGAATGCGCCGAGATGGGGGTGCGGGAGTGGCTCATCATCGGCGGGGGCGAACCGATGGTGCGGGCCGGTGTTGTTATGAACATGATTTCGCGGATCTGTGAACGCGGGATGAACGGCGGGCTGCACACGAACGGCACCATTTTTGACCAGGCCCATTTTGAGGAGCTTATCCGGGTGGGCTGGCAGCGCGTAACAGTCAGCCTGGACGGGCCCAACGAGGAGATCAACGATTCGATCCGGAGCAAAGGGTCGTTTTCCAAAGCCACGGAAAACATCCGCAAACTGTCCGAACTCAAACGCCGGCGGAACGCCTTGCTGCCCGGCATCAGTCTTTACGTTACGCTCACGAAACTGACTTGCGACAAGGTCGAGGACATCATCGAGCTGTCGCAATCGCTGGGATGCGATCACGAGTTGAGCCTGTCGGACCTGATCGTGCAGGGGGAGCGGTGCGAAGAACTCGCCCTGACGGACGAAGACTGGAAGACGCTGCGGGACAGCGCGCGCCGGGCGGAAGTTCTGGCAAACCGGTACGGGATGGCGACCAATATTCCATGTTACACCGCCGAGCCGGGCCAGGCGGCGTCGTGCGGGTTGCGGCGGGTCGAGTGGGCGCATGGCGACCCGGCGGGCGCGATCTGTTACGAGCCGTGGCTGAGCCTGTCGATCCTGCCGGACGGCAAATGCGGCCCCTGCTGCGCATTCTGGGACCCGGACGCCGACAGCCTGGCGGACAAGTCGCTCGAGGAGGTGTGGCGGGGCAAATATCTCGAAGCGGTCCGGCGGCAGTTGCGGGAGAAATGTCCCCCCGACTATTGCTCGAGGTGCCCGTCGAACAACATGGCGCTGGCGAACTGGCAGCGGCAGGTGTTCCATGAGCATGAGTTCTGGCGGCGGCTGAACGGCGCGCGGCGATTCGCCTACCTGGCGAAGAAGGGGCTGCAAAGCATCCGCGCCCATGGCGTTCGGACAGCCGTGAAGCGCGGCACGGAGTGGGTGAAGCTGCACTGGCATTAGGCACAGGTCGGCCGGGTGCGCGGGAGAAAGAAATGGATTACGAAGAGTTGTGCTGCGAAAGACTGCTGGAGTGGCAGCAGGGAAAAACGCCGGGGCCCTTGTACCTGACAATTTTTCCCACGTTTCGCTGCAACCTCAACTGCGCGATCTGCAACCGCCACTGGAACGAGGACACCCGCATCAGCGGCGCCGAGTTCACGGCCGAACGGATGCTGCGACTGGTTGACGAGAGTGCGGAATTGGGGACAAAGTGCTGCATGATCGGCGGCGGGGGCGAGCCGATGGTTCGGCGGGACGCCGTGATGGATCTGTGCAGGCGCATCAAGCACCACGGAATGGACGGTTCGCTTCAAACCAACGGCACGCTTCTTACGCCGCAGGCTATTGAGGAGCTCGTAAGCCTGGGTTGGGAAGGCGTCTCCATCAGCATTGACGGTTGTACGGCGGAAACCAGTGACCGCCTCCGATTCCCCGGCGCGTTTGAGAAGTCCGCCGAAGCCGTGCGTCAACTTGCGGCGGCCAAGAAACGGCTTGGCCGCACAAACCCCTGCGTCGGGGTGGCCTGCGTGTTGAGCCGGTTTAACAGCGATTCACTTTGTGAGATGGTCAAGAAGGTCCACGAGATGGGCGGCAACGCCCTCGTGTTGATACAGATGATCCTGTATGCGGACGGGATGGCTGACCTTGCACCAACGCCGGAGCAGTTGAGCCGGTTGCGCCCACAGTTCGAGGCGGCCCGCATGCTGGGTAGCCGGTTGGGTATGAGTATTTGGCTGTCGGCATTGCCGCCGGGCGAGCAGCCTACGGCCCTCATACGCCGGCAGGGAAAAAGCCCATACAGCCGGGCGCTGTGCATAGAACCCTGGCTTAATCTGGTGGTGCTGTCGTCGGGGCGTTGCGCCCCCTGCTGCGTGTTCGGCAACGGCGTGACGCCCAGCCTCCATGACAAGACTCTAAACGAGGTCTGGTATGGCGAAGATATGCAGCGGATGCGGCGGCAGGTGATGGATGGCCCCGCGCCCGATGACTGCCGGCTGTGCCAGGCCCAGTATATTGACCGCCGGGCCAGAATCCTCACGTATCTTGATCCAAGCAACACGTTCAGCCTCAATCCTTGGCGCTTGGGGAAGAAGGCCCTGTCGAGCCTGCGGCGAAACGGTTTCAGGACTAGTTACGCCCGCGGGATGCAGTGGCTCGAACTTCGCAGAAAGCGTGGTAAAGCATGTCGCTGAATACCCGGACAACATACCCGGATTCGTTGCCGCCGGTGCGCGGCCTGGTCGCGGTGGCCAACAGCCGCGGGCAATCCTTCCCCCTGCGCGACATCCAGCGGTGGATCAATCTGAACCGGCTGATGTTCAAGGTCGAGAAAATCGACGTGCTGGCACGGATGGTCGATGGCCGCCTGATAAAAACGCTCGCCGACTACGCCCGGCTCAACACGGCCGTCAACGCCGCCGTCTCGTTAAGGACCGACTGCTCAGGGCCGCCGCCCGACCCGGCGTTGCTGCGCGACGCCGGGCTGCTCGACGTTTTTCTGACGCCCGCGGATCCGGATGGGGAAGTTTTTCATCGCTGGCTCGATGCTTGCGATGGCGCCGGAATTCCGATCCGGGTGCAGTTGCGGGCTCTGTTCGACTCCTCGCTCGATGTCCAGGCATTGGCGGCGCGTCTTAAGGCGGCAGGCGCCACGGCTGTGAATATTGTTCTACATGACGCTTTCGACGGGGCTGCCCGGAGTGTACCCGCGGTTACGGCGCTGGAAAAGCGGCAGCAAGCCGCGCAAAGAGCGTCTGCACTCCATGCCAAAATGAACGAATTGGCCTCCGCGGTCGCCGCAGAAGGGATTGAGGCAAACATTTATGGGTTGCCGCTTTGCCTGGTGGCGGATGAGAACATGCCGTTGGCCGGGAATAGGCCGCTGTTTTTCCAGGACCATCAGCAGTACGACCGGGGCGCGTACGAACTCGCGGTGAAACTGTACCGGCAGCCGGTAAAACGGGCCCGTCTCGCGCTCGCAATCTTGATCGCGGGGCGGACGCAAATCGAAAACCCGCTGGATAAATGGGTGGTCGAGTGGCTGCTTGTGAACCGCCCGTGGTGGTACTGCTTCCTGATGCTTACGCACAAGCTGACGCTGTACTCGCGGCTGATTAAGGAGCGCGTAGTGGACACGGCCGATTCGGCGCCGCCCGAGCCGGCCCGCGATACGGCGAAAGGGCCGCGGTGCGTGTCGTGCAGCCTGCGGCGGATCTGCGACGGCGAGACGGCCGAGTTCAAGCGGCTGCTTCCGGGCATCGACGTGCGGCCGCGCGACGGGCAACTGGTGTTGTCCCCATCCCAGTTTTCGGCGCGGCGCCAGCGGCATTATGATGGAATTGACGCGCTGCGCCTGCACGCGGAGTCGCAACGCCTGACGCTCGTGGAGGAAGCAGGCCGGCTGATGGTACAGCAGACGCCCGAGGTTCTGCCGGCGTCTCATTACTGGGCGCTGAACACGTACGGGGAGCCGTTGTCGGGCTCGGTGAGGTGGCATTCGGCGACGCACGCCGAAAAACTCAGCTCGATCGTGGCGTACATCCGGTCGCCGTTCGTCATTTCGTGCAGTATCGGCGGCGGGATAGCGGATCTGGCCGGGTTTGCCGTGGGCAGGAACGGGCGGCTGGTTTGCCCGATGCTGCAAGCTGCCCACGAGATCTCGCTGTACGTGAAAAAGGGCGGCGGATACGTGCTGATGCGCGACGGCCAGCCGGTTGCGCCGGCCCAGTTGGGAAGGTCGTATTACGTGCCGGCGCTGATGCCGGACTGGAACCCGATCCAGTTGTCATTATGGAACGTGGATGGCACGATCACCACGCAGGAGGTGAGGGTTTGGAAAGAGCCGGACGCGGCGCCGCCCGAACCGTGCGCCAAATATAGCGTGGTGATTTTCAGCACGCGGTTTTCGCGGCGTCTGCAGGCGACGCTGCAAAGCCTCGCGCACCAGGAAGGGATCGGTCCGGGCGAGGTGGAGGTGGTAGTGGGCTACGTGCCGGGCATTGACGCCACCGACGACGTGCTCGAATCGGTGCGTCTTGCCCACCCGGGGCTGCGGGTGAAACGGGCCGCATTCCCGGAGCACCGGGTCAAGTCCAAAGGCTTCATCATCAACGAGTCAATTCGCCAGGCTACGGGCGAGTGGGTGATCCTCATGGATGCCGACATCCTGCTGCCGCCGGACTTTTTCACCCGCGTCGAGGCCGAAACCGCCGACTGCGTGTTCATGGCGCCGGACGGACGCGTGATGCTCGATGCAAAGACGACGGCGAAGGTGCTGCTGGGCGAGATCGAGCCGTGGCGGGAGTGGCGGGATCTGGTGAACGCCGGCGATTACCGGCACCGGGAATCCGAGGGCATCCCGATCGGGTTCTGCCAGATTGTGCGCAACACGTGTTTTGAGAAGGTACAATACGAAGAGTACGAACATTTCGCGGTGGCCGATTCGAACTTTGGGCTGGCAATGCGCCGGGAGTTCGGGCAGGAAAAACGCCTCAGCGGCATGCCGGTGATCCATCTGGACCACGGCGGCAGCCGGTGGTTCGGTACGCGCGGGCACCTATGAAGCCGCATCGGGAAATTCGGGCATGAAACTGGCCTTTGTTGATCTTGTATTCTCGTGGCCGCCGCTT
>Ga0315284_10013102_pt1 | contig 11801 bp, 5 predicted proteins | sample YL17G09_16_MG_FD_203696 | JGI IMG/M metagenome (GOLD analysis project Ga0315284, IMG submission 203696) | Sediment microbial communities from Yellowstone Lake, YNP, Wyoming, USA - YL17G09_16 | ecosystem: Environmental > Aquatic > Freshwater > Lake > Sediment | place: USA: Wyoming | collected... | reverse complement strand
CTGAAAGTGCTGACCTCCAGCTACGCTCCCGAGTACGGCTCTTCGCTGTCCGGGCAGATCGTGGTGGAGTCGAAGTCCGGCAGCAACGAATACCACGCCGGTGCATACGAATATTTGCGCAACACGGCGCTGAATGCCCGACCCTATGGCCAGGCCAACAGACCTCCCGACCTCGAGCATGACTTCGGCTTCTATGCCGGCGGTCCGTTTCGAATCGGCAGCAAGGGAATTCCGCTCTTCTGGTCGGGCCGGAAAAAGACCTTCTTCTACCTGAACACGGAGGTGTTCCGGCGCACGGGCGGGACGGTAAGTCCGGTGCTCTCAGTTCCGACCGCGAACATGAAAAACGGGGACTTCAGCGAGTGGCCCTATCCCATTTACGATCCTGTGACCACACGGCCTTTGGATCCCAATTTGCCGTTGAGCTCGACGAACGTCACCCGCGATCAGTTCATGGGCTGTCCGGGAGGACCGGCTCAGCCCAACGTCATCTGCCCGGACCGCTTCGCCAATTCTCTGGCAAAGGAATGGCTCCAGTACGCGCCAGACCCGAACATCCCCGGGAAGGTCTTGGACAACTACATCGTTCCGACTCCGGTCCAAACCGTCACGGTCACGAACGCCAAGTACCTGATGTTCCGCGGCGACCAATACATCGGGGATAAGGACCACATCTCGGTGACCGTCTGGTACCAGGGTGCACCTCCCGACTATCACACGCAATTGCCGCCGCAAATCGACGGTGGAACTTTCAGCGCCCCGCAGTTCTCCTTCGTCGACCGGGCCCGGTGGGATCACACCTTCACGCCGAACCTGCTGAACCATTTCGGATTCGGCTACCTCGACAGGAACGAAGGCTATGGGGCCATCAACTGGGCAAAGGCTCCGGATGCGCTCCCGAGGATCGCCGGAGCCTCCAGCGATCTCCCGCCGGTAATTACCTTGGGAGATTACGGTCAATACGGCCAAGAAACCGGCGACAACGCCCCCAACCGTACCACGCGCCAGACTTACATCTTCCTCGACACGCTGACGTGGGTGAAGGGCAAGCACACCTTCAAATTTGGAGTCGAATACCGCAACCTGGGCCAGAACCTTCGCAACCGGGTCAATACCGGAGGCACCTTCGATTTCGGCAGTGGCTACACGGGCCTGATCGGTATCACCAGCGGGAATCCCATTGCCAGCTTCTTGCTCGAAGGCGTTGACAGTGCCACCATTCACTACCAGGCGATCGATGCCCGTTACCCAAGGTCCAAGTATTACATCGCCCATATCGGTGACACCTGGAAGGCTTCGCCCAAGTTGAGCATCAACTATGGCGTCCGGTGGGATACCATGACCCCCGCCCAGGAACTTTACAACCACCATTCTTTCTTGGATCCTCTGGGAGCCAATCCCGGAGCGGGCGGCCTGCCGGGTCGTCTGGCCTTTGCCGGGACGAGCGACTTGGCGACGGGTGAGTCGTGGGGCGCGGCCGGCTTTTCGCGACGGTCTCCCGAAAACACTTGGTGGAATGGTTTTGCACCGCGGCTGGGCATCGCTTATTCGATGACCCCGAAGACGGTCATCCGCACCGGCTATGGGGTCTTCTTCACACAGGCGTTCTACCCCGGCTGGGAGTCTAGCATCGCCACGGACGGCTTCTCAGTCGATCTCAACGCGGGAAACACCTTAGGTGGCCTCACACCGGCGATGATCCTCAGCCAGGGGTTCACGGTCAATCCGTCCCTGCTGCCTCCCCTCATTGATTCAACCCTGCTCAATGGACTGGACGGACCACAGTACAAACCCTTTGACGCCAATCGGCGTGCCTACGCCCAGCAGTGGAACCTTTCGATCGAACATCAGTTCGGCACCAACTTCACCTTGGACGGGGCCTACGTTGGGAACAAGGGCACTCGCCTGCCGACTCGCCAGCTTCCGCTCAACACCCTCAACCCCGCGCTGCTGAGCCAGTATGGAGAACAACTCCGTGACGAGTTCGGACCTACGGATACTTCCTTGCACGGTGTGTCCGTCCCTTACGACGGTTGGCAGGCCCAGTTGTCTTGTTCACCTTCGCTCGCGCAGGCGCTCTTGCCCTATCCCCAATACTGCGGCTCGCTGCAGGGGATAAACGAGAACGCCGGCAACTCCACTTACCACTCCTTCCAATTCAAGGCGGAGAAGCGCTTTGCAGGCGGAACGTACTTGCTGACTTCCTACACGCTCTCCAAGCTGCTCACCACCTCCGACCACACACAGACCGACGCCGTCCCTTACGGGTATATTTCCCCTTACGAACGAAAGCGCAATAAAGCCCTGGCGTTCGAGGATGTACCCCAGACACTTTCCATTTCAATTCTCTACGATCTCCCCTTCGGACGTGGAAAGCATTTCCTCAACAAGGGAGGGGTCATAGACAAACTGCTGGGCGGCTGGACGATGAGTAACCTGTTCCGAGCTTCGTCTGGAACTCCTTTTTACTTCTCGTCGGGCACCTGCAACGTTCCCGGGGAGTTCCGGCTAGGATGTCTCCCGGCAGTTCTGCCCGGTGCGTATCCGTGGGCTCAAGGCAAGGGCACCTTCGATCCAAATCGTCCCTTGTTCAACAAGTCGGCGTTCGAGCCCGTCTCCGCTTTCGAAACCTTTGGTTACTACGGCCAGGGACCTCGCGTCAGCAACCTGCGCGGGTTCGGATTCCATAACCACAACCTCGGGTTGATCAAGACCACGAAAATCACCGAGCGCTTGACTTTCCAGTTCCGGGCGGAGTTCTTCAACCTATGGAACTGGCACGGCTTCACTTGCTCGAACCAGTGTTTTGGCAACACCGGCTTCGACATGGACATCTCCAGTCCGGAGTTCGGGCTGTGGAACGGGGCGGTCAGCGAACCGCGCAACATTCAGTTCGGAGCGCGTCTGGAATTCTGAGTCGGCGCGAAAATCCTGCCCCGGCTTTGGCGCTGTCTCCCGGCGGGGAGACAGCGCCATTCCTTTTTGCGCCGACGGCCATTCCAGACGTCCTGCTGGGCCACTCCAACGACTGGCTGGTCAAGATAGACGGCCACCTGGCGCGACGTGGACCACTTCTCGGCCTCCGTCCGCTATCAAGGTCCGCAGCCCTGTTTAACTGCGAGTTTCCGTCGCCCATTTGCGGCAACGTGTTCACCGCTCCCAGGGTTTTCCAGGTCGGAGGGCGGATCAGCTTCTGAGTTTTCGCAAAGTTCGCTTGTTTACGAGGCGCTACTCCCGATTACCCTCGGGAGTAGCGCTTTTTTTCGGGTTGGGCGGTTGCAGGAGCACATCCCCATCGTGCCAGAGTCTCCACAGCCGCTTCTTGAGACAAGCCCTTGCATGACACGTCGATCCAGCAACCAACCTGCTCCCAGCCGTTTTAGCGGGGTATTTTCTTCGGCCGGTAGAGGTGGGTGCTTTGGCCAAAGAAGACTTCGGCGGATTCCATGAGGGTTTCGGAGAGGGTGGGGTGGGGGTGGATCGTCAGTTTGAGGTCGGTGGCGGTCGCGGCCATCTCAACGGCGAGGACGCCTTCGGCGATCAATTCTCCCGCGCCGGGGCCGGCAATGCCCACGCCCAGGACGCGCTCGGTATCGGGATCGAGAATCAGTTTGGTGACGCCGTCGCTGCGGTCGAGGGTGGTGGCGCGGCCGGAAGCACCCCAGGGGAACCGGGCCACCTTGATGGGGCAGCCTTCTTTCTCCGCTTGAGTCTCCGTAAGCCCGCACCAGGCGATTTCCGGGTCGGTGAACACCACCGCTGGAATGGCCTGAGGCTCGAACGCCACCTTGTGGCCGGCGATCGCCTCGACCGCCACGCGGCCTTCGTGCGACGCCTTGTGGGCGAGCATCGGCTCGCCGGCCACGTCACCGATGGCGAAGATTGTCGGCTCATTGGTGCGCCGCTGTAAATCCACTTTTATAAACCCTCGTGAGTCAATCTCTACTTTGGTATTGTCCAATCCAGGAATGTTCGAGTTCGGCTTACGCCCGACAGAGACCAGAACCGTCTCGTAGACCTGCTCCTCAGCCGGGGCTTCGGCGCCCTCGAACTTGACGCGCAGGCCATCCTTTTCTTCTTTCACCGCGGCGACTTTGGTGTTCAGCAGGATGGATCTGCAAATCGCCGCCATCCGTTTGGCGAGCGGGCTCACCAGGTCGCGGTCCACGCCGGGAAGCAGGCCCGGCATCATTTCCACGACCGAGACCTCGGTCCCGAGGGCCGCGTACACAGTGCCCAGTTCGAGGCCGATGTAACCTCCGCCCACCACCAGCATCGTCTTCGGGACGTGGTTCAGTTGCAGCGCCGCAGTCGAATCGAGCACGCGCGGGCTGTGGCTCGGGAAGTGGGGGAGCGTCGCCGGTCGCGAGCCCGTGGCGAGGATGATGTGGTCGAAGGCAAGAGTCTCTTCGCCGCCGCCGGCTTTCTGAACTCGCAGCGTGCGGTGATCCACCAGGCTCGCGCGGCCCTGGATGTAGTGGACGGCGCGCTGCTTGGAGAGTTGCCCGAGCCCGCCGGTCAACTTCCGAACCACGCTTTGGCCCCAGGCGCGCAGTTTGGCGAGATCGATTTTCGGTTCCGAGAACTCGACGCCCCAGTGGGCGGCGTGGCGCGCTTCGTTCAAAACCTGCGCGACATGGAGCAGGGCTTTGGAGGGAATGCAACCGTAGTAGAGGCATACGCCGCCGGGGTTGGCTTCGGCATCGATGAGCGTGACCTGCATACGCAGGTCGGCGGCCAGGAACGCCGCGGCATAACCACCCGGGCCGGCTCCGACCACGGCCAATTGTGTGGAATTCGGTTTTTCACTCATCGTGTTGCTCCGGTAGTCATCGTGCCCGGCTGAGACGGGTGGCCGCGCGGCTCACTCTTCCAGGGAAAGCGAGGAAGGCTGCTCGAAAGCCTTCACCACCCAGCGCAGGAAGCGCGCCGCGTCAGCGCCGTCGATCATGCGGTGGTCATACGAAAGGGAGAGGGGCAGCATCAGCCGCGGCTGAAAGAGGCCATTAATGAAGATCGGCTCAATGCGCCCGCGCGAGATCCCCAGGATGGCGACTTCAGGCGAGTTTACGATGGGCGAAAAATGTGTGCCGCCGATACCCCCCAGGTTGGAAACCGTGAAGACACCGCCCTCCATCTCCTCCAGGGTGGTCTTTCGGTTTCGCGCCCGTTCGGCCAGGCGTGCCAGCTCCACCGAAAGTTCGAGGATGCTCTTCTTGTCGGCATCGCGAATGACGGGAACCAGCAGGCCGCGGTCGGTGTCCACTGCCACACCGATGTGAGCGTACTTCTTATAAATGATCTCTTCGCGCACCAAATCCACACTGGTGGCGAACTGAGGGAAGACCTTCAAAGCTGCGGCGACCACCTTGACCGCGATAGCCGACATGGCCAATTTCCCACCGGCCGCCTCGACTCGGGCTTCGTGCTGTTTTCGCAGTTGCTCTAATTCCGTGATGTCGGCCTTGTCGTGGTGGGTCACGTGCGGGATGGTGGCCCAGGCGTGGCTCAGGTGTTCCGCAGTCTTGCGCCGCACGCTGCGCATGGGCTGGCGCTCGATCTCTCCCCACCGGGAAAAGTCCGGCAGAGGAAGAACCGCGGGCGCGGCGCCGGGCTGGGCGGCTGCCGGGCGAGTCATCATCGCCTTGACGTAAGCTTTCACGTCTTCTTCGCTGATGCGTCCGCCGGGGCCGGAACCCGTGACCTCGTCAATCTCCACGCCCAGTTCGCGCGCCAGTCTTCGGACGGAAGGCGTGGCCGGCGCAGCCACGCGCGGGCCCAGCGGCTCATCCTTGGCGCGAGGGGCAGGAGGCGTCGCGGTCATTGCGGCTGGCGGCGGTGGTACGGGTGGCGCGACGCGCGCCTCCGGCGCTTTCTCCTTCACATCTTGCCGGGCTTGAATCTTCTCAGCCTTGGGCAACGGCGCGACGGGCTCCTTCGCTTTCGGCGCCTCGTGCGCGCCTTCTGCTTTCTTCTCCGCTTTCTTTCCGGCGCCTTCCTCGATGGTGAGGATCAGCCCGCCGACTTTGAGCTTTTCGCCTTCCTTGACGTGGATAGACTTGACGGTCCCGCTCACCGGAGCAGGGACCTCGATGGTGGCCTTCTCGGTCTCGAGCTCCAGCACCGCCTGATCGCGAGAGACCGTGTCGCCCACGGACACGAGGACCTTCAGAACATCTCCGGCCGCGATGTTTTCGCCCAGTTCGGGCAGCCTAAATTCTGTCGCCATGGTTGGATCATCCCTCTAAGCGAGCGCGGGGTTAACCTTCTCCGAATCGATCTCCAGGTCCTTCATCGCCCGCTGGACAACCTCGGGCTGGATTTTCTTTTCGCAGAGCAGGGCGGCAAGCGTGGCCAGAGTGATATGGCGGGCATCGACTTCGAAGAAGTCGCGCAAGGCAGCCCGGGACTCGCTCCTTCCAAACCCGTCCGTGCCCAGGGAGACCAGTGGCTTGGGAACCCAGCGCGCGACGGAATCCGGGAGCGCCTTCAGATAGTCGGAGGCCGCCACGAACACGCCCGGCGCGTCCTTGAGGCAGGCGGTAATGTAGGGAACTCGCGGGGTCTCGGAAGGATGCAGCCGGTTCCAGCGCTCGGTGTCGTACCCATCGCGATAAAGCTCTTTGTAGCTCGTGACGCTCCACACGTCGGCGGCGACGCCGTACTTTTCTTCCAGCATCTGTTGAGCTTTGAGCGCTTCATTGAGGATCGCTCCACTGCCGAACAGTTGCGCCTGCAACTTAGCTTTCCTGTTCTCCGCAGCCTTGACCCGGTACATGCCTTTCAGGATGCCATCGGCGGCGCCTTCCGGCATGGCCGGCATCGCGTAGTTCTCATTCATGAGGGTGAGGTAGTAGAAGATGCTTTCGCCATCGTCGTACATCCGGCGGATGCCTTCCTGGATGATGACCGCGATTTCGTAGGCAAAGGCCGGGTCGTAGGCCAGGAGGTTGGGTACGGGGTAGGCGAGCAGGTGGCTTTGCCCGTCCTGGTGCTGGAGACCTTCGCCGGCCAGCGTGGTGCGCCCCGAAGTCCCGCCCAGCAGGAACCCGCGGCAGCGCGAGTCGGCGGCGGCCCAGATCAGGTCGCCGATCCGCTGGAAACCGAACATCGAATAGAAGATGAAGAACGGAATGGTATTGATCCCGTAAGTCAGGCAGGCCGTACCGGCGGCGATGAAGGAGGCAATCGAGCCGGCTTCCGTTATTCCTTCTTCCAGGATCTGCCCGTCCTTGGCCTCCTTGTAGTAGAGCAAGGTCACTTTATCGACCGGCTCGTAGAGCTGGCCGACGTGCGAGTAGATGCCCACCTGCCGGAACAGGGCTTCCATTCCAAACGTCCGGGCCTCATCGGGGACGATGGGGACAATCAGTTTGCCAATCTCCTCGTGTCGGAGGAGCTTGGAGAGCATGCGCACAAAGGCCATGGTCGTCGAAGCTTCGCGGCCCTCGGTACCCTTGTAGAACTCCTCAAAGGTTGGCTCCAGGTCAACCTCCAGCCGCACGCAGTGCGGCGTGCGTGCCGGGAGATAACCGCCCAGGGCCCGGCGGCGTGCGTGCAAGTACTCCATCTCCGGGCTGTCGTCGGGAGGCCGGTAGAACGGCGCCTTGGAGACTTCTTCATCGGAGATAGGGATGCCGAACCGGCTGCGAAATTCACGCAGCTCGTCCTCATTCATTTTCTTCTGCTGGTGGGTGATGTTCTTACCTTCGCCGGCCTCACCCAAGCCGTATCCCTTGATCGTCCGCGCCAGGACGACGGTAGGAGAGCCGCGATGTTCAACCGCCGCTTTGTAAGCGGCATAGACTTTCTCGGGATCGTGCCCCCCGCGCCGCAGCTTGCTGAGTTGCTCGTCGGAGAGGTTCCGGACCATTTCCTGCAGGCGTGGGTCGCCGAAGAAGTGCTCGCGGATATAGGAGCCTTTTTCCACGGAATACCGTTGGTACTCCCCGTCAACGATCTCGCCCATGCGTTTGGCCAGCACGCCGTCGTGGTCCTTCGCCAGCAAAGAGTCCCAGTCGTCGCCCCAGAGAACCTTGATGACATTCCAACCGGCGCCGCGGAAGATGGCTTCCAATTCCTGGACAATGTTGCCATTGCCGCGCACCGGACCGTCCAGGCGCTGGAGGTTGCAGTTGATGACGAAGATCAGGTTATCCAGTTTCTCGCGCGAAGCCAGCGTGATGGCCCCGAGGCTTTCCGGCTCGTCCGTCTCACCGTCTCCCAGGAAGGCCCAGACCTTCGACTCGGAAGGCTGCTTGAGTCCCCGGTCCTCCAGAAAGCGGATGAAGCGTGCCTGATAGATCGCCATGATGGGGCTCAGTCCCATCGAGACCGAGGGGAACTCCCAGAAGTTGGGCATGAGCCAGGGATGAGGGTAGGAAGAGAGTCCGCCGCCGGGCTTCAGTTCGCGCCGGAAATTTTCCAACTGCTCGACCGACAGCCGGCCCTCCAGAAAAGCTCGCGCGTAGATCCCGGGAGAAGCATGGCCCTGAAAATAAACGATATCGCCCTCGTGTCCTTCGCCCTTGGCACGAAAGAAGTGATTGAATCCGACCTCGTAGAGCGTGGCGGCAGAGGCATAAGTTGAAATGTGCCCGCCGATGCCGGTCTCTTCGCGATTGGCGCGCACCACCATGGCCATGGCGTTCCAGCGGATCAGGCTCTTGATGCGCCGTTCGATCTCCCGGCTGCCGGGGAAGGGAGGCTGCTTTTCCACCGGGATGGTATTGATGTAGGGCGTGTTGGCGGTAAAAGGTATGTCGACGCCGGCTTTGCGGGCATGGATTTGAAGCTCCCGTAGCAGCCGCGCGACGCGTTCCGGGCCGCTCTGCTGCAGGACATAGTTAAGGGATTCCCGCCACTCGCGGGTTTCGGTCATTTCCAATTCCGAGGGTTCCGCGCGTGATGCATCACTCATGGTTCTATGATTCCTTCTCCCCGGGTTTCAGCTTGACGCCCGGCGTTCGGCCGATTTTCGGCCTTTTCCGCTCCAATAATGACGCGGCACGGCACGACAAGGCGATGCCAAAGCGATGAAATCGGAGTTCGCTCGAACGAATTAGCATATCACGGTATCGCGCCTGCGAGGTTTTCGGAGAGTGGTTGCAGGACGAAGTCCCTCGCCAGGTCCTCGCGCCTGACGATTGAAGGGCCGGGTCCACGTTCGGATTTGCCGATCACTACTCAGAACCGTCGAGTTGCTGGTTAGGACGCAAGGAGTTAATGGGGGCGTTCCTTAGGGTCTTCCTTTTTCAGCTTTTGAAATGTGGCCCAGGCCGCTTCCGCGCTCTTGGTAGCGCCTTTGCGCCGGTAGATTCTCCCTAGCACGTAGTGGGGCTCCGCATAGCTGGGACTCAAAGTGGCGGCTTGCCGGAGCTCGGCGATTGCCTCATCGTTCTTCTTCTGTTTCTCGAGGAGCAGCCCCAGTTGATAGTGCGCCTGGGGAAAGCGGAGATCATACTGCAAGGACTCCCTCAGAACCGTCTCAGCCTCATCCAGCCGCCCCAGTTTGATCAGGAGCGCTCCAAGATTCAGGGGTGGCCAGGGCGAGGGTGGAGGCTTTTCCCGGTTCCGGCGAATGGCTTCCTGGTAGGTCTTGATTGCGTCATCGTAGTCTCCCAGGGCTTCGTAGCAGAGGCCCAGGTTGTCGTAGGTCTTCATGTACGCCGGATCGAGCTCGATAGCCTTGTTAAAGCTGGAGACGGCGGCCGTGAACTGCATGGCGTCGTAGTCGATCCTCCCCAGCCAATAAGGATAGAGGGCGTTGCTGGGCTCCAATTGGGCGAGCCTTTCGAGTTCCGGCCGTGCCCAATCGCGATGGTTGAGGATAATGTAGGCGAGGGCCAGGGTGAAGCGGCTTGGGTTGTCGAGCGGCGCTATTGCCTCCGCCTTCTTCAAGGCGATGGCAGTGTTCAGGTACTTGCCGTCCAGGAAAAAGATGCTTCCCAAGAACTTCAGCAGTTCCGGCGACTTGGGCTTCTGCTCGATCTCCGCTACGAGCTGCTTTTCGGCGCCCTCGTAATCACGTGTTCTTACCGCCTTTTCCAGCGTGGCGCGCTGCTGGGGCTCCAGCGGGAGAGTTGAGGCGGCGGGCGGAGGCGGGGAGGTCGGGCCGTCCTGTAACACCTGTCCATTGGCAGCCGTTCCTGCCAGGAGGCATGAAAAGGCCAACAGCACAATTCTTGCCCACATACGTCCCATCAATGTTCCAGCCCAAGCCGACCGTCGCTACTTCGATTGTGGCGGCCCGCCCGCGAGTTTCTGCTTCAGTGCCAACGCCGCTGAACTCTCCGGGACGATCGCCAGTTCCTGTTCGATCTCCCTTCGGGCGTCGAAATCCTTTCCTTGTTCCAGATAGATTTCGGCCAGCGCCTGGTGAATCCCCGGCAGGGTGGGGTCAGCCTGAGCGGCGCGCTGGTAGGCTCGAACTGCGCGCTCCATGCTTCCTGACTGGACGCGGTAGTTCTCTCCCAGGATTTGGTACATCCGGGCCGAGCCAGGACCAATCCGGGCAATCTCCCGGGCGCACCAGCCCGCCATCTTCAGGTAGGAGTCACCCAACTGGTAGGCGTATTCGGGCTCTTGGGGCGCAAGCTTGCGCACGGCCCGGAGCTGTTCCGCCCGAGCGGGAGAGTTTTCCGCGCGGGCGTACGCCTTCGCCAACTCCAGGCGAGCCAGAGGTTCTTTGGGCTGAAGTTTTACGGCAAGCTCCAACTCACGCGTTGCTTCCGGAGTTTTTCCTAGGGCGAGAAGGCTCGCGCCCATCAGGATTCGCGGCGCGGCGTAGTCGGGCTGCAGACGGACAGCCTCACGGAATTGCGCCACGGCCCGCGCATGGTCCCCGCGCATCTGGTAAACGATTCCCAGGTTGTTATAGACGAAGGAGATCTTGCCACCCTGGCGCAGGACTTCGAGGAAGTCCTTCTCCGCCAGATCGAGTTGCCCGGCCTTCTGCGCCTGAACGCCATCGGCGAAAACACCCTCGAGGGATTTCGGTAGAGGCTCGCCCTGCTGCCCCGCCGCGACCCGGCCGATGAACAAGAGCACCAGAGCTACGACACCGAGAAAGCCAACTTTGGTTCGCGCTCGGGGTTGGGCGTTCCGGCTGACTCGCTTTTCACTCACACGAATCCTCAATTCTCCGAGCCAGCGGGCGGGTTCGAGTCGGTGGTGGGCTCTGACGGGCGCGATGGCAGCTTTTCGGAAGCAGATTCATCTTCACGGGCCTTTCGTTCCATCTCGGACAGCTCGTTGGACCTTCTCAAAGCTTCGCCGGATTCCGCGGTTTTCCCGAGCCTGCGGTAAGCTTGAGCCAGCAGCGTGTAGGCTTGCCGCATCTTGGGTTCGAGGGTGACCGCGGTCTTCAATTCTTCCACCGCTTCAGCGAACTGGCTGACTCGCAACCGCGCGTCGCCCAAAGCCAACCGGGCAGGCGCCGACCGGGGATCGATGGCCAGGGCCCGCTGCAAATACTCGATGGCCTTCTCGGGCTCACGCAGGTAAAGATACGATGCTCCCAGGCCGTAAGCGCCTTCGTAATCCCGCGGCTGAACCTCCAACGCCCGGGAGTAGTAGGAGATCGCCTCGTCGAATTTGAACTGGGATCTCTTCAAGTCGCCCAATGCGTCAAGAACCTCCACGGATTGCGGTTTTGCTCTCAGGGCTGCCTGGTACTCCTCAGCGGCCTTGGAAAGGTTCTCCTGAACCCGATAGGACTCCGCAAGGAGTTGGTGGACCCGCACCGAGTCGGGCGCCATCTCGTACAAGGCTTGATACTCGGCTTGAGAAAGAATCCGGCA
>Ga0315284_10013100_pt1 | contig 11802 bp, 7 predicted proteins | sample YL17G09_16_MG_FD_203696 | JGI IMG/M metagenome (GOLD analysis project Ga0315284, IMG submission 203696) | Sediment microbial communities from Yellowstone Lake, YNP, Wyoming, USA - YL17G09_16 | ecosystem: Environmental > Aquatic > Freshwater > Lake > Sediment | place: USA: Wyoming | collected... | reverse complement strand
GAGCAACACGCGCATCCCAGGCGTATCCCTGGCCTTGGCGCCGCTTGCCGACTCCTGTCGCCTGAACCGGACACCGATACCGCGACCGACCCGCAAGACGTCGTCTCTCCAATCGAGCCCCTCGAAGCCCTCTTCATCCGCCCACTGCCAACGTGGAAACGGGTTCTCGATGTCATCGGCGGCGCCGTCGGCCTCGTCCTCTCCGCTCCCATCGTCGCCGTCGCCGCCGCGCTCATCAAACTCACCAGCCGCGGCCCCGTCGTCTTCCGCCAGATTCGCGCCGGCGTCGGCGGCAAGCCCTTCTGGATCTTCAAGCTCCGCACCATGGTCACCGATGCTGAGCAGCAGCAGGCCGAACTCCGCAAGTGCAGCGAACAGGACGGCCCCGCCTTCAAAATGACCAGCGACCCCCGCGTCACCGCCATCGGCCGTTTCCTTCGCATCACCAGCTTCGACGAACTGCCTCAATTCTGGAATGTCCTCACCGGCAACATGTCCCTCGTCGGGCCGCGACCCCTGCCCGTCGCCGAATCCGATGCCTGCGCCCAGTGGCACCGAAAGCGCCTCGACGTCACCCCCGGCCTCACCTGCATCTGGCAGGTCCGTGGTCGGTCCCGGGTCACCTTCGACGAATGGATGCGCATGGACATGGAATACATCGCCCGCCGAACCATCTGGCACGACCTCAAACTCATTCTTTTCACCGTCACCGCCGTGATTCTCAGAAGAGGCGCCCACTGACATACCCCCAACCGCAAGGGAGTCTCCCTATGCCAGCCCAAACAATTCAATGGCCTCCAAGACACGATCTCTTCGGCGTTCGGGTCAGCCGAACCACCTACGAGGAGGCGGAAACCCTGATCATCCAGGCCGCCGTCGCCCACACCAATGCCGTCGTAACCCACCTGCCTGTCCACGGGATCGTCATGGCTGTTCGCGATCCGATGTATCGCGACCGGATCAACTCATTCGACATCGTCGCGCCCGACGGCCAACCCGTCCGCTGGGCCCTGAACGCCTTCCACGCCGCGCACCTGCAAGACCGCGTCTATGGCCCCGAACTCATGCTCCGCCTCTGTCGCGATGCCGCCTCCGCACAAGTCGGGGTCTACCTCTACGGCAGCCTCCCCACGGTCGTCACCCGCCTCAAAGCCAACCTCATTTCCCGCTACCCAATTCTGCAGATCGTTGGCTGCGAATCCCCTCCGTTCCGCCCCCTGACGTCCCCGGAAATCGACTCCCTTGCCTGTAGAATCAACGATAGCAATGCCGGCCTCGTGTTCATCGGACTCGGCCTGCCCAAGCAGGACCTTTTCGCCCACGAACTCCGCAGCCACATCCACGCCGTGCAGATCTGTGTTGGCGCCGCGTTCGATTTTCTGGCGAGAACCAAGAGAATGGCGCCCCCCTGGATGCAACGCGCCGGCGTTGAGTGGCTCTTCCGTCTAGCCCATGAGCCTCGTCGCCTCTGGCAGCGATACCTGACCACCAACACGACTTTCGCCATGCTCGTGCTCCGCCGCCTGGTCCTCCGCCAGTAGCTCCCGCGCAACTCCCGGGTGGGGGTTGCTCCACAACCGACTTGGAAGCGGCTCGACCTGCAGCCGGATGAAAAGCTGAACCGTCCGCGACCGTCGATCCAACTGAGGAAGTTATGTCCGTCGCCCTCACGGCCCTGAGCCAGACAACCTCCTTGCGACCCGCCATACTCGCCTCCCTTGGCAAAGCGCCCTGGGCCATCGCTGACCAGATGCTCATCTCCGCCACCAACTTCATCACGGTCATCCTCCTTGCCCGTGGCTTCAGTCAGGCCTCGCTGGGCAGCTTCACCCTCGTCTACTCCGCTCTCCTGTTCGTCAACAGCATCCAGGCCGGCCTGGTCACTCAGCCGCACAACATCCTCGGCGCCACGCGCCGCGGCGACGACTACGCTCGCTACACAACGTCTACGGCCCTCTTCCAACTGCTCATGGCGACCGCCGCCGCCATGCTGGCATTGCTCGCCTGGATGATCGCCCGCCTGGTCGCCTGGGACGCCGCCCCGCTGCTGTTGGCACTGGCGCCCGCCATCGTCGCCTGGCAGCTTCAGGAATTTTCCCGTCGCGTCCTGTACACCGAGGGCCGCGTCGGCGCCGCACTCGCCAATGACCTGCTCAGTTATGGCGGCCAGGCATTCGCCATTGCCGCTCTCTGGTACCAATCCCGCCTCACCGGCGCACTCGCTCTCTACGTCATCGCCGCCAGTTCCGCGATCGGCGCACTGTTCGGACTCTGGCAGATCCGCTCCGCACTCACCGGCCAGGTCGATGCCTGCGTCGTCCGCGAGAACTGGCACTTCGGGAAATGGGTTGCCGGCGGCGAAATCTTCGGCCACTGGCTCTCCGCACAACTGTTCGTCTACCTCGCCGCCGGCGTCCTCGGCACCGCCGCCGCCGGCGTCCTCCGCGCGGTCCACACCGTCTTCGGCCCCTCCCGGGTCCTGGCCGACGTCTTCTGCACCATGCTCCCCATCCGCTTTGCCCGCACACTTGCCGACGGCGGGAAAGCAGCCCTCCATTCCCAGCTCAAGGCCGCCTATCTCGCTGCCATTCCCCTCCTCGGCGGCTACTGCCTCCTGGTCGCAGTCGCCGCAAGACCAATCCTTTATTTCCTCTATGGCGAGAAATACTTGGGCTCCAGTTCCGTGCTCGCCCTGTATGCCCTCTCCGCCTTCATCAGCTACATGACCATGATCGTCGGCGCCGCCCTTCGCGCCACCCGCCTGACCCGCCAGGTCTTCATGACCCAGGTCGCCGCCAGCCTCATTGCCTTCCCCATCGGCTGGTTCATGATCGTCCCCTTCGGGATCCACGGCACGGTCCTCGGTATGATCGTCTCCTACCTCGCCATGGTCTTGCTCCTCTCCGGCACCTATCGCCGGCAACGCGCCACCCACCAAACTCCCTCGCCAATTGCCACTTCCCCAGAACCATTCCCCGCAGCATCATCCGCCCCGGCCCCCATGCTCGCCGAGCCCGAGCAAGTCGCCGGCCCCGGTCTGATGATGATGCGCATCTTCCAACTCCTGGACGAAGCCAGCATCCCCTACTGCGTCCTCCATGGCTACAACACCTACCCCCACTCGATTCCCTCGGACGTCGATTGCATGATCCCCGCCGACGTGCTCCCCCATCGCCTCGGGTCCCTTCTCCACGAAAACCGCGTCCGCACCGGCGCCCAGATCGTCCAGTGGGTCCACGAAGACAGCCACTACGTCGTCCTCGCCGGCCGAAACCCCGACGGCTCACCCTGCTTCCTCCAACTGGACATCAGCCCGAGCTACGAACTGGCCAACCGCGTCTTCTACAACTCCGACGAGATCCTCCAAGGCCGCCGCCGACACAGCGGCTTCTGGATCCCCTCCCCCAGCGCCGAGTTCGGCTGCACCGTCATCCGCCGCATCGTCAAATCATCCCTCGCCGGCAAACACGAACGCACGCTGAGCAATCTCTACCACCAGGACCCGGCTGCCTGCGACCAGCAGCTCGTCCGTTTCTGGCCCCCAGAAAGCGCCGACCTGATCAACTCCGCCGCCGTCTCAGGCGACTGGACGCAGGTCCAGGACAATCTCCCTCGCCTCCGCCGCCAACTGCTCACCCGTTTCGCCATCCGGCATCCGCTCTCATTCCTCTCAACTGGGCTCGCGCGAAACGCCCGCCGCTTCAAACGATGGGCCTGGCCCATCCATGGGCTGAGCGTCGTCTTCCTCGGCCCCGACGGCGCCGGCAAATCCTCCGTCGTCCGCGCCGTCCGACAAGACCTTGCCCCCGCTTTCTTCAGCACAACCTCCCGCTCTTTCCCGCCCGCACTGCTCAATCGCGGCTCCGGCTCAAACATCTCCCCCCACGCTGAACCGCTCCGATCCTGGCTCTCCTCCACCATTCGCGCCATCCTCTACTGGTTCGTCTACCACACCATTGGCTACCTTTTCACCACTCGCAAGGACCTCGCCCGCTTCTGGCTCGTTCTCCACGACCGGCATCTCATCGACACACTGGTCGATCCCCGCCGCTACCGCTACAGCGGCCCGATGCCGCTGCTGCGTTTGATTTGCAGCGTCATCCCCAAGCCCGACCTGGTCATCCTCCTCGACGCCCCCCCAGAACTGATCCAGTCCAGGAAACAGGAACTCCCCCTCGATGAAACCACCCGCCAGCGTGAGGCCTATTGGCGGCTCGTCACTCGCATGCCCAACGGCCAAACCATCGATGCCGCCGAACCTCTGGGCCAAGTGGTCGCCGACGTCGATGACCTCATCATCCGCCACCTCGCTCACCGCGCCGCTCGCCAACTCGCCCTGAAGCTCGATGGCCGTCCCCACTGCGCCGTCGCTCGCGTTCTCCAACAATTCCTCCATGCCCCAATCGACGACAACTGCATCATCGAGCAGCTCGGTCGGGGCGACCAAGCGGACGTTTTCGTGATCCGATACCCCGACGCCCGTCGGCTCTTTCTCGAACACCGCGAGCTGGTCATCAAACTGTACCGCGCAACGAGCCCGAACGGCGCCACGCTCGCCCAACAGGAATACGATTCACTCCGCCGCCTCAACGCCCAACTCGATGGCAAGAGCTTCCACGGCTGGACCATCCATTGCCCGCTGCCCCTCCACAAATGCGAACGCCCCCTCGCCCTCGTGATGACCAAGGTTCCCGGCCGTTCCTTCAACCACCTGCTTAACACGGAGGCCGCCGCCGACACCCTCCACTCCGCCGGACAGGCCGCCATTCACGCCATGCGTCAGTACTGGTCCGCCGAGGGCCAGATCTACGGCGACCTCGACTTCAATAACATTCTCTGCGATCCCCCAACCGCCGGCCTCTCCTTCGTTGACCCCGGGATGCCGGAATCCACCTACCTCTGCCCCGGGGTCGCACGCAACTGGTTCCCCGCCTCCCGCGACCTCGCTTACATGCTCTTCGACGTCGCCGCCTCACTCAAAGCCTCCATGGCCAACCCCCTCGCCCGCCGCCGCCAAAAGCGCTTCGTCGAGGCCAACCTCAGCACGTTCATCGCCGGCATCGGCCCGGCCTCGGCAAGACAAAGCCTCCTCGAAGAGATCCACGCCTGCACCCGGGTCCACGTCCGCAGAATCAACCTCTCCTGGTCCCCGGTCGGCCTCTTCCGCTTCATCGTCCGCCGCAACGCCTCCCGTTGCGTCCGCAACATCGTCCGCCGCCTCAAAGCCGGCGCCCAAGACCAATTTCATGGAGTCTAAACACCAACCTATACCCAGATGCTTCGCCAGTTCATCGAAATCCGCTCTCTCTCCTCGCAGCCCCCGCCTGTGGCACGCCCACTCCGCCTTCACCTCGGGCTGACCCGCCAGGCCTGGCTCGCCCTCCTCTGCCTCACCCTCCTCGGCTACGCCGTCCTCGGCCGAGGGTTCGCCTACCTCGGTTTCCCGCCAATCTACATCGGCGAACTAACCCTCCTCCTCGGCCTGCTCTGGTTGGTCACCGGCGCCCAATGGAAACCCCTCGACACCGCCCCCATGTGGCTCCTCCTGGCCCTGGCCGCCTGGGGCATGCTCCGAACCTGGCCATACGTCTCCGAATACGGCATCGACGCCCTCCGCGACGCCGCCATCTGGGGCTACAGCGCCTTCGCCATCATCATCTACTACTACATCCGCGCCCGCCCGGCAACCCTCCTCACACTCCTGAACCGCTACCGCTACTTCACCTGGATTTTCCTCACCGCGATCCCCCTCGTCTGGATCGCCCGTTACATTTTCGTCGGTGTCATGCCGCGCTGGCCCTGGTCCGACGTCCCGATCATCGACGCCAAGGCCGGCGACATCCTCGTTCACCTCTGCGGAATCCTCGCCTTCTGCGTTGCCGGCTTCGACAACCCCGTCCGTCTCCCTCGCATCATTCTCCTCGCCGCCTGCGCCGCCGTCATCGGCTCCTACGAACGCGCCGGCCTCGTCGCACTCGGGGGCTGCTTCCTCATCTGCCTCTTCCTCAAGCCCACCCATCCCCTCCTCCATCGCCTCCTCGCCGTCGGTGTCGCCGGCCTCCTGTTCCTCGCCGTCAGCGGCATCAATTTCGAGGTTCCCTCCCCAGACACCGGCAAAGCCCGGGTCGTCTCCTTCGATGACATGCTTGCCAACTTTGTCAGCATCGTCTCCGACACCGATGTCTCCGACCTCGACGAAACCAAGCAGTGGCGACTCGAATGGTGGAGCATCATCTTCGAATACACCTTCAAAGGCCCATACCTCTGGACCGGCAAGGGCTTCGGCGTCAACCTCGCCGACGACGACGGTTTTCAGGTTTGGGCCGACCACTCTCTCCGCTCCCCACACAACGGCCACCTCACCATGCTCGCCCGCGCCGGCGTCCCCGGCCTGGCACTCTGGATCGTCGTCCAACTCTCTTTCGCGTGCTCCCTGATCCGCGCCTACCGCCGTAGCTGCCACGCCGCCGACTCTCGCTGGTCCGCCCTCTTCCTGTTCCTTCTCGTCTACTGGTTCGCCTTCATGACCAACGCCGCCTTCGATGTCTTCATCGAAGGCCCCATGGGCGGCATCTGGTTCTGGACCATCTACGGCATCGGGCTTGCATCCGTCTGGCTCTACAAGCATTCGCCGGAGGTTCTTCGTGACGCACCAAGTCTACATCACTACTAGCTGGGACGACGGCCACCCCCTCGACCTCCGCATCGCCGACATGCTCGCCGACAATGGCCTCCGCGGCACCTTCTACATTCCCCTGACCTCGGAGCATCCCACCATGACCCCGGCCCAGATCCGCCAGCTCTGCTCAGCCTTCGACGTTGGCTCCCATACCCTCTATCACACCGACCTCTCCAGCGCCACCGATGCCGTGGTCCATGCCGAACTCGTCGACTCCAAAGCCTGGATCGAGGACATCTCTGGCCGCCCCTGCTCCAGCTTCTGCCCCCCAATGGGCCGGTTCCATCGCCGCCACCTCCCCCTGATCCGCAACGCCGGCTACTCCGGAATCCGAACCGTCGAGTGTTTCTCCCTCGATTTACCCCGCAGCGATTCCGGTCTGCTCATCATGCCCACCACCCTCCAAGCCCACTCCCATCGCCCCATCAACTACCTCAAAAACGCCCTCCGCAGATTCGCCCTCCGAAACCTCTGGCTCTACATCGCCTACGGCACGGCCTGCTCCTGGGACCAGGCCGCCCACTCGCTCATGGAATACGTCCTCGCCCGCGGGGGCGTCTTGCACCTCTGGGGCCATTCCTGGGAACTCCAGGAAACCGCCCAGTGGACCCGCCTCAAGACCGTGCTGCAAATGCTTGGCCGCTTCGCCATCGACGCAATCCACCTCACCAACTCCGAGCTTTGCTCTGCCGCCCTCCGCCACAGCGCCGAACCCCTCTGTACGATCCGCGCAAGCGTTCCGGTTACCCCTCTCCCTATCGCCGCGACCCACCCCTCGAGCCTACACCACCCCAATCTTCACGCGTGACTTGGCCAGTTTATTTACCCACCCCGCATACTCCGCCGCCTCCGTCGCTTGAGTCACCACCCCGGGATAATCCTTATTGTTCACCCAACTCGCCGCGTCCGGCACATACGCGTTGTTCTGATCTCCGTTCAACATCCATCCGATCAGGTTGTTGTACCCCACATTGTTCGTGAAGGTCGTCTCGAGGTTGTAGTTCCAGATAATTGCTCCAACATTCTGTGCCAGGTTCGGCGCCCCATTGGGCATCAGGCCGCTGGACAGAATCCGGTTGTTGAAAAACGCGTTGTCATGCCCTGACGAGATCGTCATGCCCTCGTTGGTCGTCGCGACGATCTGGTTCCGGTACGCCCGCACATAAGATGACCCGTTGTCGCTCATCATGATCCCGCCGCCTCGGTACACCAGATCGTTGACCGGGTCCGCCGGATACGCTCCCTGAATGTAGTTGTCGTGGATCGAGAACGGACTCAACGCCGTCCCCCCGCTGGCGTGGATGCTGATATTCTCCTCGACCCGGCTCTTGTACGGCTGATTGATCACCTCATTCCATGCCACTTCCGCCCCCACCAGCCCCTGCACCCCGTTGATCTGGAAGAACTGCACGAAATAGTTTTCTCCATGCCCCGTCAGAAACCCTCCGTTCCCGTTGCTGAACCTCCCGTCAATATTCCTCGCCTGGTTTTTCAAAACCCGCACCGTCTGCTGTTTCGTATGATTGCCCTGGTAATTATATAAGTAGATTCCCGACGTTCCCTGAAGATAGTTGTTCGACACCGCAACATTCGTGAAGCCGTCAATGTCCATGAACCGCCCCGGATATCGCCCAACCACGTTCGGGTTCAGCGCATACCCCGCGTTATTTTTCACCGTCAGATTCACGGCAAATCCCAGCGCATCGATCAACGTCCCCTGCGACTTGATGTTGGAATTCTGAATCACCACCCGGTCTGATGTCCTCACGCTCACCGCCGGCACGTTCGCATCCGCGCTCTGCCAGTTCCCGCTGTAAACCCCGCCCTTCGTGATCGTGATCGGCCCGTTGTACACGATCCGCTTCTTCGCCGCCGCCTTCGGTGCCGCTTGCTTCGCCACCATCGCATCGGCTTGCTGCGTCGCTCCCCCCTCGACCGGATGGTCCGCGTTGAGCAGACACCGCCCCTCGAGCAATTCAACCCTCGCCATCAGCGATACGCATCTGCCTCCTCCCGCCTTTTTCCAGCCTCGGCGGCCGTCGTGATTCCTCCGTCCCCCGATTCGCGCCGCCATCCCCCGAACCAACGACATCAACATACGACCTCCCGAAATGGGTCTCGTTTAACCGCCCCGGGTGCGGGGCGAGTCTCTCCAACGCTTGTCAAACCAAGCGCGACGTACGGGCAGGCGATACTGCAACGCCCTGGGTGCAATCCCCTCGGCTGGTGGGAGTGTATCGGCCCGGCTGCACCGCTGAGAACGCCCGAATTCCGGTGTTTCTTGTGCACCGGATTGCGGCCCCTTCTTGGCCCAAATCCCTGCCTTTCCGCTGTTCGTCTGTCCCATATCCCACCGCGATCCACGCGTGCAATCTCAGCGATACGCATGGCCGCATATTTGCTTCTGCATACATCCGTGACAACAACACCCTCGGCCGGTATGCCGCCGCCCCCAAACGGACCACACCGGAATCTCATTTAAATGAGGTAATAACATTATGTTGCCAAGCAGCGACGCACGCGTATCCACGGATGAGCCGCGTGGTGTCCGCTGCGACAAAACGCGCACCACGCTGCGACAAAATCGCCTCCCCATGGCGATGGAATCCCTCGAGCAACGCGCCCTTTTCAGTTGGCCAAACGCCCCCTTCGACACGCCCAATGTCCAGGAAGTCATCTACGTCAACCAACGCGGCAACGCCGACCTCCCCGGCGAGAAGATCAGCTCGCCCGGCGCCGTCCATGGCTACGAAGTCTCCTTCGACGACGACGGACGCCTCAGCATCTACACCCGCGGTTCGCTCCGCATTGAACTGGCTTTCTACAACGGCCCCGGCCAGCCCACACGCGCCAACGCCGCCAGATCAGGAAACTCCTCCATCAAGAACCTTTACGTCGGCCCCGACAAAGACACCCTCTACGTCGCCGTCCGTGCACAAGACCCCGCTGCCACCGGCACCTACGCTCTATACATCCGCGGGGTGGGCCAGAACGTCGTCCGCCCTCTGAATCGTGCCCCGAAAGCCAACACATTCTCCTCCAGAACCGCCGTCACCGGCGTCAATGACACCGATTTCTTCTCCTTCACAACCAGCGTCACCGGAACATGGACCATCAGCGTCAAACCCGAAGACAACGATCTCAACGCAACCCTCAACGTCTTCGACAGCGCCGGCAATCCGGTCGTAGGCACGTTCACCCGCCCCGTTGATGCCGCCGGCAACGGCGGCAATGAAATCTTCACCCTGACCAATGTCCGAGCCGATACCACCTACTATGTCCGCGTCGATGGTCTCGGCGACAGCACTGGATTCTACAGAGTCTACGCGCGCGGAGCCCCTGTGGTCGCCACCAAGGTCCGCCGCCGGTAGGTTCTCTATTTCGTCCCGCGCCCGTTTGTCGTCAATACTGCTTTCCGCGGCGAACCAACATCGTGCGAATCGCTGCCTGTCAGTGACAGGATGATCGTCTTGTTCTCGTCAACCGATGCGCCTGCGATGGGCGTGACCTTGCCGAACAGCGATGTTCCGTTCGCCGGCATCACCGCCGGCCCGGTTAGCGCCGCATCGTCCTCCCTCGCAGCCGCCACGCTCTTCGCCTTCACCTTTGCTGCCGCCAATTCTGTCAACTCCACCGAAACCCCATACCCCCCGAGACTGTCTCCATAGCCATCCACGCGGGCATAGTAGGTCGCCCCTGCCTTTAGCGATCCGGTCCACCGCTCGGTCACGCCCGGCCCTCCCGCGTTGACCGGCTTCGTAAAGCCCCCGCTCCGCGACTTGCCCGCGCTGTCGTACACATTCAGCACCGCATCCAGCCTCGATCCGCCCTTCTTCTTCGCGGCATCCGGAATCGCCTTCACCAGCCACTTCCCGCTCCGCGACGGCTTGAACGAGTAAAAATCGTAGTCCCACGTCCCGCTGATGTCCGACCCTGATGATCCCGCATTGTTCTTCGCCGATATCTGCATCACCTCGCTCATCGGCTTTGGCCCGTCTATCGTCAGCCCATATGATCCCGTCGAACCCCGGGTCTTCGCCCGCACCCCAAGGTACAACGACCGCCTGTCCTCTGGCGCCTGCACCGAGAAACCCGCATTGCCGTTCTCCACCCGCGCCGGCAGCCCGGGCCCATCATAAAACCCCGCCTGCGTCTGCACCGCCCCGGTCGCTCGCACGTCAAACCCCCCAGGATCATCAAACCCGATCTCATACCCATCAAAATCCCCCCCCGGCGATATCGCCTTCCCCGTCAACACCGCATCGCCATTCTGATTCAAATAAATGGTCCCCTCAATGCTCGCTCCGCTGAACGGGGCCGTCGGCCAATCCGTATTCGTACGCCCCGCATCCTTGATCGTGACGGTGGCGCTGCTCTGCGACCCCAGGCTGTATCCCTTGCCCGCCCGCAGCGACAATTCAACTTTCTCATCCCCCTCCACAATGTTGTCCGCAATCGGCATCACGTTGATCGTGATCGATGTCTGGTTCGCCTCAAACACCACGTACCCCTTCACCCGCCTGTAATCCGTCCCATTCGTCGCCGAACCCGAAACCGTGTACTGCACCCTGAACGATGCCCCAGGATCGCCTCCCCCCGATCGCTGCACCACAAACCGCCCCGCCCGCCGCTTGGCCTCCCACGCCGTCGGACTGCTCGCCACTATGCTCACCGTCGGCTGCTCCGAACCGCTGCCGCTGAGCATCATCCGCCCCTCCAGCCGCTCAATCATCCTCTCTCCGTAATGCATGTTCTCCACCATAAAACGTCCCGCCTTTCCATTACCACGCATGCCTCATCCTGCCTTCGGCCCCACCACTACCCCAGCCGCCTTCAGCTTCCCCTGCCACACATCCCACTCCGCCGCCTCCTCCGCTCCCCCAATCGTCCCCGGCCAATGCGTGTTGTTCTCCCAGTTCGCCGCATGCGGAACCCACCAGTCATTCCGCTCCTGGCGCTGCTCCCATCCCACCAGATTGCCAAACCCCCCATTCCCCGCAAACGTTGCCTCCTCATTCTGGTTCCAGATGTAAACCCCAGTGTTCTGCGACGCGATCGCCGTCCCATCCGCCATCTGCCCGCTCGACAGCACCCGGTTGTTGTAGATCTGGTTGTCATGCCCC
>Ga0315284_10013099_pt1 | contig 11802 bp, 9 predicted proteins | sample YL17G09_16_MG_FD_203696 | JGI IMG/M metagenome (GOLD analysis project Ga0315284, IMG submission 203696) | Sediment microbial communities from Yellowstone Lake, YNP, Wyoming, USA - YL17G09_16 | ecosystem: Environmental > Aquatic > Freshwater > Lake > Sediment | place: USA: Wyoming | collected... | reverse complement strand
ATCTACTTTATAATTAGCACGAAATACGCGCCAGTTGGTTGACCCACAATCAAATGCATATAGAATCTCTGGACGCATAAATTTACATCCTGCCGTTCCAAATAGAATGTTATCCCTTATTATACCCACCCTTGGGTAAAGAAGGTAGTCTTGATGAAAAAGGAGTGGCTATGGGAAGCGGGGATTGTGCTCCGGGCTAAGGCGGGCGCGCTTGACCAGAGACCAGACAGGTCTTAATGTGACCATTGCCAGCCAAGGTGCATGTTAAGACCTGTCTGGTCTTTTGGCTAGGGCGGGCACGCTTGACCAGACACCAGACAGGTCTTAATGTGACCGATTGCCCAGCAAAGGTGCATGTTAAGACCTGTCTGGTCTTTTGGCTAAGGCGGGCACGCTTGACCAGAGACCAGACAGGTCTTAATGCGACCCATTGCCAGCCAAGGTGCATGTTAAGACCTGTCTGGTCTTTTGGCTATGGCGGGCACGCTTGACCCTTAAGTTCATCCTGGATTTGGATCAAGTTGACTTCCAGGTCGTATTCAAAACCCGCCACGGTAGGCTTGCTGCGCTTGCCACGGGTGGCTTTCTTGAATGCCCACCATAAATTGTTGAAGGATAGGATCTGATGCCAAAGATGATCGTAATGTTTTCCTTTACGATGTAGCGTGAATATTAAAATTTTTGCTTCAGCGGGGGGGCACGCCCCCCTGCACCCCCCGCAGAATTTCAGAACACCAGAACCCAGAATTACAGAATTAAGGCGAGAGGACGCACCGAAAACCGACATCTACGATTCCAGGACTGCCACGGCCGACACAGTTCCCGTAGTTCCTGACCCCGACGCAGTAGTCCCCGACGACCCAGGAGCCGCCCCACAGCAGTTTTCCCTTTGCTAACCAATCACCGCCCCGTACGGCAGGCCGTACTCCCCAGCCTTGCGTTTGCCAGTCACCCCCCTTTAGCATATAGTCCGTTGAGCCAGGGTACACATCCGCTACCCATTCCCACAGGTTTCCAGCCATATCCAAAGCCCCATAAGGGCTGGCTCCCTGCGGATAGCTGCCAACTGGAGCCGTGCGGTTAACACCGCAACTACTTTTATTCGCTTTATTACAATCAAACCCCTCTCCCCACGGGTAGGTGCGCCCATCCGTCCCACGCGCAGCTTTCTCCCATTCCGCCTCTGTTGGCAGCCGCCTGCCAACCCATCCACAATAGGCTTGCGCCTGATCCCAATTATTCACCCCAACCGGATAATCCTCATAGCCAGCCATCGTCATCGACCCCCATTGTGTACCTCTACAAACACCAGACTTGAAGCACCGTGCATACATGGCGTTGGTCACTTCGGTCTGGTCTATCCAGAAGGCTTCCAGGGTAACCTTGCGTTGGGGTTTTTCATCCTCAGCGCCGGTATCCGAACCCATGATAAATTCACCTGCCGGGACATACACCATCACCATGCCGTCTTCAGGTGAAACCTGCGTGGATCCGATGCTCAACGTGGGGGTCAACCTTTCTGACGGTTTCGGGGTTGTGGTCGGGGGCAGATGCGTAGCTATAGATCTATCTCTAATAATAATCATCTTTCCTTCATCTACCAGGATCGATATGATACATAAATCCTCATCTCCTAAAGTGGTAATCAAAGTATGCAGTGAGTCTTCAGCAACCGATAAATACCGAGCGAATAGCACTTCAGGTAATGGTATGGCATTCAACAAGACTGAAGGTGTTTTTAATTTGGGTTTACAGGCCAATACATCCACTTTTGCTGTGATTTGAATCTGTCCCTGAAGGTCACCTTCTTCAACAACACCCGAGAGGTTTATTTGTTCATTATTCAAAGTGATTTCGACATCCTTTAAAGGAATGTCCGTGTTTTGCTGTAAAGCCTGCACCATTGCAGAGGTTAAATCGCTCTCCGTAATAACCACACTAGACTTTTCATCATAACTTACCAAAGAAGTTGGCTCTTGCGTCATTCCTGAGACAGAGGAATCAGATTCTTTTTCCAAACCAGGGGCGGTTGTCATATCCGAGCTGGGTGTTGTTTTCAGATCCTGGTCGCCGGAATTCACGGCATTGAATGCTCCAAAAATACTATTGGTTGCAAGAGGCCAAGATATAAACTGCCTACCAAATATCTGGATAATCAGCAAGAAAATAAAACTGGCTGCTACCAGGACTGCCCAACGTAACCAAAGGGGTTTACCATTAGCACCTTTCTGACGCCTGATGGGTTTCATCTGCTTCAACAATATATTAGCAATCGAACGGCCTTCATGTCCCCGCTGCTTGAGCTCAGCTATGTTTGCATTTAGCTTGCTCCAGTCTTCATTTTGTAAAGCTGTTTCTGCTTCCATTTTAAAATGGGTGAGTTCAGCTCTTTTCTCGGTTTCTCGTTGCTTGTTTTCTTGTTTCGCTTGTTCCAGGGTTGCCTGTAATTCAAGCGATAAAAGACGGCCTTCTTCTCCTTGTATCATCAATTTAGCCAGTGCTTTTTCTGCGTTCGCCCAGCCCTCTTTTTTCAAAGATGATTCGATAACAGCCTTGAGATGAGCAATTTCAGTGACACGCCGCTCAGTTTCTTGTTGAGTGCGTTTTTCAGCTTCTCGTTGAACACGTTTTTCCGCCGCTAGCCTCTCCGCTTCTTCCTTAGAATGCTCCAATCTCTCCCGTAATTCAACCGCAATAGGAGGGCCCTCCTGACCATAACTATCCAATTTCGCAAGGGCTTCTCGTGCGGCTTTCCAATTTGCATGCTCAAGTTCATGTAAAACAATGGTTTTTAAACTGGAGATTTCAATCATCCTTTGCTGAGCAGCTTGTAGTTCAGCTTCCTGACGAACACGGCGTTCGGTTTCGACCCTGGCCTGCCGCAGTTGCTCTCGCAAGGAGACCGCTGCAGACTCGCCTTCCTCCCTGAGCTGTTCCAGAGCACTGATGCGCTGCTCTGCCGCAGACCAAGCCCCATTCCGAATATCTGCTCCGGTAAGTTCTCGCAAGCGCTGGATCTCGGTTGCGCGCTTTTCAGCTTCTTTACGGGCGCGTGCCTCGGCTTCTGTTTGAGCGTTCTTCAATTTTTCTTGTACATCGCGGGATTCCTGCCGGCCTCCTTCGCCTAAGCGATCTAACGCGGCGGCATTCTCCCTGGCCTCGTCCCAAGCCTGTCTCTTGATGGCGGCTTGCGCTTCAGCACTGAGGCGAGCGATTTCCGCAGCTTGTCTCTCAGCTTCCAGACGGGTGCGGCGTTCGGCTTCGACCCTGGCCTGCCGTAGTTGCTCTCGCAAGGAAACTGATGCAGACTGGTCTTCCCCCCCGAGCTGTTCCAGAGCACTGATGTGCTGCTCTGCTACAGACCAAGCCCCATTCCGAATGTCTACTCCGGCAAGTTCTCGCAAGCGTTGGATCTCGGCTGCGCGCTTTTCAGCATCTTTACGGGCGCGTTCTTCCACTTCATGTTCTTCAGCCTTATGCTTGGCTCGTTCTTTTGCCTCAGTAAATGCACCCATATCTTCAAAACGCTCGTGCGGGTCTTTCGCCAGCGCTTTGAAGATGCCCTGCTCCACCTCAGTCCGTCTGCGTTCAACATCATCAGGGTCATAAGCAAAGTGATACGCCACTTCCCGCATCCCGCCATTGCTTTCCAGCCTCAACCCCGCTGCCTCTACACCGGCTTCCTCCCCTTCCGCAGGTTTCACTTCCACCAGCCTTACCCGGCAAGTCCCTATCTCCCCTTCTTTCAAGGTGAATTCAGCCTCTTCCACCTGTAATGCTCCTGTCAGCATTTCCACTTTCACGTGCAGCTCAGCTATGCCACTGTTCCACAGATGTAGTTCGATCGGCGGCCGCTCCTGCCCCTCACGTACCACCCCAAAATCTAGCCGTTCCGGTTCCACCTCCAGCCTCGGCGGGTACGCCCGGCCATATTCCAACGCCACCCCGCACACCACTGCTTCAACTGGCGCTGTCGCCGTAATGACTCTCCCAAATCTCTCCTTCAAATGTTCTTCAATCGTAAATAAGCGCACACCACCCCCTACCAACACTACTTGCGCCACTTCCTCTTCTTTGAGCCCAAATTCCGCTAGCTTCTCGGTCACTATCCCTGCAAATTCTTCCGTCAATGTCCGCGTCGCTCGCCGAAATTTTTCCTCATCCAGGCATAATACCTCATTCAATACTCTTCCATCGCTCAAACGGAAGATGAAGGGCTGCGTTAGTTGATTTGCACCTTTCTTCCCTTTCCCCATACTGATCTCGTCACTGAGCGCCTCTTTGAGCTCCTCCCCGTGATTGCGTAGTTTCTTCCCCAATTCTGGATGATTTCTCGAATCTGAAGCTTTTATTCCCAAATCATCCAAAAATATGTTTAATAACACTTCGTCATAGTCCATGCCCCCATGCGGCGCACCTTCTGTCCCGATAATCCTTAATTCACCGCGCTGTGGATCGTACTCCCCCGCAATCAGATCCGTCGTGCTTCCCCCCACATCCACAATCAACACTACTTCCTTCTGATCAGCATTTGTTTTGAATTGACCGCTATGCTGCAGATTGAGCAGCGCCGCCGCTGGCTCAGATACAAAGCGGACGCGCTTCCTTATACCTTCATCAAAACAACCCAGCACCGCTTCCCTGAAATCCGCTAACACATCCCCTTCCCAGTGCACTGGATAGGCAAATGAAAAGCGGACATCATCCCCAAATATGTCCTGCGCATACTGGTGCTCTCTTATCTCTTTCAGTACTCTCTTCAAAAGCAAGCCGGTGTATCTCAGGGCGTCCGCATTCGAAAACGATACCGGTTTGTCTTTTCTCTTTTGAAGATATGACCCTATGCAAGGCTTAAAGCAATCTATGCTGTTTGGCTTCCCCCGCGCCCTTCGCCCGTAGCTATCGATCGTTTTTTCATCAGGGCTTAATACCAACACCGCTGGAAGCCTGCTTTCGTCAAAACCGTAAAGGCTTACAACTGATGGGTCTGCTTGCTTTACTGCCGTGTGGATATCTACTTGATAATTAACCCGAAATATGCGCCAGTTGGTTGACCCGCAATCAAACGCATAAAGAATCTCTTGGCGCATATTTTTTCTTCCTGCCGTTCCATACAGAAATTTATCCCTAATTATACCCACCCTTGGGTAAAGAAGGTAGTCTTGATGAAAAAGGAGTGGCTGAGGTGATCATTATGCTATTATGTCGTTATGCCATGGCATATTGGCAGGTACATCAGTCGAAGAATAGGGGAACCAGCTCTTGCTTGTCGGCACGCCGCCAGATCGGTGCGGTAAGCACAGGCTCCACATTGAGCCTGTCGCAAGTCGTGAGGTAGAACAAGCCCTTGGTTTCGCCCCGGAGAGCATGGTGGAGCAAGGGGTCTTTTAAGACCTGTCAGGTGTTGGTGGTGCTGCGCGGTGCATATTTTTACCCTTTACAAACTAGAACAATTGTGCTATAATAATCTATAGTTCTTCTTTCCCACATCGTATCACCCACGTTAGCGTATAACCCCCGTCAGGGGGCCCCCGTCCCTCCTCCACCCACGAAAGGATACCATTTATGCCAGCCCGAACCTCCTCCCGCTTGCACAAGAACAGACTCCCCGTTCGCCCGGCACCCGCCCCTAAGCGCAGGCGCGGCGGCCAATCAGACAATACCAATGCATTGAAGCATGGTTTTTATTCAAGCCATTTCCGCCGTTCAGATCTCAAAGACCTCGATAACTGTGAGTTTTCCGGCATCAAAGACGAGATCACCATGCTGCGCGTCAACATCCGCCGCTGCATCGAATTTAGCGACCAGGTTACCACGCTCTCAGAAGCCATGGAGCTCCTTCGCACCCTCTCCCTGGCCTCCATCGCTCTCGCCCGTCTTATCAAAACCCAGTACTTCCTCGCCCCGGGCACAGATCCAATCTCCGAGCTTATCAACCAGATCCTCGAAGAGATGCAGGTTGAGGATCAAATTAATAATGCCTCCAACCTCCAGAGTCCCCCCGCATCGCAGTCCAGGGAGGACACCCCCGCTACCATTGGCTGACCCCCTTCGCAACGTAGTGCAGGGAGATTTACTTGGTTTCCAAAGCGCACAGTTATTTCTTTACAAGCCCTAAGGGGTTGGTTTCTTTTCGTTTTTTAGAAACGAATCATGACTTTCTTGAAAATACCACATTTTCATGCTTTGCGGTGTCCAGCAGACATGACATCTGCCCTGAAAAAACATAAAAACCACAGATGACACAGATGAACACAGATTATCATGATGACTTAATAATGAAGAAAATCTTTGCGTTCTTTGCGTCTTTGCGTGAGATTATTGAGTTTTTTCAGTGGACTCAATCATGCACAATTTTCCCACACACCAGAAAAAGACACCACAGAAGACAATACAACCGTATGGTCTCTGATGAACTTTCTCGTCTTGTTGTGGGTGGGTAATTTCGATTATATTTGGTATAAAATTATTGATCATGGTGGTATTGGACGTTATGAGATGCGGGTTATTCCCGATGGTCATCCACGTGAAGGGGAAATTTATATTATTATTAAAGATGACCGAAGCCGCGGCCTGTCGGAAAGCCTGCCCAGCCCGGTTGTGGGTCTTGATTGGACCAATAATGAATTTGGATGCTACTTGGATGAAATTAAGCCGGGGATTTATCCCTCGGCGAATTGGAGAGATTCATGAATACCCGATCTATTAAATATCTTGCAATCTTGATAACCCTCGCCATTGCCTGCAATTCAGTTACCCTTTTTCCTAAACCGACGCCCTCCCCCCTACCCACCGCGACCACGGCACCCAAGACCCTTCATTTTGAGAACAATCTGGTTTCCTTCGATTACCCAGAAGGGATGAGGATATTCACGGCTGGAGACCCTGCCTTCAACACTTACCCGTTTGACATACGATTGGGAGGCGACCTGGCTATCGGTCTGGCGCATCCATATTGGATTAAATTTGATTCCCTGTATAGTTCGATCGGGATTTTTCGCTACCCGATACCGCCTGGCTCCAATCTGGAGGCGACCATGCAGGCGGCTTATGAGAAGGTGCCTCTCCAAAATGAGATCGTGGAAAAAAGCAGTCCCGTCACCATCGATGGACTGAGCGGGTATGAGAAAATCTACCGGGTCGCCTCAGGCCCATTGTGGTACACCCTGCGCGACATCTGGCTTGAAAAGGATAACGGGGTATTGAGGTTGTCCTTATCGGAAGAAGCTTACGCCATTAATTTCCAGTCTCCGGCAGACATGTTCATTAACAGTCTGGATATAAAGGACAACCTGCCTCCTATCGAATTAAAACCCACCCCCGAACCGACACCCACGTCTACCCCGTTCCCAAGTTCTATGTCCCTTCCTTTTGAGAACGATGTGGTGGCCTTCGATTATCCTAAAGGGATGGATATCTACACCGCCGGCGACCCTGCGTTTGTTTATTACCCGGATATCCAATTTGGCGGTGAGGTGGTTGTCGGTCTGGGGGATGCGAGTTTCATCGCCTTTGATACCTATTTTCGCTCGATCAGGATCACCCGTCTACCGATGCCGCCCGGCTCCAACCTGGAGGCCATGTTCTTGGAAGCGTATCGCCCGGTGGAAACAAAATATTTTCCCCAAAATGGAGTCCTGGATGCCAACGGGCCTGTCACTGTCGCTGGGCTGGCCGCGCTTCAAAAAACCTACCGGGTTTACTCGGGAGAACCGGCTTACGAACTGCGCGATATATGGGTACAAAAGGGTGACGTGGTGTTCGTCGTATCCATCTGGACGGAGGACCAACCCCGATGATTTTGCGGTCTTCCAGTCTGGCGCGGATATGTTCTTAAACAGCCTGAAATTAAAGTAGGGGCGGGTCTGTCTTTCTCGATCATAGATGGCCCCTTTCCGCATAGACCCGCCCCTAACACGGGAATTCCCAATGACCTATAAGTGTTTGGCCGAAAGTAACTAAAATAAAACCCCAGTATTTTACGGCCAAACACTCAAGCAACTTGTTGCCGTAATCGGCTGTAATAACGCAATTTTTGTAATAAAACTTTCAGCCGATTACATAATTCCTGCCGGGCAGGATAAGCATAAATAGAGTAAAATGCACCTATGAGTCCACTGTAAAAACTTGTTTTTAATACCCAAATCCTATCGGTTGAAGCGTTATAGGCGTCATCCAACCGCAAAAAATAGCTTTTAGTGAATCAAAAAAAGAAACCAAAGGCTGTTCCTGGGAGCTTTCCTGCCCTTTTAGGGCATTCATTTGCTCGTTTTCGAGCTTTCTCATAGCTTCCAGGTAGCGTTGGATACGGCGAGCATTGCTTACCAGCGCCGATCCAATTACCATGCAGGTTACCCTGAACCGGCCTCGCACCGGCAACTTGCCTGCCGGGAAGGGATGTTTCACGGAGCGCACGGTGGCTTCCACTGCGGAGCGTAAGTTGTGCCCGTCGTCTTTATGCGCCAGATATTCTTTGCGTCGATTGGCGGCCACAACTTCCTGTGAAGTGAAAGCCAGGAGATAGAGCGGGTCTCGTTTTTGGGGTTTTGCGCGGCAACACCCCGCTTGTTGAAAGGGGCAGGTGGCACAAATGGCCGGGGCGAAGCGGGCTTGCCATCTGCTGGTGCGGGTGCATGTCACCGGTACAGTTTGTCCTTGTGGGCAAGTGAGCGTGGCCGGGTTGCCCTGTTCATCGGAGTGCAGGTCAAAGTCAGACAGGTGGAATTTGTCTGGGTTGGGTTGCAGTCCGCGAATGGCGGTTTGAACGAGGTTCACGCCCTGCTCTTGCAAGGCAGCATCACTGGCTTCGCCGCCATAGCCGCCGTCAGTAATCATGATTTCCACGCCGGTGCGCTCTTTCAGGTTGGGCAAGGCTTCGGCCAACAGTTGGGTATCGTCCACGTTGTTGGGCACCACCTGTACTTTTGTGATGAGTTGGAGTTCATTTGCGGGGTCGCAGGTTTCGGTGAGATTGGCGACGTGGCTTTTGTAATGATCACCGCCTTTGGTGCGGTAGGTGGCTTCGAGGTCATCCACCGATTGCAGGCAGCCGGAAGTCAACTCGACATTTTCTTTGGCGTGCGGGCCGCTTTCGAGCAGGTGAAAGTTTTCAGCGATGATGCGTTCCATCACCCGGTAGGCATGATCGGTGGCGTTTGCTGTTTTCAAATCCAGCAAAAGCGCATAGATGGTCTGCCCAATTTCCTGCAGGTGTTCCTGCACCGTTTCCTTGCCTTTGACCCGATAGGTATAATGCCCGGCGCTATCTTGGGTATAGGGCGCGAAGGTCTCTGCCAGACGCACCTTGTCCACTTCGCTCAGGATGCGCTCAACACGCTGGAGCGCCTCTACCAGTAATTGCAAGCGGCTGGCGGAGACAATGTTGCTGGCAATTTGGGTCGAGTCCATGCGCTGCATACCGGTGCGCACTTTCAAGTTCACGATCTGCGCATCCGTGATTTGCTCAAAGGCTTTTTCGAGTAAGTTGATGCCGTGCGTAATGTTGTACTGGCTCAGACGTTCTCGAAAATAATAGAGCGAGCGAATTTCAAAGTCGCCATCGCCTAGTCGGTCATATCCCAACGCGTAGCGCACTTGCAGGTTATAGCAATAATTCTCGTACAATTCAGCGTCGCTCCAGCCGTTGCCCGCTTTCAGGGCTTCCAGCCCAACCAGTACATTTACCGGTACATTCGGACGCGAAGCTACTTCTGAATACAGGACTGCAAAGGCTTCTTCGTTGATGCGGCAAAAGAATTCCTGGTAAAACGTGTTCGCCCATGAATTCTCTAGACGTTTGCGCTGCTTTTCGGGCAGTTCGCTGGCGGCGCTGATCAGCGCTGGTTGTTGGTGTTAGCGTTTTTCTTGAACATGGCCTAATTATATTAAATTTTCTCGCTATGCGATAGGGTAGGTCGCTTTTTGCAGTGGAGTCACTTAGGCAACAGGGTAGATCTTGAAGCGGATCAAATGACCGTAACAGAGGATTACTGCCCTCTGCCCAGGAAGTGGAAAGAAATGGGGTTAGCAGATGACCAGATTGTCTCTTTCTGCATCTTGTTCGATCAGGTAGATAAAGGCATGGTGGAAGGCTATAACCTAGCTTATGTGGCTTGCCTTTCTGGATGCCGGGACCTGGCGGAAACCGGTCGCTGTCGGATGGTGATTAGAAGAAATACTACCAGCTAATAATTATTACGGAGACACAACCCGGCATAGGGATAAACCATGGGGGAGGAAAAAACTGTGTCTCCGTTCCCTCGCTACCAATATCAAAAACCCTTGCTCCCTGTTTTGTCCCCAGCCTGGTTACTCCCTATCTTTGCACTCGTTACCGCTAACAAGTTCGGTAGAGCACTGGCGTTTATGTGCACAAGTGGTGTAAAATTGGCATTTAACCTTTTGATTGTTAGGAAATATACATAGATGAATTCTAATCTGAAATCTAAGAGTGGCATCTATAATCAACTCTTTAAAATTCTTATGAAACAACCTGAAACACATGAATGCCAACGAGCCAACATTATTAATTGTAGGCTTGGGAAACCCCGGCCCCGAATATCGCGGTAACCGCCACAACGCCGGTTTTATGCTGGTTAGCCGCCTGGCTGAACGCCTGGAATCCACCTTTGGACGTCTGGAATCCAAGGCGTTGGTGGCCAAGGTCCATTATCAGCCGCAGGGACGAGAACCCCTGCGCCTCATCCTGGCTAAGCCGCAAACCTACATGAATCTGTCTGGGCAGGCGGTTGCCTCGCTGGTGCGCTTCTACAAACTACCCCTTGAGCATCTTCTTGTGGTGCATGACGATGTCGATTTGCCTTTTGGAACACTGCGCCTGCGTCCGGGGGGTGGTTCAGGGGGTCAAAAGGGGGTAGAGTCCATTATCCAGTTCCTGGGAACACAAGAATTTCCTCGCCTGCGCATAGGGATTGGCCGTCCGCCGGGACGCATGGAGGCCGCGGCTTATGTGTTGCAGGATTTTCCCGAATCCGAGGCAAGTTTCCTGCCGGCAATCTTAAATCAGGGGGCAGATGCGGCGCTGGAATTTGTAGTTAATGGCCTTGAAAACGCCATGAACTGTTATAATGGAATTTTAACCTAAATCTAATACGAGTAGGATAATGATACCTCTTGATGCTGTTACCTCGTTACCGGCTTTCCAGGAGTTGGCCGAGGTTCTTCAATCCGGGCAATCCACCCCCAATCTGGGCCTGATGCGGGCGGCACGACTGCCGGTGCTGTCGGCGTTGCACATCAAATTAAAGCGACCCTTCTTGTTCATCACTGACCGTACCGACCGCGCCTTGAGCTTGCTGGATGAGCTTAGCTTGTGGGCGCCGGATTCTACGCGCTTGTTCTTCCCTGAGCCTACTCCCTTATTTTATGAGGACTCCCCGTGGGATGAGGTGACCTGCCGTAACCGGCTGCTGGTGCTGACCACCCTGGCTGCCTACCACATCCCAATGGCACGCGGCTCGCAGTTTGATCCCAAACCGGAGAATGCTCCGATCATTGTTGCCACCACCCGGGCAGTGATGACCCGCACCCTGCCGCGGCGCGACTTCATCAAGGCCACTTCTGCTCTGCAGCGCGGCCAGCAGGTGCAGCTCGACAAACTGGCACGCAACTGGGTATCGCTGGGTTATGAGCCTGTCACCATTGTCACCGCGCCTGGGCAGTTTGCCCGGCGCGGCGGCATCCTGGATATCTGGCCAACAGCTGACCCGCGCCCGGTGCGGCTGGAATTCTTTGGCGATGAAATTGACACCCTGCGCGCTTTTGACCCTGCCACCCAGCGCA
>Ga0315284_10013097_pt1 | contig 11803 bp, 10 predicted proteins | sample YL17G09_16_MG_FD_203696 | JGI IMG/M metagenome (GOLD analysis project Ga0315284, IMG submission 203696) | Sediment microbial communities from Yellowstone Lake, YNP, Wyoming, USA - YL17G09_16 | ecosystem: Environmental > Aquatic > Freshwater > Lake > Sediment | place: USA: Wyoming | collected... | reverse complement strand
AACTTAAATCGAATAGGATTGTCCAGGTCCACGTCCACGTCCAGGTCTAGGTCCAAGTCGAAGTCCAAGTCGCAGGACCGGGTTTTCGAGTTAAACAACGAGTTTCGCGACAGAAACTAGCTATAAGGCATTCGCTGCCACCCGCACGGCAACATCCCCGAATTGCATGCACTGGCGGGACATTTCCTGCAAAGCGGATCAGCGGAATCTTTTCGGCTGCTCCATCAGAACGATGGATTTCTGATTCTTGGCATTTCCGCGGTAGTAGGTCAGCCGAACCGTATCGCCCGGTCGCCTGCTTTCCAGGGCAAGATCGAGATCGTCCATGCCCGTGACCGGCTTGCCATCGATCTCGGCAATGACATCTCCCCCCGCCAGAATGCGCCGGTTGAAGAGGATGGCATATTTGCCGGCGCCTTGGATGCCTGCGGCCTCGGCCGTCGATCCTCTGAAAATCCTGGTCACAAGCAGCCCGCTGCTGACGGGAAGGTCGAGAGCGGATGCAAGGTTCTGGCTGATATCGTAGCCTTCCACCCCCATCCACGGTCGCAGAACCCTCCCTACTTTGATCAGGTCGTCTACTACCCGGCGGACCGTATTAACGGGAACCGCAAATCCGATGCCTACGTTCCCGCCATTGGCGCCACTGGGCGAAACAATCATAGTGTTGATGCCGATCATTTCTCCCGCGGAATTGAGCAGCGGCCCGCCCGAATTCCCCGGATTGATGGCAGCGTCCGTCTGAATGACGTTGTCGATCAGGTTGCCTGCTTCGGTACGGATCTTGCGTCCAAGAGAACTGACAATTCCTCCGGTGAGCGTATTCTGCATGCGGAATGGATTCCCGATCGCCAGGACCTTCTGTCCCACCTTCAGCGTCGCTGAATCGCCGAGCGGAACCGGGTGCAGTCTTTCTTTCGGAGCCTTGTCGAGGCGGATCACCGCGAGATCATTCTGCGGGTCCGTTCCCACAACGATGGCTTGATACGTCGTGTGATCCGGCAGCGCCACCTCCAGGTTCCGCGCCGATTCGATCACGTGGTTATTCGTAAGGATGTTGCCGTCGAGGTCCAGTACGATTCCGCTCCCCGTAGCCTCATTCGCATAGGGAGTGAAAAAGAAGTCGTATTCAACGATCGTCGACGTGATGTTGACAACGCCCGGGCTGACCTTGTTGTAGACGTCGAGGTTGATCTGTTCGTCGGCGCTCAACGGCGGTTTCTTCGCCGAGGCGGCAGCAGCCGCTTCAAACCGAGGCGATGTGCTTGGCTGTGAGTATTCGGGCATAAGCCCCCAGCGCAGCAACATGATGGTTGCCGCGCTGGTGGCGAGTGCGGTGATGAGAATCGTACGGAAGGTGGAAAACTTCATATTCCCGATCCTAGAAAATCAAAGACTCCGACGGGAAAATGGCCAAACCTATTTCCAATCAACCTCCACGCTCCCACTCTTTTTGAAAGTCAGGGTGACCGTGAATGCTGTCACTGGTTTCTTTTCTATCGTGATCGTGACTGAGATACGGGAGAGGTTAAACTTGTATTCCCCGGGAAGAATGGGCGTGGTAAATCTACAGTTGCCGCTAAGCCCAGCCTCATCCGTATTAATCGGCGTGGAATTGAAACTCCCGTTAGCTCCGGCCAGCGTCGCGTTGAAGCCGTCGAGACGATCCAACCGGACCGTGCTGCCGGCTTCTTTGATAAGGCGGACCGAAAGTGCCTTGGGCGCATTCTTGAGCTTTTCCAGTTGTTCAATCTTGAGAATGTCTTTACTCGCTGTTTCCAGGACGCTCCCGAACCACTTGTCGTACCATACCTTCATCCGATTTTCGCTCTTCAGCCGCCGGATCGTCTCATTGATCTGGGCCAGCAACTTGGTCTCTTTCGTGCGTACAACCACAGCATACTGATTCTGATTGAGCTCAACGTCGGTAGTGATCAGGTTGGTCGAATAATTTTTGGCGATGCTGAAAGTCATGATGGGCTTGTCGCCGACCACTGCATCAAGTTCACCATGATTAAGCGCACCCAGGGCCTCGTCGAGCGTCGGGAATTTTGTCATCGTGACATTTGCCGCCGTTGTCTGCTTGGCCATGAATGCCTCAGCCGAACGGACGGCCTGAACGCCGACCTTTTTGCCTGCCAAAGATGCCAGATCCTTGATCGCGAGATTGTCTTTCCGCCGCGCGATCGTGTTGCTGCTGTCGAAATACGGATCTGAGAATGCAAATTCTTTCTTCAGCTCATCGGAGATCGCGACGGAGGAAATGATCATCTCCACTTGCCCATCCCGCAGGAATTCGAAGAGCTTGTCAAACTGCGCCCACTGAATCCACTTGGTCGGGAAGTTGAGATCCTTGGCGATGGCTTCGCCGAGGTCGATGTCATATCCCTCCACTCCAGTGCCGGCGGCGGTTTCAAAGGGCACGGTGAAAGGATTGGTGGCGATGCGCACCATCTTATTTTTGATCATCGACGCGTAGGCGTCCGGCTCTTTCTTGGATTCGCCGCAATGAACACAAACTATAGCAAGGCATGCGATCAAGAGGCTAAACTTTACGGTCCGCAAGAGTGTCCTCCTTTTAGGTTTATAGGAGCGGGCTGTCATCATAATTGCACAGGGGGCTATTCTAGCCAAATCCGCTGTTCTTCCAAAGCATTTTCATTTGCCCGCTAATTTTCCCGTTCGGACGGACAGACTTGCCACTCGAAATCAGCCGAATCAGTGCAGGACTGGAGCGGCTGCGAATACGGCCGGACGGAAATGAACGAATATCAGCGAAGCCAAAATCATAGTACCCTAAACCCGCCCGATCCTCAAGCATTGCCATAAGATCCTGTGATTCAGACAGCACAAGCTAAAAGCAGCCGCGAGTCCATTGCGGACAAACGCTTCCATTGCCTAATGAGTCAGGCTGTTTGTTACGATTCCGATAGCGATTCCGACGCCGAGTTCCGATTGTGCTTAAGTGAACAGCATTGGGGCTAGAGCCAGCGCTCCATGATCCAGGCATCTTCGACCGGTCCGGTGTAGTAGTTGATTCTTTCGCCTGCAATGTTGAACTGGTGGTTGTGATAGAACTTGATGGCGGCCTCATTGGACTTGCGCACTTCGAGGAAGCAACGCAGACAGCCACGCTTCAAGCCTTCGTCAAATGCAGCATTTAGGAGCCGGGTTCCAATCCCCAGGTTCTGAAATTCGGGATACACACCGATCTTCAGCAATTCGAGATTTTCCAGAATGGCGCGCGCCAGAAAAAATCCCACCATTCTGGTCACACCCGGAGCGAGGGTTGCCACCGCTTGGCGGCTGAAATACTCCTGCTGCTCGAGAAACCGCGTATAGTGCTCCGTACCCCAGAAACTGAGGTGAGTGATACTTTCCAGCGGCTCCAAATCCAGTATGTCCTGCACGGTCATGGCAGCAATCTGGACCAAATTGGCAGGCTTCACCTCGGCTTCACCTTTCGTTTTTGCGCATCTGGCGGTCGAATGTAAAGTGGTTCGGCAGCGATAAACTGTCCGTGGCGCCAGAATTGTTTGCGCTCCATGGCCAGCCGTCCTAACGGCGCGGCCAGGAAAAGGTCCACATCCGCCAACCGGGGCCAGCCTGCCCGCGGGATTTCAAGCTCCTTGGCGTAGCGCAGCGCCCCGTCTCCCAGAACGCATATATGTGAGCGGCGCAGCCTGCGTGAGAGATCCAGAGGATTCAGCAAAGCAGGTTTGCCGACTTTGGCGACCTTGCCGCGGGAGCATCTATATTCTGCGTAGTAGACTTGGCCGCGTTGGGCATCCATCACCACACCAATCCTCCCATCGATTATAGGAAGTTGCCGTGCCAGCGCATCGAGACCGGAGACTCCCGCAAAAGGGATGCTGAGGGTTTGGGCCAAACCTATCGCCGTTGCCACGCCAATCCGGATCCCGGTGAAGGAGCCCGGACCGATGCCGGCAACAATGAGGCCCAAATTGCCGAGGTTCCATCCGGCGTTCTTAAGCAAAAATTCAATGCTTGCCAGCAGCCGGGCAGAATGAGTTTCGAGCGACAGAAGCCGGAGTTCTGCTACAAGTTCCCGTCCCTCCAACAACGCCACGCTTCCCCTGGGTGTTGAAGTGTCAAGCGACAGCAGCCTCAAGAATGGTCTCTCCCAGCTCTCGGTTCTTGTGCAGACTAATGCCCGCACCCACTGCGCATTGAACGATGGGTGAAGAGAATTGCATCACATTCAGATGCATTGTGGCCGCGGTTTAATCCCGCAGGTTGGCACGCCCCAATGCTGCATTTTCATGCGCATGTCTACTCGCCCCACGGATAAGAACCCGCGCGGCAGATCTCATTTTTCGTCCCCACAATGCGGGGCATCATGGTTGACAATATCAGAGCCCGCATTATATACTTTCGATTCTTTAACTACAAGGATTTGAGATATTTCCGGCATTTTCGGCAATCCTTCTTGCTCGGTGGCCTGATCGGCAGAATCCAGTGAAAAGCGGCGGTCGCGGGCTCAAAACCGTCCATGTTTCGATGGCGAAGAGCGGAAATTCATACCCAGGAATTCGGCGGGAATCATGGAAGACCTGACACCCATGATGAAGCAGTATCATGAGATCAAGCGCCGCTTTCCGGGAAAGCTCGTCTTCTTCCGCCTGGGCGACTTTTACGAGATGTTCTATGAAGATGCCGTCTTGGCTTCCAGAGAGCTCGAGATTACGCTGACGGCGCGCAACAAAGACAAGAGCGGGGCGCCGATCCCCATGTGCGGAGTCCCCTATCACTCTGTCGACGGCTACATCGCCCGGCTGCTCAAAAAGGGATACAAGATCGCCATTTGTGAGCAGGTGGAAGATCCGCGCACGGCTAAAAAGCTGGTGCATCGGGAAGTCACCCGGGTCATGACTCCTGGAACCGTCGTAGAAGAGTTGCTGCTCGAGTCGAAGGAACACAACTATCTCGCTGGTTTGTTGCTGACCCCTGCGGGAGTGGGTCTCGCGTTGATGGATCTGTCAACGGCCGACTTCTTTGCCACTGATTTCAGCGGGGAAACCGCATGGCAAAAGGCGGTGGATGAATTAAGCCGCTTTCGGCCGCGCGAGGTGGTTTTACCGGAGGAAGGAAGCGATGAACTGCGGCTGCGCCTGACGAATGAATGGACGAGCGACTGGGTGGCAAGTCCTACGGAAGACTGGGCCTTTAACTTTGATTACGCGCATCGATTGCTGCTGGAGCACTTTGGTGTCGCCAGCCTCGATGGCTTTGGCTCCGATGCACGGCCGCTTTCCGTGTCTGCCGCCGGTGCCTTGATTCATTATCTGCGCGGCACACAGATTGATAGCCTCGCGAAGGTTGCCCGGCTTCGCTTCCTGGACACTTCCGAGTTCCTGAGGCTGGACTCGTCGACCGTCACAAATCTCGAGTTGGTCGAGTCGCTCGAGGGCGGACGCAAAGGCAGCCTGCTGGCACTGCTTGACCAGACCAAAACAGGGATGGGCGGCCGCATGATGAAGTCGCTTTTGCTGACCCCCGTGCTCGATCGCCGCCTGATCGAAGAGCGCCTGGACGCTGTCGAGGCGTTGGCGGGCAATGTTCCGGCACAGGACAGGCTCACGCGCAAGCTGGCCGAGATTCACGATCTGGAACGTCTGAGCAGCAGGGTAACCGCAGGAGTAGCCAATCCGCGGGAATTGCTGGCCCTGCGCGATTCGCTCGACGCGATTCCCGCGGTGCGCTCGGCCCTGGAATGTTTCTCGGCGCCCAGACTCGATCAAGTGCGCGTTCTGCTCGACGATCTCCGCGATGTTGTGCAGCTGGTGCAGGAGGCTATCGCGGAGGATCCTCCTACGTCCGTGAACGAACCGGGCATCATTCGAACCGGCTATTCGGTTGATCTTGATGAATTGCGTGGCATCCGCTCGAGCGGCAAGGAATACCTCGTGTCACTCGAAGCGCGCGAACGGCGCCGCACCCGCATCCATTCCCTCAAGGTAAAATTCAACCAGGTTTTCGGCTATTTCATTGAAGTGACGAAGCCGAACCTGCCGCTCATTCCACCCGACTATGTGCGCAAGCAAACCCTCCTCAGCTGCGAGCGATTTGTCACGGAAGAGCTCCAGATTTATGAGGAAAAGGTATTGCACGCGGAAGAGCGCATCGCGGTGCTCGAGAAAGATCTCTTTGCCCAGGTGCGATCGAAAATCGCGGCCCAGGCCGCGCGCATACATGCGACTGCCCGCCTCCTTGCTGAAGTGGATGTTTATGCTTCCCTTGCCGCCGTGGCTCAAAAAAACGATTACTGCCGGCCCGAACTCGTCGACAGCGATGAGATCTACATTCAGCAGGGCCGACATCCCATGGTCGAATATCAGAGCCGGCCGTTCATTCCGAATGATCTGTTCATGAACTCAACCACGGACCAACTGTTGATCCTGACCGGACCCAACATGGGAGGCAAGTCGACCTACCTGCGCCAAACGGCGCTGATCGTGATCCTGGCGCAGATTGGCTCATTTGTACCGGCGCGCCAAGCCAGGCTGGGCGTCGTTGACAGAATCTATACGCGCGTCGGCGCATCCGACAACCTGGCGCGCGGGAGATCGACTTTCATGGTGGAGATGATCGAGACCGCCAATATTCTGAATACGGCGACCACCCGTAGCCTGATTCTTCTCGATGAAGTTGGACGCGGGACTGCTACTTTCGACGGGCTGTCGATCGCATGGGCGGTGGCCGAATACCTGGTGCAGAATACGCAGCACAGAGCCAAGACACTTTTTGCGACTCATTACCACGAACTCACACGCATGGCGCAGGTGCACACGGGAGTGAAGAATTACTGCATGGCCATCAAGGAGGCCGGCAAGGAGATCATATTCCTGCGCAAAGTCACTCCCGGAACGGCGGATAAGAGCTATGGCATCGAGGTTGCGCGCCTCGCAGGCCTGCCGCGCGAAGTGGTGCGCAGGGCCGCCGAGATCCTTGAGCGTCTCGAAAAGAAGGAAATTGATTTGACAGGACGCTCGCGCACCCGATCCACCCAGGAAGTGATCGAGGAAATGCAGAAATCGCTGTTCTGACTTTTGGATTTTTGAAATGTCGCGTGCATCGAACCAGCCTCTCACTTCCCTGCTGCCCCAGTTGCTGATTCTGCTGGCACTGGCCTTACCCTATTTTATTAATCTCGACAAATCATCGCTCTGGGACGGGAATGAGACCTTTTATGCCGAAACCCCTCGGGAAATGCTGCTGACAGGGAACTATCTGGCCCCGATGTTCAATTACGAGCCTCGTCCGCAGAAGCCTCCTTTGACGTATTGGCTGGTACTGCTTGGTTATCGGGCTGTGGGGATTCAGGAGCTTGGCGTGCGGCTACCGGTTGCACTGGCCATGGTGGGAACGCTCCTGTTCACCTATGGGATCTCCCGGCTGTTGTTTTCCGCCAGGGCCGGGCTCTGGTCAGCCGCGATTCTCGCGACGACGCTGCGCTTGTTCGTTCTTGCGCGGAAATTGCCGATTGATGTCCTGCTCCTCTTCTGGCTGGCGGGCACCGCCTATTTCTTCGTGCGCGCCGTCGAGAAGAAATCCGTGCGCGACTGCTTGCTCGCCTACATGTTTGCCGGATTCGGTTTTATGACCAAGGGACCTGTGGCGTGGGCCATACCGGGTCTCAGCTTTCTGATCTGGAGTCTCTGGGTCAGACGCTTCAAATCCGCTTCCTTTCATCCCTGGGCTGGTGCTCTGATTTTGACGGCTGTTGTTGTGCCGTGGTATTTTCTGACCTACCTTCACTACGGATGGACCTATATCGCCGATTTCTTCATAAAGGATAATCTCGCGCGCTTTGCCACCGAGATCCGTGGCCCCGTGCGCGGCCCCTTCTTTTATTTCGGGGTGTTCCTGGGAGACTTTTTCCCCTGGTCACTGTTGAGCGTTTCCGCCGGCATATACTTGTGGATGGAACGCAAGTCCCTCCGTGCGCGGAACTCGCTCTCATTCGGATTTCCACTCATCTGGTGCGGCGTGACCTTCGTGCTCTTTTCGCTCTCCAAGAATAAACAGGAATACTACATCGCCCCGCTTTATCCGCTGGCGGCGGTCTTGCTTGCCGGAATCATCGAAAAAACGCTGGGCGCCGGATCCGCGCTTTCCGATCGCATGCGCATTTATTGGAAGATTTCGCTGATTGCAGTCGCTTGCGTCTTCGTTGCCCTTGGCATCCTGTCTCCTTTTCTTTTACCTGCGTTCTTACTGGAAGCCCCGGCCGTGCTAAACTATGCGCCGACCATATTGATGCTTTTCATGACCGCGATACTGCTCTGGCAAGTAAGCCGCCGCAGACTCATGACAAGCATGGTGGCGGTCGCGGGCACGATGTGGCTGGTTTTCGTTTTGGCAGGCGCGGCTTATTTGCCTGCACTCGAGCCACTGCGACCCGTAAAGGGAATTTGCAGGATGATTCAGGCTGAGGCGGTAGCGGGCGATGAAATCGGCTATTACCGCGCCGCCGTGCCAAGCATGGTTTTTTACCTGCGGCGGCCGATCTTTGCGATTTCGGACCCGCCGACCATGAGGTCTAAGTTCGAGGGGGCAAACAGAGTATTCTGTGTCCTGGGCGATCGGGATTACCGCTACTTCCGGGATAACTGCAAAGTGGAACTTAATGTTTTGAGTCGCAACAAGCAACTGCCCACGCAGCTGAGGCTGATGCTGGGGAAAGAGAGTCCGACCGGAGAAGGCGAGGAGTTGCTCATCGTTTCCAACCGGCCGGCGCGCGCAACCATTAACCTGGACGATCAAAGAAATCCATGAAGGGCAAGCTCTCTGCTGTCATCAAAACCGGGATCTCCGCTCTGCTGTTTTACCTTCTTTTCCGAAAGATGGATTTTCAGCAGTTCGGAGAGACCTTGCGCCATGCCCGCATCGGGGTTCTGCTTGCATCCATGGGAATTCTCTGGGTAGGGCATGCCATCTGCATTTTTCGTTGGCGCAAGCTCCTGCGGCCTCTCATGCCGGTGTTTTCTCTGATCCGCCTGTTTGAGATTTATTGCATTGGGCTCTTCTTCAACCTGGCCTTTCCGACTGCCGTCGGGGGCGATGTCGTCAAGATGTATTACGCCGGAAAGCCCTCGCGGCAATATGCACAGAGTTTCGCGGCCACGTTTCTCGATCGCGATACCGGCATGCTTGCCATGCTGCTTCTGGCTTGTATCGGCACGCTCCTGCTGCCCATGAAAATCCCCGGCATTCCAGTCACGCTCATTGTTTGGGTTTCTTTTGCCGGCTTCCTGGTCTTAAATATTGTCATCTTCATGCCTTCATTGCACCGGGTGTTGACTCAGCTGCTCCATAAAGTGAACCTTTCGAAGCTTGCAGGCAGAGTGGATGCGATATGCAATGCATTCCAGATTATGGGAAAGCATCCGCGTGTCCTCCTTGATGCGCTTTTAATATCCCTGGTCAACCAAATGCTGGTATTCGGAGTTACCTGGCTGACCGCAATTGGGCTGCGGCTCAGCGTACCCTTCCTTTATTTTCTGGTGCTCGTACCCGTTATCACTCTGGTGACGATGCTGCCGATTTCCATAAGCGGATTGGGTTGGAGGGAAGCTGCCTCGGTAAGCCTTTTTGGCGCCATCGGGGTTGCCGCTGCTCCGAGTCTCGCCCTCGGGCTCCTGAGTTCAATCATGGTCCTGCTGTCGGCAGTCCCGGGGGGCATTATTTATATCTTTTTCCGAAACCGGAGTGACATGCAGCAGATGGCTGCCATGGAGAAAGACTTCTGATGCACTGCGAGCTTTCCGTGATCGTTCCCGTCTTCAACGAACGCGAAAACCTCGAGCCATTTGTTTCCTCGCTTTCAGCGGCCTTGATATCCTCCGGTGAAGATTATGAAATTATTTTCATCGATGACGGCAGTTCGGATGGCAGTGCCTCGTTTTTGGCATCCCTTGCGTCTGCAAATCCCCGGATCAAACTTGTTGAATTTCGCCGCAATTTCGGCCAGACCGCCGCGCTGGCCGCTGGATTCGATTTTGCTTCGGGATCGATACTCGTCACCATCGACGCCGATAGGCAAAACAATCCGGCAGATATTCCATCCCTGCTCGCCCGGCTGCGCGAGGGTTACGATGTTGTGAGCTGCTGGCGTCGCCAGCGCAAGGACCCATGGCTTACGCGCACGCTTCCTTCCAAACTGGCCAACCTGCTCATTTCGCGAATCAGCGGCGTTCGCCTTCACGATTACGGCTGTACCTTGAAAGCCTACCGGGCCGAGGTGCTGGCTCATGTGCGCCTCTACGGCGAAATGCACCGCTTCATTCCCATCTATGCGGCCTGGGCCGGAGCCAAAGTGACCGAACTCCCGGTTCAGCATCAGCCGCGCATCCGGGGCGCCAGCAAATACGGATTGAGCCGCACGTATAAGGTAATCCTCGATCTGATCACGGTGAAAATGTTGGGCAGCTACTGCACCAAGCCGATGTACATGTTTGGCGGGACCGGGCTTCTCTCATGCCTCGCAGGGGCCTTTTTTGCAGGCTGGACGCTCTTCGACAAGTTTTACAACGGCATCAAAGCACATAACAATCCGCTGCTGCTCCTGGCCGTATTTCTTTTTATTCTTGGCATTCAATTTATTCTCATGGGTCTGGTTGCCGAACTCCTGATCCGTATCTATTTCGAATCTCGGGATAAGACCCCGTATCTGGTCCGACGGACATGGAATCTGACCGACAAGCGTTCCACTTCCTCCAACCAGGGACGACCATCGGCTCAATAGAGGAATGCGCCTTGTTCTGTGAAAAATTTTCATTTGCGCTGCCTGCGCGCGTCAATCTCGTGGGGGGAGGAGGCAAGACCAGCCTGATTCTCACGCTACTGCGAGAGTACGCCGAATCGATACCCGTGGTTTATACCACCACAACCCGCATTCATCCGCCGCACCCAAGCGAGGGTCTGGTAGTCATTTCCAGCAATAACGATGAGTACCTGGAGATGATGCTCGAGCGTGCCGTGCTCGGATGGTGCTGCGGGCGCAGCTTTGTTGTCACCCATCTGTCCAGCTCGCCGAACCTGCTGCGCGGCGTGGATCCGGATTTTTCCAGCCGCCTTGATCCGGTTCTTTTCCCGATGCTGCTCAATGAGGCCGATGGGGCTCGCAGCATGTCTCTCAAAATGCCGCGCGAGGGAGAGCCGGTCTTGATATCCAACGCTAATTACCTTGTGCCGGTCATTGGCCTGGACTGCTTGAACAAGCCTCTCGGCCCTGAGACGTTATTTCGTTGGGTGTACGCCTCCGGGCGCTTCAAGCTCACGGCCGGATCCAACCTGGCGCCGGAATTGGCAGCCTCGATCCTGCTTCATCCGGAGGGAGTATGCAGGGATTGGACACCCGGCATGCATATCATTCCTTTCATCAATAAGGTCGATGAAGAGGCCGATGACGAGCTGGCGCGGGCCCTGGCCCGGGCGCTTATGAATAACGGCAATTTTCCGATAGATCGGGTAGTCTGGGGAAGCCTTCAAAATGCCAGAGTCGCTTCGGCCCTACCGACGTCAAAAAATTATGATAAACATTGAATAGCTGGCATAACTGAGCGTTTGGCTGTGGCTGCAATTCACAGTTAGGGCCTGTCAATGAATAACGTTTGCACTTTGCCGTGGCCCCGAGGGGCGCGGCGGCGGGCGAGCATCTGCGGCGTTGCCGCTCCTCGACGATGTCATCACATCGCCTGCGTCGCGGCGCCTTGCATCTGCCCGCCCGGCGCTCGCGCCAAAATGTGAATCTATTTTTGCGCGAACCCTAAGTCATCAC
>Ga0315284_10013096_pt1 | contig 11804 bp, 8 predicted proteins | sample YL17G09_16_MG_FD_203696 | JGI IMG/M metagenome (GOLD analysis project Ga0315284, IMG submission 203696) | Sediment microbial communities from Yellowstone Lake, YNP, Wyoming, USA - YL17G09_16 | ecosystem: Environmental > Aquatic > Freshwater > Lake > Sediment | place: USA: Wyoming | collected... | reverse complement strand
TTTCCGGATAATTAAACATTCCTTTTAAATCTATTCTGTTTAACAGGTATTTTTTTCCTTCATCTATATTTATTTCAATTGTTGTGTATAAATTATTTTCGTCTTCAGTTATTAGCTCTCCCGTTTTTTTGGCTTCCACATAAATATAACCTGCATCCCTGTATTTTATAAGTATATTCTGTATATCTTTTAGTAATATATTTATTTCATATATTTGTTTTTCTTTTGTCGCCATAATATTTTTTAATTCCGAACCGGCGAATTTATGACACCCTTTAATTATTATATTTTCCACTATTATTTGTTTTACTGTTACGGGAGGTTTTTCTTCAACTTCCGGTTCTTTCTGGTCCTGTGATTGCTCAATAACAACCTCAGGACTGGCTGTTTCCTGCAAATACGCATTTCTCTCAAATACTATAAGAAATATTTGTAGAAATAAAATAGTATACATTATTCTTTTTATTTTATTCATGCTTTTCAATGCCCTGTTGATTATTTTCCGCTCAGCGGATTTTTCTTTACGACAGTCCCCCATGCTTTGTTCCCGTTTTCACGGAAACATTGGGGGGTGATACCACCCGCTGATTCCGATACATCGGAATCAAAACGCTTAGGGTGACCGACTGCGCACTCAACCACCCCGATAAATCGGGTTGATATCTGCTTGTAGAGCGGTTTTCCCTTTACGACAGCCCCCCATGCTTTGTTCCCGTTTTCACGGAAACATTGGGGGGTGATACCACCCGCTGATTCCAATACATCGGAATCAAAACGCTTAGGGTGACCGACTGCGCACTCAACCACCCCGATAAATCGGGTTGATATCTGCTTGTCGGTCAAAAATACATCTGAATTCCCGTGGTAAATGATGACAACTTCCAGTTTAGTTCCCCGCTCTGGTCAATTGCTTTTTTTAAGTCAAGTGAAGCTGAACCTGTTAGATTGCTATTAACCGCGTAATTGCCTGAGACTCTTATTACCCAGCTCTTTTGATAATCATTATCATATATCCAGCTTGCCGACACTGACCCCTTTGAGCTTATTGAAAAGGTTCCTCTCAAAACATTTCCGTTTATTTTTCTTCTTGTAATATTTGAACCCTTTTTTATTCCTGAAGTGCCATCAAAATATAATAATATTGATTTTGAAAACTGCCAGTTTGCGCTGAATTTATTATCCTCGGCATTCTCGCATGTCCTTGACTTTTCTGTCGCCAATAGTGAGGTTCTGTTCCATCCTGTGCTTGTGCTCTTTTCTATATCGTACTCATATTTTAATGAAAGCCCTTTAACGACATTTGATTGCGCTGTCATTTTTGCAGTATTTTTCAGGGAATTATTTGCTTCTGCTCCATTAAGACTGTAACTCTCATGGTTCATAAATTCAACCCTGAAATTCATTAAATTGTTGTTAGGGAAAAGACAGAAATTCTGGTTGTGCGACAGCACATCTGAATTTCTGTTTGCAGCGGCCATGAAGTTATTTTTTGACAGTCTCCATTTAGACAGGTTAAATTCAGTATGCATCCTCCCCTTAAGCATTATCAGATTTGTATTATTAAGCTCTCCGGTTTTCTCCGTTAAATACAGATTATCATCAAATGTCCAGTTTAACAGTAATCTATTAATGAACCAGTTACCATTTTTTATGATTAAGTATTTTGGGTTTATATTAACCGTAATCCCTGCGTTAATTGTTGTTTCGGTTCTTGTCGGCACCTGTACGCTGAAATTATTTGCCATGTCATATCTTAACGATGTCCGTAACGCTCTTTTCAACAGCCTCGGATTATATTCCGTATTCAATTTTATAAACACATTTTTTTGTGTAGCTGAAGAGTCCAACAGGCTATAGGTGGTATTTACACTATCATTGTAATTAACCTCCGCCTTGAGGTCTCCTGACTTTTCAGGAAAATATTTTAAAGCAATATTGTTCGTTATTTCTTCTGAATTCTTGCTCAGAGCATTTTTCCATGTTGAAATGCTGCTTTGATTGTTTAATAACTTATTCCCCCTCAGGTTCCTGTTAAATGAAATTGAAAACCATTTTATATCGGAAGTTGTGGAAATCCCCCATGTAAACACGTCATTCATTGTAGAACCTGCGATAGTCCCGGTTGCTATGGCTATGACAGCTCCTGTACTTGCGTCAGCCATGGTTGTATATCTTACGGTGTATTCTTCAGTATAGTAATATGAAAAACTTGGCTGTAATTTCCAGTATTTGAAATCACCGGATAATTGCCATTTATCTCTTAATGAATCTGTATTTTGTGAAAACATATTTGTGCTTGAATACTCAGTTTTTCTATCTTGCCTGTCCCAGTAACCTGAAATATTGGCAGAAACAGGAATCAGGGGCAGTTTTTCAATTATCAGCCTGTCAATTCTAATACCCTCTATGCTATTTATGGATGCCTTATAAGAACCAGTATCTTCAACGGATTTAAACACTTCCGACATTACGCCCAAATGCGGGCTTAAAGTCAGAAATTTAAAAGGCTGATACTTTATTTCTCCGTCAAAATTAGTCATATCCGGAGGTACATCAGTAGCCTTTAGGTTCCACTTATCCGCAAAATCCACTGAAACATCCTTTCCTAAACTCCGGAATTGTGAGCCCTGCGACCTGAGACTTCCTGTAATATCAGCGTTTCCAAGCGATATTTTCCCTAATTTAATGTCTTTTAAGCTTGAATTATAATCAAATTTTCCAGCCAGCCCTTTTACAATCGGGTCCTCTTCATTCCCCGCATAGATTTTATTTAAGTTTTTACTTGTATATGCAACTTCCCCGTTTAAATTGGACTGCCCTAATCTCATATTTCCGTTCATGGACAATACCGTATGTTTTATAGGAGGCAATGGAGCTGCAGTATCTTTACTAATATCAAAAAGCGTGTTTTCCGAAAGAAATGTCCAGTATTCAGTAATTTGATTATTAACAGTGTCATATAATTTCGGGTTTGAATATTCATCGTCGTATTCCTGCACCAGCGCAAATCCCATTTTCAACTTGCCACTCAGCAGTTCCTTTGAGTTGCCGGTCATTCCGAATGTAATGCGCCTGAGATAATCTTCTTTTGTATATTCAAGGTCTATTAACACCTTTGTCTTGTCTGTTGGAATTTTATCTATGGTAAATTCTATCGTGCCGTCACCATATTCAATTTCATAATCATTGTTGCTTCCTCTTGTAAGTTTCTTATACCCTGCGCCTGTGCCGTCATCATACCATACCACTTCTGTGCCTGCCTTTATTATAACCTGCTTCCCGTCTACAAGAATCTTGTAAGGCCCGACGCTGCTTGCCTTGACAGTCAATGGCACTGATGCAAACTCCCCTCCGGTATTTGCAGTATATATGGTAAAATCCCCCTGTTTGAGTTTAGCGTCGCCTTTTATTCCCTGTAGTTTCTTCTGGTAATCAATAAATTCCCTGCCTGTAATACTTACACTGTAATCACCCATAGTCAATACAGAATCTTTTGCCGCCACTTCAATATAGGCTTTATCCAGGTCCTCAATAACCTCAGTATTTCCCTCCTGCTGCAAAGGCATGTTCTGGTCTGAAAGCAGCAGCTTTATCTTTATATCGTCAGTTACATTGCCTGAAGCATCTATTCTCAATGACTGATTTATTGTGGGTGCACTATCACCTTCCTGGAACTTCACCTCAAAAGTCTTTGCGCCTCCCAACGTTATTTTTGATGATGAAGTGCTTAAAGGTTTAACCATTGAAAACATATCCGTTTCATAGCCCTTCAGTCCGTTGCCTTCTACTTCCTTTTTCCTGCCGTAGGAATCCTGAATACTGAAAGGAAAACACTTGTAGGATATTCTAAACCCTGTTGTGCCAAACATAAGTTCCTCGAAATATATTTCGCCGGTACGATAATCAATAGTATAATCCATATCCCTGGCCAACAGCTTATTTGCTGCAATTATGCGCTCACTTTCTGGAATAAGCTGTTTATTTACTGTATAATAAGCCCCTTTATTATCCTTTACCGGAATAATATCCTCCTTGTCATACAGGTTATACAATTCTTCTTTTTCAGCAACGGTTTCTTTAATCAGGTTCTCCATTGATATATCTATAAAAAATTGATTCTTGTCTTTTAGTATTATTCCAAATGGCAGGTATCTGTAAGTAACTTTTATAGTAGAGGTATCGCTGACAGGCTCTCTAAAATCCAGTCTGCCCAGGTAATAATCAAGGTAGTATTCTTCACCTGCTTTTTTTATCCTCTTCCTAAGCCACACAACTTCATCCCCGGGAACCAGCATTTTATCATCAAGCATATATGGCCCTGTCGTATTATTCCCGCTTAAAGTTTTATCGTTTTTTAAGAGCCTGAACGATATATATTTTCCCGCTTCAGGTATATATTGTCTAGAAGCTTCCGTTACACATTGCGTATCAATTACTACAAATTCCGAGAATGCCCTGAAGGGAAATATCAGATATTTAATTTTATATGAAACACTGCTTTCAAGGGGTTTTTTAAAGGACAGTTGTCCGGATGCATAGTTTATATCACAATCAACCTTTACTTCATCTCCGGTTTTCACATCAAGGAATACAGCGCTGCCGGGTAATATGAATTTATCTTGCAGCCAGTATGGCCCCTCCATATTTTCTCCTTTAATTAAGGCTTCTTTTTCCTGGAATTTAAAAGACAGGAAGTCTTCCGGCACTGAATTCAGCGTTTTTGAGGACATTAACAATTCATAACCGTTAAATTCCGTCATGCCGGTTGAAACAGCTGTCCTGTACTGTCCTGTTGCAGCAGCCATAAGTTGATTTTCGGGAGATGTGACAGGTCCAGCGTTGGCATTATTAAGATTTGTTCTTACCGGGGTTTCCTGTGAAAATGCAGCGAAAATGAATGAAAATATAGTTATAAGGAGCACTATTATTGATTTTAATAATTTCACTATTTTCTCTAACCGACTTACTCTTTATATTTTATATCGTAAAGAGCAAGAACGTTGGTATAGGAATCAAGCACACAAAGCCTTCCCTTATCGCTAACTACAAGCGAAAGCGGCTGAAACCCCTCATCCGTATCCTTGAATTTGCTCTTAAACTGGAATAAAAATTGTCCCTCCGGGTTGAATACCTGCACCCTGCTATTGTCTTTATCCGCAACATAAACATTACCTGTCCTGTCTATGTCAATGGAAGAGGGGTTGTTGAATTGGCTGTCTCCACTTCCCTTTTTCCCCCATTCTGTAAGATAACTTCCATTATAATCAAATTTCTGAACCCTGTTGTTTCCGGCGTCTACAACATAAATATTCATTTCATTGTCTACTGCAGTATCAATAGGATTATTGAACTGCTTTATACCGTTGCCAAACGAACCGAAAGAAAAATCCAGAGTATTAAAGTAATTGAATTTCATTATTGATTCGCTATAGCTGTCTGCTACCAGTATGTTGCCTAATTTATCAGTGGCAATGCCTGCAGGATGGTTAAACTGCACATTAATATACACCCGCTGGCTGCCGTAGCTGCTATACTTGAATTCCGTAGTTCCTATCTGGTCTATTTTCTCTGTTTCAATGCTGTCAATATTTTTCTCTGTGACTTTGTATGTGCCCTGAGGGTTCCCCGAAACAAACGAAAATATGCTGCCCGCTTCAACATCACTAAGCCTTTTTTCTCCGCCCTTGCTTTCCAAAGCGCCTGAATAATTGATTTCCTTTATTTCACCCGGCCTGCTTAAACTCCCTACAATTTCGTATACCGCAATGGTGTCATTATTTATATCGGAAATAAATATGCGGAAATTCTTATCAACGGCAATATCATACAACTCAACCTTATTTTTTTTATTTGTATTTGAAATGTCAAATTCGTATATAAAATTCCCGTCCGGATCAAATGTCTGGACCCGTTCCGTACCGCTGTCAAGCACGTAAATATTATTGTCAAAATCCAACCCCACTGAAGTCGGATGGAAAAATTCCCCAACCCCTATGCCTGATTTGCCTATGGCCCTGACAAACTCAACTTTGTAGGGGTCTTTTCTTGCCACATCAGATCTTGTTTGAATAATACTTTTCGTTGCCTGCTCCGGTTTTATGGTTTCAGAATCAGTAGCGCATGAACTGAAAATAAAACCTGCCATTAAAACAAAGTTAAGATAAATTATTCTTTTCATGAATATTCTCCCATGCTTAATATCATTAATCACACTCTCACACCCCGGAGGTGTGTCTCACACCTCCGGGGTGTAAGAGTCCGGGGTGTGAGAGTTTATTTCTTTTCCCATTTCAGCAGTTCAGTGACCTTGCCCAGGCTGCTGCCCCCTTCAATTTCCTTCCTTATTCTATTTTCTCTTTCAAGCACATCCATTGCCCTGTTTACAGTTTCTACAATTTTATCTTTTTGAATGACTATGACTCCATCATTGTCTCCGACTATCCAGTCTCCTGGATAAATCCTGCTGCCCGAGATATTTACAGGAACACCCATTTCACCAAAACCTTTTGGTTCTCCTGCCATCGGGGTAATCAGTTTTGCAAATGCAGGAAATTTCATTTTTGCTATGTTGCAGGTATCCCGTATCGCCCCATCAATTACCACGCCTGCTATGCCTTTTTGGACAGCGCTCGTGGTTGCCAGTTCGCCCCAAACAGCCGGGCCCGTGCCTCCTGCATCAATTACCAGCACTGATCCCTTTTTTGCCTTGTCAATGGCTTCAACGGGTTTTGCCCAGTCGCCAGGGTAAGTCCTGACGGTGAATGCCGGGCCCGCCATTTTAATATCCTTCATGCCCGGAATAATCATTATTCCGTTCAGCGCTTTATGCCTGTGAAGAGCATCTGAAATATTTGCAGTTGATACTTTCTGGAGTGTTTTGAGGATATCCTCATTTTCACTAATTCTCCTGAAAAGTTCCGTTCTAAGCTTTATTCTTTTACTGATAACATTTTTTATTTCCTGGACAGCTTTCTTTGCGTCAACAGCTTTTGTAACCGCTCCTCCGATAATTATTATTGATGCTCCGGCATTATATACTTCAAGCGCATTTTCTGAATTTATTCCTCCTGCCACCGCAAGCGGGAGACTGGTTAATGATGCCAGTTTCTTTACATCATTTATGAATTTTTTACCCTTCATCTGCTCATCAATTGCATTATGGATGCCTATATAATCAGCCCCTGCCTGTTCAATCTGCCTTACCCTCTTTACTGCAGTCCCCATTTCAATAAAATCAACCATGATTTTTACGCCATAATTCGCTGCCGCTTCAACACATTCCTTTATAGTTGAATCCGAAGCACTGCTTAATACTACCACTACATCTGCTCCTGCCTTGGCGGCCATTTCAACTTCAAATCTTCCCGCATCAACAGTTTTCATGTCCGCAACAATCGTCCTGTCCGGAAATTGCTTTTTTAGTTCTCTAACTGAATCAAGCCCTGCGCTTTTTATAAGCGGAGTCCCTGCTTCAAGCCAGTCTGCCCCTCCGGAAACTGCTTCTTTTGCAAGCCTCAGGGCTCTTTTTAAATCAACAAAATCTAGCGCTATCTGAATTATTGGTTTCATAATAAAGTAATGATATTAAAATAATGGATATAAATCAAGGTTTTTTCCTAAGGAAACATAATTATATTATATACTAATAGTAAATAATGTATTAAATATGTAAATAGATTGTTTACGAATAGTTTTTCTGCTTGATTTTTCTGACAAATCAAGCAGAAAAATATAATTTAAGGTAAAGAAGTTATATAGGACATAAGGGGACGGAGTTAAATTATTAAAAGAACTTTATCCGCCTTCTCAGAAGACCACCCCGATGTATCGGGGTGGATGAATGATAATAACCTCTCCGAAGCTCCGATTTATCGGAGCGTAGGAGGGTAGTGCTCTCCGATATTATCGGAGAGAAATGAAGGATACCACGGGTGCTACAGTCCCCCATGTCTTGTTTTACAAAGTAAAACATTGGGGGATAACTCATTGCTATGTTATTGCTGCAGTTTGCAGGCTTTTACTGTATTGCTAATAAGCATCATCACTGTAAGGGGACCGACACCTCCCGGAACCGGGGAAATAAAAGCTGCTTTTTTAACCGCTTCATCAAACACAACATCTCCCACGGTCACCTTTTTTGCAACCCCTTTTTCGTTCAGTACAGGTTTACCGGCTGCATCCAGCATTGCCACCCTGTTAATTCCTATATCTATCACTATTGCGCCTTCTTTAATCATGTCCCCTTTAATCAATCCTGCTTTTCCAACGGCTACTATGAGTATATCCGCTCTTCTTGTATGAAAAGCAAGGTCTTTTGTTGCAACATGGCATACTGTGGGAGTGGGAGATTCTGTCATGGATGCCAGCAGCATAAGAGCGATTGGTTTGCCGACTATTTCACTGTGCCCTACAATAGTAACTTCTTTGCCTTTTAAATCAACACCGCTTGATTTCAGCAATTCAACTGCCCCTAAAGCCGTACAGGGCGCCAGATTGGGCTTGCCATACACAAGCATTCCCATATTGGCAGGGTTCATTCCCTCTACATCTTTTTCAGGAGAAATGGTTTTTTGCACATTGCGGGCATCTATGCCTGCCGGTAACGGCATCTGCAGTATAATTCCGTTAACTTTTTTATCATTATTTAATTTTTCTATGAATTTCAATAAATCGCTTTCATTAATTGATTCCGGCAGTTGTTCAAGTTTATAAGAAATACCCATTTCTTCACAGCTCTTTTTCTGATTGTTTACATATACCGCTGATGCCGGATTTTCTCCCACCTGTACCGCAGTTAATGAAGGGACTACGTTCCTTCCTTTTATCTCGCCGATTTCTTTCATCAATTCGGACTTGATTTTTTCCGCAACCTTATTCCCGTCAAGTAATTGTGCTGCCATTTTAATTTTCCCCTTTCTCTAAAATACCATCTTTCCCATGATTTTTTCACTTATTCCGTCTATTTTTATTTTTAATTCATTTACTTCATTTCGCCTTTTTTCAACAAATCTTTCATCCTTTATGAGAGCAAGGTTTATATCAACGTTAATTACCCCGCCATAAAACCCGGCTTCCAGCAACCGCACACCAACTCCTATATCACTTGCTAAGTTTTTATTGCCGATTTCAAGCAGTCTTTCTGCTGCGCTCATTGCTTTCGCACAGTTTATTAATATTTCTATCGGAACTTGTAAAGCGTTTTTTACAGCCTCCTGTATCGCTTCCGACCTTGCTTTTTTTTCTTCTTCTGTATTTTTTGCGAATTTATAAGCCTTTGATACTTCTGAATATAAAAGCACGTCCTCGTCAACAAGTTCTGCCAGCCTCTTTTTAATAGTTTCCAGTTTTTTCAGTATTCCTATAATTTCTTCCTGGACATCCCCGTATTTTTCATTCCCTGCCGTGAAGTTTGCAACCATGCAGAATAGTGCCGCGCCTGCCGCACCTGCCAGCGCAGAAGCGCTTCCGCCTCCAGGCGCAGGAAGTTTTGCTGCCAGGTCATCAAGATATTTGTTAACCGGCATATTTAAGTATTTATCCATATTTTACCTCATTTCACTTTTTATGGAGCCCCACGTGTTTACCCCCCAATGTTTTACTCTACAAAACAATACATGGGGGGCTATCGCACCCATGTTTTTCTGGAAATCGGGATAAAATCATCTGAAAATTTATCTGCATGATAGGAACTCCTGGCAAATGTCTCAGCAGTTATATGCAGAAAACCAAGCTCTCTGGCAGCTTCCCTGTAGCTCTCAAACTCCTCTTCTTCAACATACCTTTTTACTTCCACCTGCTTTTCAGTTGGCTGCAGGTACTGGCCCAGGACAACAATATCACATTTAACTTCCCTCAAGTCCCTCATTGCCTGAATAACGCTATGCTCATTCTCTCCAAGCCCAAGCATTAACGCTGATTTGGTATAAATTCGTGGATTACAGCTTTTTATCATATCCAGGACAGTTAACGATGCATAGTATTTTGATTCAGGTTTTAACTGATAATGTAATTCCGGGACTGTTTCCAGGTTGTGCCCTATAATCTCAGGCCCTACCGAAACCAGCTTTTCAACCAGGTTTTTTTCAGCATGGAAATCAGGTATGAGAGCTTCCACTACTGTATCAGGCTTTTTTGTTTTTATTTCTATAACTGTCTTTACAAAATGATTTACACCATAATCTTCCAGGTCGTCTCTTGTAACGGATGTAACTACAGCATGCTTCAATTGCAGCTTTTCTACGGCTGCTGCCACTCTTGAAGGTTCTAAAACATCCAGTTTCTGCGGTTTGCCGTGATTTACGCTGCAAAACCTGCAATTTCTGGTACAGGTATCGCCCATAATCATGAAAGTAGCAGTTGATTTTCCATAACATTCATTCAGGTTTGGGCAGTGCGCGGAATCACACACCGTTTTCACTTTAAACTTCTTTAACACGCTTCTTGTATTTTCAACAAACGGTATTGACTGTGGATTTATAGTTTTTTTTATCCAGGATGGATATTTTTCCCTCATCATTGTCACTAGTAAATACCTCTTCAAAACAATCATACAGCTTTATTAACACCTGTTCAAGACTGGGCGGTTGTTGCATTTGTTCCGCCATGGATGTCATTTTAATGCCTTTATAACCGCATGAATTTATCAATGAAAAATATTCCATGCGAGGGGATACATTTAATGAAAGCCCGTGGCAGGTAACCCAGTTCGCCACTCCGATACCGATAGAAGCTATTTTTCTATGGCCTACCCACACGCCTGTTTTTTCTTTTCGTCTTGCAGAATAAATATTAAAACTATAGAGAGCCTTTATTATAACCTCTTCAAGTTTTCTCAGGTATTTATGCAAATCCTTTTCATTGCCTTTAAGTTTTATTACAGGATAGCATACCAGTTGGCCCGGGCAATGCAGAGTGATGTCTCCCCCCCTGTCCACCTCAAACACTTCTATCCCCTTTTCCTTCAGTGTTTCCTCGCTAACAAGTATATTGTCTTTCCTTGCACTTATGCCTTTTCTGCCTACTGTAATAACCGGCGGATGTTCCGCAAATATTAAAACATCTCCGATAGTATCATCATTTCGCTCGGCAACTGAGTTTTTTTGTATGCGGTATGCGTCGGAATATTCCATTCTTCCAAGCATTACCTTATCAAATCTCACTTTTTTTTCTCATCATCATTATGGATTTCTTATCCAGGTCATCAACCGCTTCAAGCATTGTTTCATACAAGGTGGGGTGCGCATGTATTATTCTTGTGAAAGACTTTTCTGTGGCTCCCATTTTTAACGCCATAGCGCCTTCTGCTATCAATTCAGTGGCTTCCTCGCCAATTATATGCACTCCGAGCAGCCGCCCTGTTTTCATTTCCGCAATTATTTTTACAAATCCTGCTTTCCTGTCAAGTAAATGCGCTTTTGAGCTTGCTACAAAAGGAAACTTGCCGATTTTATAATTAATTCCTGCTTCTTTTGCCTTTGTCTCCGTAAGGCCCACGCTTGCCACCTGAGGAATACTGTAAACGCAACTTGGTATAATACTGTAATCAATGGCAGTTTTGTTGCCTGCCGCATTTTCTGACGCAACAATTCCTTCTTCTGCAGCAACATGAGCCAGCATCATATTTCCTGTTACATCCCCTATAGCATATATCCCCTGAGAGTTTGTCTCCATGTTTTCGTTGGTTTTTATATATCCCTTCACTGTTGTTATCCCTGCTTTTTCAAGTCCCAAACCGCCGGTAAATGGAAACCGGCCTGTTGCAACTAATACAGTTTCTGTGATTATCTCTTCCTTTTTTTCACCGC
>Ga0315284_10013095_pt1 | contig 11805 bp, 13 predicted proteins | sample YL17G09_16_MG_FD_203696 | JGI IMG/M metagenome (GOLD analysis project Ga0315284, IMG submission 203696) | Sediment microbial communities from Yellowstone Lake, YNP, Wyoming, USA - YL17G09_16 | ecosystem: Environmental > Aquatic > Freshwater > Lake > Sediment | place: USA: Wyoming | collected... | reverse complement strand
TCCAATTCTCTGTCAAAAAATAGTTTTGTAATTCTTCACAGAAAATCAATCTTTCAATTCTCTGTCAAAAAATCAATCTTTCAATTCTCTGTCAAAAATCAGTTTTGTAATTCTTCATAGAAAATCTATCTTTCAATTCTCTATCAAAAAATAGTTTTGTAATTCTTCACAGAAAATCAATCTTTCAATTCTATGTCAAAAAATAATTTTGTAATTCGTCACAGAAAATCAATCTTTCAATTCTCTGTCAAAAATCCAATCTTGTAATTCGTCACAGAAAATCAATCTTTCAATTCTCTGTCAAAAATCCAATCTTTCAATTCTCTGTCAAAAATTAGTTTTGTAATTCTCTATCAATAATCCATCATAGAAAATTAATCTTTCAATTCTCTATATAAAATGACCCAAATTAAACATGATTGACAAATGAATTCATTTGTCAATCATATTAAAATTTTTTTCCAGAAATACCTACAATATTATTATCAACAATATCATCTTCCGACCCATAAATTATCCTATTCAATGATCGTTTTTTGGTACTATCATTTGATGGATATTGGACCATTTCTTCGAAATCTAGAATATATGAATTTCCTGGATTAATATCAAGTGTGAATAATGAAATATCCATTAGTGTATCACTATCATGCATTTCATATTGGGTAAATGAACTCTCAATTAAATCGCATTGGTCTTTGGTATAGAGCCACTGATTTCCTTTTCGTCCTTCATACGTCCAAAGGATATCTCCTGGATTAAATGATGAATTTGATTTTTTATGCGTCATCAATAATGTTTGCATATTAGATGCCAATGAAACACTACATTTCGGACAGAAATCTGATTGGGTTTGACCAATGAATTTTTGGATACAGAATTCACACAAAATATGCCCGCACGATAGTTTAAGTAAAGCAGATTCTTTATTGAGATTACATTTAATGCATGCATTAAGGGAGTGGATATTGTAATTAGAAGCCATGGTATTGGGATATAATCATTCTATTCGAGGATTTTTATATGAATATATATTTAATCAATTTTTTTCATAGATATCATGGCTATTCCATAATTGAACATAATCATTTCCCCCATCTTGGATCCAATCACCTGGTTTGATTTTTTTGTATTTATGCAAAATAATCTTATTCACATTGTGGTCATAAATATCATCTGTTAACGCACCCCTACCAAAAACGAATTTCCCAAAATAACTATTGGAATACCATCCTATATTGCATGCCAGACTAAGAACGGTCGGACCAGTTGGATCAATTGGCCGCGTGCCATAATATTCATTTTGAACATTGTGTACAATGATATCTATTGCCCGTTTAATCCAGGGATGTTTGGGAATACAGGCAATGAAACTATTTTGTAACTCGATTGGATCTGGGTCCCATTTTAGTTCTGTTGTAAACCATTGCATTGTAGATGGAAACATATCATCAAATGACATGAGACATACTTGTTTCATATCAGAATAATAGCCACCTTCTTGGTACAAGATAAGTAATCTCATTAAATCACTCTTGTATGCATATGGTTTTAGTTTCTGATATGTATTCATTATGTTGGTGTCATAATATTGGATAATATAGTCAAGACAATCTTGTTTGTTATAAATCTGGAGTGTATAGTGAGGATTATGTATTCGAAATGTTTCAATAGCATCTGCCATTTCCAGACTCATGACATCAGTATTAGTAATCCAAATTTTATGGATTTTACGCGGAATAGTAATTGGCCCCAGATCAATAACATCAGATGGAATAGGTCTTTGAATGGATAATCTTGATAGATTTTTTCGGATCGGAATTGTTTGATGGGATGTCTTTACAAGCATACTCTTATAAATACCCACGTTTTTTCATAAAAAATTGATGAATCTAAAACAATCATATAAATATGTTACCAGATTAATATAACATTGAATGTCAGCTGATCAGAAATCTGATTTAATTATGCATCGTGCGTCCCTACAAGGGTTACGTCCTACCAATGAAGATTCTGAATTATGCAAAATTAATTTATCTATTAAAGGACATAGTATAGATAAAGTATCATCACCAGTAGATGTATTTGTTATTTGTGATGGACATGGTGGTTCCGAAGTGGCTAAATATGTGACTCCTTATTTAGAGAAAATACTCACCGGTCCCAAAATGACATATCCAGTTAGTCAGGATTACATCTACAAAATATATAATCATATTCAACAAAAAATTATTAATCATCCCAAAAATATAGGAATGGGCTGTGGCTGCACTGCATTAGTCGTTATTCGGTATATGTTGTATAGCAAGAGACATTTACAGGTTATTAATATCGGTGATTGCCGAGCAGTATTAAGTAGACGCAATCTGGCTATTCCATTGTGTCTTGATCATAAACCGGATTGGCCAGATGAGAAAATACGAATCGATAATGTAAATAAAATTCATAAACAAAATGAACGGATTTATTTTGGAGAAGGTGCCTGGCGAATTGGAGACTTATCTGTATCGAGATCTTTTGGTGATTTGGATAACACACCCTATGTGACACATATCCCAGATGTGTTTCATTATCCTATGGAATATGCAGACGATTTTATGATTATGGCGTGTGATGGATTATGGGATGTATTAGGAAATGAAGAAGCAATTAATTTTGTTCGAGATCATATCCTAAATAACCATGTTTACACATACAACATTCCACATCTTTATCCATCCCATCATAATGATGGTTCAAATAATATTGCCAAAAAAATAGCAGAATATGCCATTGCTCGTGGATCTACTGACAATATTAGTGTCATCATTGTGATTTTTCGCAAAAATAATATATGAATTAATAATTTTAATCCATATAAATATATTATCCCACTGACTGTTATATATGAGCCGTACATTTGATCCTCAAAATATAATGGCATTTTTTAATTCACAACCCCAAAATGACACTGTACAACCTATGATCACGCGAAAAGTCGAATTGATCCCACAATATCCAACTGGATTTGCTTCGTTTAACAGGAAGATAATTACTGAAATTGCTGTCAATGGAATAGGATGTGATAAGCTATACCTCAAAATCACATTACCCGATCTACCAAATGGTATCCGATACAATGAGTTATGTATTTATGATTTAATACAAAATCTTTCACTCAAATTCAACAAGGGATCAGAGGAAATCAGTTTTACATCTACTCAATTGAAATTAGCTGATTTAGCGAACCGAAACAAAAGTGAATATGAAGCATTTATTAAATTTATTACTATCAAAGATAACATTGTTACATATCCACTTGATTTGGCTAATTTTTTTGCCACATCATATGTCACCCCAAGACATGGTATTTCATCATTTGATTTATTCATTAATCCAATCACAAATACCAATCTAGATTTGGATTATCATGGATTTCGGATAGTAGATTCTGGAACAAATCAATTCATATTGCGAGTGACATTGGGATCTATTTTTGATTTATTGGATTTATCATATTCAGCAGCCTATTACCGTCCTACGAATGGATATTGTGTTGGAGGTCCTACCAATATTGAATTATCAGAATCGCAAATTGCAGAATTACGCAAACTGGAATTATCTCATTTCGAAACGTATGTCGCTTATTTATGTGATACTAAAGCCAAATATGATTCTCGTTTTAATATAAAACAGAATATCTCTGTCTGGACTGGTGAATCAGAAGTGATAAAAATGGATATTACAAATGTATACAAATTACAGATTCCAATCGACAACTATCATAAAATTACTAAACTAATATTGAATTCCAAATCACCCCACAAAATTATATCTCATTGCATCCAATTAAATGGAATTAATTTGTATCAACCAATGAATCTTTCTTGGTCAAAACAATTATATGAATACAAGAATAATATCACATTATCAGATGATATCTATATTTGCGATTTGGATATGGATTTACAGTATACCGGTAGCGAATCAATGTATTTGATATTACAAATAGAACCCAAAAATACAGATACAGCATACCAGTTCGACTCATTAACTTATGATAAAATTGCATTTGATTATATGATCAAATATGATACAACAATCACCTATTAAATGATGATGATCCATCATTCTCTTGAAATATGGGATAGATAATGTATAACTATTAGAATCTAGATAATATATAAATTCTAATAGAATGTTCAGAACAAATGTTGAATTTATTCAGATTCATCCGAATATTCATCTTCTGTAAAGATTTCAATTGGCAACCATTTTTTTCGATCAAAAAGATATTGGCAGGTAACATTTAAAGTATCCGTTTTGTTATCTTTGTACCAACGTTTGCATTTTTTACTGGTTATCATATCTGGAATAATAGCAATGTCGATTTTTTCAGATGATTCTATATCGAACAGTTTATATTCGTCTGGTTTATTCGTTTTTTTCATGATAAATCGCATTGTTTTAACTACATTATCTATCACATCTTCACTGAGAATGACATATCGATATATTTTACCCCCATACATCTTAGGATAAAATATAATTTCCTGGATGGTGTTATCATATTTGATTTCATTATATAGGTCTTCCAGATTTTTTTTGTTGATATCATAAAAATGACATATACCAATATTAAATTTTGGGTTTCCTCCAAAATTCTTGTGTGCATATTGGGATAATTCTGACAATCGATCATCTTTGGATTTTAACAATTGAGTCTTTCCAGCTAAATAATATACATCATCAATTACTAGTGATGGAACGCCATTATTTATCATGTAGACACCCTCCATAATCGTCCCATTATACACATCCTGACAAGCAGTAATTTGAATGGGGAAAATTTTAACTTTATTGATATGTGTATTTTTAGAAAAATTAACTGCATAGTAATCATCTTTTATTTTGACAAACAAAATCCATGATCGTGTTCCATAATTACCTGGACATACTAGGTAACCTTTTTTTCGAATGACATTCAGTTCTTCCGTATTGGAAATATTAATATGATGGTTTTTATCATTTATTTTTTCAAATAGATATTGATATAACATTTTTTTTGTCGCGATATCATCTAATCTATTGTTTTTTTGAGGTGTAATATTCGTATGATATTGCATCGTTAATTAATAACATAGTAGATATATTTTTATGTTATTAATAATATCAATTTTTTGGAATAAATTTCTAAAAAAACATTAAATTAATGTTTTTTTAGATCATAAATGTTTTTCCATTGAGGAGTGTTGAATTTATTATTGTCGTTATTAAAAACGTCCATTTAACTGTTTGTTAGTTAGTAGATACTATTTAATATTTAATATGGATCTTCCTAATATTAATATTTTCAATTATATATATATTGTATTTTCTGGTAATTAATCCCTGGAATTTGTTTAAAACTCATTCCCAAATGCAGATGATTTGAACACATTATCCATTCCATCATATCCACATAAATTTGTTCCTGGTATCATCCCACCATTACTCACATCATCATCCACATATGTTGTTAAATTATCTGTTCGTGTTTTAATCTGTTTTGGTTTGGCACTTGGATTTACCACTTGTGCATCATAAATATCACGTATCCGTTGACCAGACAATTGTTTCGAATCACGGTCTGGTTTAAATGGATCTATTTTGAATTCTGGTTCCACAAGAGAACTTCTGTCAGTTTGATATTCGGAAAAATCGCTAATGGAATTAAAATAATTTTTGTTATTTTTTTGCATTCTATCAAAATGTGTTTTTCGCTCATTTTTATTAACCAATGGTGATCCAAAATTTACATCCCATGCCTCATCTGTATCTTGTTCCAAATTACTTGGAAAGACCGTATTTATTTTATAATCATCTTCTTTTTCTGGCTCTATTGAAACAACTCGCGATTGTGGAGCTTCTTCTGACGAACGATATAAAATATCATCAATATCAATTCTACTTTTTTTTGTATGATGAGTTGGTATTTTTTTATCATAATAATGATATTTAACATGATCATTAAAACTAACTTTTTTATGTTTTTTTGAGTGTTTCTTGTGTTGTTTCTCGGTTAATATAGATTTCTGATCTAGTTTTGAATTATCATATACGATATATATTACCGCTCCAATGATGAGAAATATGATGATTGTCTGAATTAAATTTCGTGAAATCATGTCGTTAATATAATATCCTATTTTTTTTATATTAATTGATGATTTTCATTCATTAAGCAAATCGTATACTAACTACAGGATGAATTGTATCTCGTTAATTGGAAACAGCCCTGTTTTGCATCGTAAATCGACCTATCATCTATAAATTGTGGAGGAACCTTCACAATCACACAATTATCATTATCACATATTTTCCGGAATAATATTGCCAAACCTAATCCCCATACCATGGAAATTATCATGATCATATATGGATTATCTGTAATATCCTGCATTATTAATCTATATTAATATTATAAATTAATAATGAGCTCAACCAGTTCTACGGATCAATGCACATCAAATGGGATATTTATGTTGGTAATTATCTTTATGGTATGTGGATTTATCATTTATTCATTATACAAAGGGAATACACATAAATCACTGGAACATCAGATACAGACTATTACTGATACGAAAAATAATCTATTGAAACAACTGAATGCAAGTCGAGATAATCAGAAATATTTATGGGATGTGAAAATAGCGGATGAAAATATCTTTGATTTTCTCCGATGTATTAATTTCCCTAAAACACCAGCTTGCAGAGAGACTGATAAAGGGGAAATGTGCCGATCAAGACAGATTGACTGTAATAAATTTAAACTGGTCTTAGAAAACAATCCGATTGCTGTAGAAAGACTGAAATTAGCAACTGCAAGATAACTTAACATTTTGTTTCCTTTGCATAATATTTATAACAATATCCATTATCATCTACATATGTGGTATGTTTGATATTATCTAATGTTGGATATTTGATAATTACTTTTGGTGGAGGTGACGTAGCATAAATCAATAAAAATCCTATTCCGAGTCCAATTATAATGTAGAATATATCTACTTTAATCATATCATATTATTAATATAGATAATTATTTGGCAGGAGTATCATGATTGGATTTCATTAAGTAGCCATTCGATCCATAATGTGGATAGATTGGATAAGCATAACCATTGGATGTATTAATAGATGGTTCTCGAGAATTTTCCTTTTGTTGATTGTATATCAATAATGCTAAATCATTAGAATCTATTTGTTTATCATTTATGGTATTATTATTGTGATGTAATCTTGGATGGAGTAATTGTAGTCTACGTTTTTCTTGTGTCACATTGTATCGATATATCAGGATGATAATGATGATGATAATAAAAATAACTAGATAGATATTAGGTTTAATATAATCCATATAAATATCAGAAAACAAATCTTTCACTGGACCCCAATAATCTTCCCGTGGTGGGTTAATAGTTTGGATAATTTTCTGTTTCAATATTGGATTTAATAAATCTGGTTTGAGACGTTGAATATTCATATTATCAATAGACGAGAATTTTTATATATGCAAGTCCAGATATAAACATTTTTTGATCATATTAAACAAAATACTATCATGTCAATTAAATTTACATATAATACTATCTATAATGTAAAAAATATATCGGATTCCTCTGGTGTGACATATAATCCTGTATTAGGATCCGTCACAAATACGACCAATGGCAATATTGTCTATCAGTTACCAATCATCGAATATAGTCCATATCTTGTCTTTAGTGTTGGATTCAATGCATATCAATACAAAACTAACTATAATCCTACGAGAAATTCTTTTCAAAAAGAGGTATCTGGTAAGAGTTATTATGTTTATGTAACCATAGATTTTGATAAAATACTAGCTGCTCATAAAATATTATCTACTGATGAATTACAATTATTACATCAAAAATTAACATGTTGTTTGACGATATTGCAAGTAAATGAAATACTTCATTCCAAAAAATATCTGGTCAATATCTGCAAGATTGGGAAATTTATCCAGACCTGTGATAAAATAAACAGTTATTTAACTCCAGTAAATTTATATGATTATGGATTTGGGAATAGACATATTGAATACGAATATATGTATAATTTAGATTTACAAAAATTCGTAAAAAAACAACCAATTCAATTCCATCGAAATGGGGGTATCATAGAAACAAACAATCCACAGGATATTATTCATAGATATTTTGTTCCAATAATTAGTATGAAAACACAACCAAATATTCTGGTTATTATTCCGAATAACATGACTCGCATATGGAACAATCTGTCAGTCACATGTATTACCTATGATGAGATACTAAAAATAGAAAAAACTAATTTGAAAAAGTTTATTCATATTAAATGGGATAGAATCATTATTCATGAACTACATATGCATTTCATCTTAGGTGTCTACAATATGGTAAAAAAAATGAGTTGTAACAATATTTGGGTTATTAATACATTACCATTGAAATATTACTTTTCTACTAAATATGTTTCTGATACATTATGTATTTCAGATCTTATTTCATTGCTGAATATTTGGATGAACCTTTCTCGAATGCAAATTAAAACGTATCGTGATATGATAAACAAATTTGCATTTACAAAATTCAATACTATGTATGCTAGAGTAATGTATTCTACCAAGTATATTGACGAACAACTTACTATTATGCCGAGTAAATTTGAGAATAGAATTTCCAATGAGATTAATAAATATTATATGAATTGGAAACATAAATTATCTAATGACGTGAATAATATGTATTCCTCTGCGGACAGATGTATGATAGATAAATTGGATCGAAAAATACACAATGCTCGAATCACCTTATGTATTAATGTAGTTTCTACAAATGATGTCCAACAATTTATTCATAATAAAGTATCTGAAATATTAGCACATACAGATAATAACCAAAAGCATATCACAGACTTCATCAATATATGTAATCACGTTCTCACTACTGGGCATGGACATCTAGATATCTCCACACAACATGTTCGAATCACCAATCAAACTCTAGTAGATGAATTAAAAAAAATACAACAAGATGATCTCAATAAAACAGCAAATTATCATAGATATTTGACAGACACAACTAATATACTAGCCACATCATGCCCAATATGCTACGAACCGTTTGATACGAATGAGGTGCAATTGATTAAATTAATTTGTGGACACGATGTGTGCTTTGAATGTATGATACACTCATTAACCAATAATAATGAATGTCCAATCTGTAGGGAATTTATCACAATTGATAAGATGGTGATTGTTAAAGAGACAATATCAGAATATACATCGAATTTGATGGAATATATTACGAACAATATGGGAGATGTGATTGTTACTGATTTGCAAACAATCAATAATCTATCATTCCATCCCACATTTAAGAATATGTACCAAATTATCTACATTGATGATTTATTTCTAGTAGATAAAATCAGAAGATTACGCAAAATACATAAAATACATATCATTGCATTTAATATTAATAATCCACAAATCCAACAATTAATAGGATATTTTCATTTGTTCAATAAGCGTCCTACAATGGTGCATGTAAAAATCGATTTATAATATATAATTTTTGATATGATAAAACAATATTATATCAAAAAAAATCTCAAACAATAATATGTAGAAATATGAAGAATATGCGAAACAAAGATGCAGCAGATAAAATGCTAGATCTAATAGACACATTAGTGGATGAGCATCGGAATACCGAAGTATTCCGTCAGCACCCTGGAAAACCAGATGAGCATCGGAATACCGAAGTATTCCGTCAGCACCCTGGAAAACCAGATGAGCATCGGAATACCGAAGTATTCCGTCAGCACCCCGGAAAACCGGATGAGCATCGGAATACCGAAGTATTCCGTCAGCACCCTGGAAAACCAATGGGAAAATACACTCATATCACAGAGGATTCATCTGATAATAGTGAAATGCCATCCAATCTTCCTATTATCAGAATGGGAAACGATGTTTCGCAAAAGAAATCATTAACCAAGAAGCCAGAAAAAAAATTTGAAGATGTAATCACTACGGATACTAAATACATGAATGAGATGGCATTAATAAATACCCGTTTAAAAAACGCTGTTGAAAAACAACCCATTAAAGAAATCAAACCTATTCCACCAGTTAAAAAACCAATAGAAATACTGCATTCTGATTCTAGTGAAGATGTGTCCCATCCGAAAGAAAATAATGATATGTTTATCGAAAAATATGGTGATGATGCATCTTCTGAATCGCTTGTTAAACCTCCCAAAAAAAGTAGATCTAATTCGAAATCAAATCAGTCCAAGACAAGATCAAATTCTCGATCTGGATCAAAATCAAATCGGCCTAGATCTAACTCTAGATCTGGATCTAAAACAAATCGACATCGATCTAACTCTAGATCTGGATCCCAATCTAGTCGACCCAGATCAAATACTAGATCATGGTCCAGTTCAAAAACGAGTCATGTGAAATCTAATGAAGAACATTATGAAATTTTAATTATCATCATTAATTTCGTTATTCTCATTATTGATTTGATAAATAAAATCCTATTTGGTGTGTATGAATATGCGAAACAGAGGGTGGGAAAAAAAGATGGTATGCGATATGATAATAGTCTGGATGAAGAGGAAATATATGATTAATAGGGATACTGGTTTCCGATTTGAATAGGATTGTAACGGCAAACACATATTTTGTTTCCATCACAGTTAGCACATCCACAACCAATATCCGTGACATTTTTGTTGACGATTTGTGTGTAATGGCCAGTTTCTCCACTAGTTCCTCGTCCTGGATATTGGGGATGTTTATAGTATTTTTTTTCATCTTCCCACATTCGAACGATGGATGTATCATCAAATCGTGAATATGGGGATCCATATGCAAGATTTTCACCTAATAATTTATTACCGAATTTTCTATCTGCTTGATTAGAATGCGCAAACTTACATTGCTGGGCGTATTTGAGTGCACCGTCTGCGATAATCTGACTCCAGGCTACCGGAGATTGACCAACTGCTTCGCGAATTCTATTGTGTTCAGAAACCCAGATATTATTCGGTGCAGCTCGATCCATGATTTCATTCGGTATAGATTTCACCATCGATTTGGTAGTTCCAGGAGCAGGCGTTCCTGGTGGATAATTTCTGAATGTAGAATCAGCTAGATCAAGTGATGGCATACCAAATTGGTCAGTAATCGGATTATCTAATGGGAGTCGGTTGATAGTTTGACCCCTGGATGGTGTATTAGACACAGTCCGTAAATACTGCTGCTGTTCAAACACTTCTGAAACTGGATTATTCAATTGTTGATTTTGTGTTTGCATGACGTTTTGGTTAGTTAATAGGATATCTTCAACAGGAGATAATGGTTCGATTTTCCTAGTTTGGGTTGCATTAAGAATCAATAATAATGCGAGTAATAAAATGATCAATATCGTGGTGCTCATCTATATATAACGATGTGATATTTTATATCTAAGGATTCTTGGATATAAATTATTTTTGCAATGCAGGAACCCAATATGTTGTTCTCCCTTTGATAATTTTATCTCTTTTTACTGGATTACCATACGGATCATGGTCTTGTTGATAGACACTAAAAAGGATTTTTTTATCTTTTTTGAGAATTTTGATATCCGGATGGTAATTTTTTCGGGGAAGCCGATTCACATACTTTTCTAAATGACCCATATATTCGGTTCCTCCATCAAGGTAACATAATTTGACCATATATTTGATATAATAAGTTAAATTTGCGATATCATT
>Ga0315284_10013094_pt1 | contig 11805 bp, 9 predicted proteins | sample YL17G09_16_MG_FD_203696 | JGI IMG/M metagenome (GOLD analysis project Ga0315284, IMG submission 203696) | Sediment microbial communities from Yellowstone Lake, YNP, Wyoming, USA - YL17G09_16 | ecosystem: Environmental > Aquatic > Freshwater > Lake > Sediment | place: USA: Wyoming | collected... | reverse complement strand
TGCCTTCGTGCCATTCTGCAACAATACGACCCTCCCGCCGCATCCAGTGTGCAGGGTGGTGGTGTTCCTCAATCCTGAACGTCACATTGGCGCGTTTCAATGCGCGTTCGAGATCACCGATTACCGGCGCCTTCGCCCCGCGGTTCCGTGCCACCCGTCTCCCCTGACGACGCGAATAAGCTGCGTTGAAGTAGCAGGGATACAATATGCACTCGCCTTGTGCCATTACAGGAGAATTTGTGGGTCAAGGTATAAACAGTGTACGCTCGTACCTTGTACTATGCATCACATCGACGTCAGGATTGAGAAAGATATTTACGACGTCAACAACACCCTTGCAGACAATAATGCAAAACTCTTACAAGACCATGGCGTCCGGGCATTTGACCTGCTTGGAGCCATAGGTTCAGGAAAAACTGCACTCATTGAGCGTCTTGTCCCCCTGCTTAAAAAAAGGGGGTTGCGTGCAGGTGCCATTGCCGGAGATGTGTTTGGTGACGATGATTTTAAGCGGATTGTGGCGCTGGGTATCCCGGCTTTCAATGCAAATACCGGCAAGGAATGTCATCTTGATGCCCACCTTGTAGAACACGCGATCGATCACCTGCCGCTCAAGGATATGGATATCCTCTTTATTGAGAATGTGGGCAATATGGTCTGTCCGACAGATTTCCGTCTGGGGGCAGAAAAAAGAATCGTTATTGTGAGTTCAACGGAAGGCGATGACGTGGTAAACAAGCATCCGATGATGTTCCGGGACTGCACGATCGGGGTGATCAACAAGGTTGATCTCGCCCCCCTTGTTGGAGCAAACCTCGACCGGATGGAATCAGACATCCACCGGTACAATCCCCGGATGCCCGTCTTCAGAACTAACCTGAAGACCGGTGATGGTATTTCGGCACTTCTTGATACAATTCTCTTGTAAAAAATCTAAAAAATCGAATAGATATGAAGGGGGAAAAATCTCCTTTTTTTCTTTGTCAGGCATTCCCGGGGTAATAAAAAAAATCACTCTCGTTAACTCTCTGTGGATCTGGCAGGGAAAATGAAAGCCATCGGGAAATACTATAAATAATTCTGAAGGGAATATATAGAGCACCATCTACGGGACAGGCTTCCGCAGAAATATTATTGAGAGTGACACCATGCAGTGGCAAGGAGAATCAGTACGAAAGGTGACTGGTGGCAGGCGCCGCCCGGCACAGATGAAGCGGAGAACGGAGATCGGGCTCGCACCCGCAGATACCCATATCGGTGAAGACCGGAGAAAGAATATCCGTACTACCGGTGCAAACCAGAAAGTCCGTGCGCTCCGTGCAAGCTTTGCAAATGTGACCAATCTCACAAACGGCGAGTGCAAAAAGGTTAAAATCGCGAGTGTTGTTGAGAATGGGGCGAACCCGAACTATGTGCGGCGAAATCTTCTGACGAAAGGCGCAATCATCAAGACTGAGATCGGAAATGCCCGTATCATGAGCCGCCCGGGTCAGGACGGCGTGATCAACGCTGTGTTACTCGAATAAGCTGAAATACATCAAAGACCACACTTTTTAAGATCGTTTTTGGAGATTTAACAGCATTTTCCCCGTTGAGGATGCAGCATTGTAACAAAAACATCTCCCGGTCACTAGGAGAACGGTTAAAACCAGTATTCAGCAATCTTTTTTCTTTAAGACCTGCACATAGTCTAACTATGCGAAGGATCTATTATCGTTTCCCTCAGCGGGTGGATCTGTCATTTGCAATGGGAATGCCGTTTAACGAGACGCTGAAGTATATCGCAGGTCAGGATAATGCGGAGTACACCAAGACAACCGGAAAGGAACTGGTGAAGGTAAAGACAAAGGTGAAGATTGCAGTTGACCGGGCGACATTTGGGGACATTACGCCGGATGTCCTGCGTCCGGGTGTGATAACGGAGGCGGTTGATATGCAGGTATCTTTGCTCGCGCTTGCACTTCGCGGCGGTGGAAAGGTTCCGATTGCAAATGACGTCTTCTATATCAGACTGACCGACCAGGTAACAAGGACCGACATTGATATTGCAAAGGAAGGGCGGGGCGAGGGACTGGACGCGCTGGACCTGAAAAATATCCTTCTGGGTGCCTCAAAGTGACTATCAAAACCACGGTCGCAGCACCCTTCAAACACACCCGGAAAACCGGGATGAGAAAGAATGAGCTGGTGTATTATTACGCGCTTGACCGCAAGTGGATGAGCACTGAGCAGGCCAATCTGCTTCTCCAGCGGGCTGAAGAAGACGGGCTTCTCGGTCAGGTAAGTGGCATTTTCTCTCCCCGCTTTGATATCACGGAGATTACCATTCCCGTTGGATTCAAACCTACATCTTCAATCTTTGAGCGTAATGATCCATCGCAGGAACTGATTGGCAGGATTGCAAATGCGCAGGGTATACAGGAAACTGAAGTCGTTTCTGAAATGAACCGGATCATCAAAGAGCGGTTTGATGGCAATCTTCTCCCGGCAGCAGCACTGGTTCTGCTCGCAAAAAAATACAATGTCCCTTTCAAAGATTTAAGAGAAGCGCTCATAGCGAGCGTGAAAAAAGGGTAATTCCTGCTACGGGGTCTGATTTTATTTAAGCTGTGACCGGACGCGAAAAAACCGGACCTGTAACAACAAAGTATTTCGCTCATTTATCGCATAAATATCACCAGACATGTGTGATGAGGTATATTCATGACGAGAAACAGAAAGGATCTTTGGGACAACTCCTGCGTATTGCTGCACGTATTTTCGGAAGAGGTATCTTTATGAATAGAAAATGGCTAGTGGTATTAGTAGTTCTATCCTTAGTAGGAATTGTACTATTGAGCGGCTGTGTAGGTCAACAATCAACTACACCGACTACTACTAAGCCGACAGGATCCAGTACCCAACAGACGCAGGTACCCGTTAATCTGACAGTTAAACCAACAACACAGGTTACTATTCCTGTTACGGGAGTGTTTGTCAAAGTCAGTTATCTTGGTGGCTTTTCTGGCACGTATGGTGTCAACAACGTAATGATAAAACCCACTCCAAATTCCGGTGTGAAACTCTACGAAATCACCAATGCGACAGGAAACGTTTCGGCAACCTTCAAAAAAGAAGATGGATCAACGAAGCATGATATCACTGTTGAGCTCTTTAAAAACGGGAAATCGTTAGCGTCTGCGAAGAACTCAACGCCATTCGGCATAGCGAGTATTAATTATAAGATCTAAAGATCTCCTCTTCTCTTTTTTATTAACTTAAAACGGTTGAATAAAACCAAAAAAAAAAATTGATATATTATCTTCTGCCGGATTTTACCTTTTTCTCTGCTTTCTCTCCCTCGACCTTGGGGAAGAGTTCTTCGAGGGTTTTATCCCCATAAGTGGTTACGCGGGCGTTTATCTGTACGAAGTCAGCCGTGATCTCGTTTGACCGGATCGTCTTTCTCCGTCTCTCTCCTTCCATCGTTGGATGGAACCCGACACCAGCCGTCATGAGCAGTTTTCTGCGCCCTGCGCCCGGCAGACTCTTTTTTGCAGGAATTCCTGTCCGATCGGATGCACCGGTGATCAGGATTTTGTAACCTGCAAGTCCTATTGCACCTGCGTCGATTTCCTCTCCGATACGTTTGCCCACGATTGCGCCTGCTGCGCCGCCACTTGCGTCCACATTATAGGCGCGACCGGTCTTTGGGTCTGATACGACAAATTTTAACTCCACCATTTTTTATGCTCCGTATTGATTTTCATCAAAAAACCCAGGTATTGGATTTTTTCACGTCTCTGGCTGCCGGCAATTTCGCCTACACATGAGAAGTACCCATTTTATTATACTGGTACGCTATTAAACCCTCGCGTCTGTCGCGAGATAGTGTGCGGTCATTTCCCCCAAAAGGGTTCACCTTTCCGCTTCATCTTCGTGAACTCGTCAAGAATTTCCTGCGTGCTCACGTTCAGTGTTTTGAGCATTTCACGTTCGAGTACCTTCACGTGACGCTCCGGAATATCCACGAACAGATCATCCCCTACATCCAGTTGGCGTCCTACTGTTACTCCCTCAATCGATATCGCGACTTCGAGTCCGGCATCCGCCTCGCGAATGGATTCCTGACGAAGCTGCATTGATTTGAGATGCCCCACTTTCTTCCCGTCAGTTTTTATCAGGTTCACATCGCTGCGCAGCTTCCCGCCAAGCACCCGCACTCCGACAACCGCCGGGTTGCTTTGCCGGAATACACAATCGGGAAGGAGCCGGATCTTCGCCGGCATCACGATATGCTCAAAACGCTGCTTTTCCAGGAGCCGTTTCTGCTCGTCCCGCCACGCGAGATACTGGTCGATCAGCTGGTAGATTACTCTCCCCTCAAACACTTTTACCTGCGTATAAAGGGGGTTTTTGATCATATCAGCAGCGTCAGGAAGGATCTGGGTATTAAAAGAGAGGAGTATACGAAATACCGGGTTTTTGATAGTTTCGGTGTCAATCAGGTCATGCCGGCTCACCGGCCCGACCTCTGCCCGCATCACACCAATCCCTTTACCCTCAAGCTCCTTACAGAGCGCTTCCAGAGCCCCGATAGTATCTGCCTTAATCACAATGCCTTCTTCAGCAAGTTTGACGTGAATCTCTGTCATCTCTTTTTTTATCTTTGCTTCGACTTCTTCCCGGTTTCCACGGATTACAAAAAATGGCGACCCAGCAATCACGCTCTCGAGATTCGGAGCGGTGACCTTGATCCCAGCCGCTGCTGCAACTGACTTCACCCTCTCGAACCGGTCCTCAACGAGGATCTCTTTCATGGGGCGGGGTTTTAAAAGCGACCGCACTTTCGTCACCACTACATCATCCTGCGTGGCAACTGCAATTTCATCACCAATCGCCAGCGTCCCGTCATACAGGATCACGTCAAGAGTTGTCCCGAGGCCCCTTTCTTCCTTCACTTCAAGTACGGTACCAGCCCCGGGACCTTCGACCAGAAGTGCAAGTTCCTCTCCCATATACCGCTGGGCAAGTCCGATCATTACGAGCAGGAGATCTGAAATACCTTCACCGGTATGGGCACTGACCGGCACAATTGCCAGGTTGCGCTTGAAATCAGAAACCCGATCGAACCGGTCTGCAGAGAATTCAAGTTCGGCAAGCTTTCCAACGATTTCGTAGGTCTTGTTCTCTACAAACCCTTTCACCCGGTCGTTTTGCTTGGCAAATGATGTAAGGAATGATTCATTCTCGAACACCCGCCAGCCATGGATCCGGTCAATCTTGGTCGCGGCAACGACAAAGGGTGTCCGGCAGTTCCGCAGGATCTGAAGTGCCTCGATCGTTTGGGGCTGGAACCCCTGGTTGATATCGACCACAAGGATTGCCATGTCAGCTAATGCCCCACCGCGTGCCCGCAGGGTGGTAAATGCATGATGCCCCGGTGTGTCGATGAATAACAACCCGGGGATGTTGATGGATTTCCCCATCGTCCCGCTCAGAGAGCGGATCGCTTCTATGGGGACTATTGTCGCTCCGATGTGCTGGGTAATTGCTCCCACTTCGGAACTGACAACAGAGGACCCGCGTATACGATCCAAAAGAGAGGTCTTCCCGTGATCAACATGCCCCATGACGCAGACAATAGGCGTCCTGATCTTCGGGTTCTCCGCCATATTCCAAGCCCCCTCGTTCTCGCTCTGATGCGGGAAAAAAATCCCAATTCCCGGTGCACAATCGTGTGATGTGCCACGCCTCAATTTTTAGGAATTGTGTTCAGAGCCACCTGATATGTAATGGACACCTGACCCTATTAATAATCACCTTATAGTCCCCGGTGACTGCTCCGGCGCCAAAGAACGCCCGGCATTCCCCTTCCGGCGATGGATCTGCAAGGATACATTAATCAGAGTCCGGTGCAAATGTAAAAAGGACATTTGCCAGGGTGGGGTAGTTGGTTATCCTAGAGGACTGTGGATCCTCCGACCCGGGTTCGAATCTCGGCCCTGGCCTAATTACTGTTGTTTAAAGTCTAATTCTTTTTTTGGCTCAAATTGCTTCATCTCTCAGGTACATAAACCTTCAAAACGAGTTTTGTTTATGCGCCATGTATTGTATAAACCCATGAGATAAGAGAAACACCTGCAGAACACTTCTATGCATCTCTGCGATCCATACTATCAGGGTTGTTTACCACGCATCATTCCCTTTTCATGGAAGAGCCGGCAATATCTGATCTGGGACCACGAGTTCACATGTCGCATTCTATGTCTTTTGAGTTCTCTACGAAATCTGCCATTTTGGTTTTGGCTCCCGACCTCGACCCTTGGGCTGAGTAGACTGTATGTAACGCGGAGCTCAGGTGTTACTGAAGGGAGTGGGGAAAAAGACAATAATCGAGATGAGAATATCATCGATGTTGGCCTCAATGCATTGAAAACAAATAATATCCAAATTAACCATCATTTATAGTTATATTCTAAAAAGATCCCAGTTGATATGCAAGTTTGCATAGTTGATAAGTGATGGTTATGACAAAAAAACAAACAATTCACATTTTTGCCCTGTGCATTCTCATGGCACTGTTAATTCCAGCAGTCTCTGCTGCCGAGCCTTGCTCGTTTTGCGAATTCATTAATATCTCAAATATAACGCGTGGAGTTACCGATCATTCGTTACTTACCAATTTATCGGCAGATGACCATCCTCAGTATATCCTTACTGACGGGACACGGGCTTTTACCGGTATGCAGTCACTGGGTGGTTTTAACCTGACCAACCTTCTCGATCCGGTTGCAGCACAGGACGCCGCCACCAAAAACTATGTTGATACAGTAAACACATCGATGCAGGCCTACGTTGACCTGAATCATCCGGTTACTGATCATGGACTGCTGTCAAATCTTTCCGGAGATGGCCATCCCCAATATCTGCGTGTCGATGGAACCCGTGCAATGAGCGGTAATCTCAACATGGGCCTCAATCAGATTACCTCTTTAATAACCGGAACAACGGGAGATACAGCCACAAACAAAACCTATGTCGATGCCACAAACTCATCAATGAAATCATATGTTGATGCTACAAACACATCGATGAAAAATTATGTTGACATTGTTGTAGCAACCGATACTGCCCCGGGATCAAATGGTCAGGTAATGTATAACCAGGATGGTGCAGAAGGGGCAAATGCAAGTTTTATGTTTAATAATTCCACAGGTACAGTAACTGCTTCATTCTTTGTCGGAAACGGTTCCGGGCTTACCGGGATACAAGCACCGGGTACAACCGTCAATATAAACGCCACGTTCACCGGGCTTCCCGGAACGGAAGCGAATGTAACAAATATCGGGAACGAAACAGCAGCATTACTTGATATAACCCTCCCGAAAGGTGATACCGGAGATTCCGGAGCAACCGGCTCTACTGGGGGGACTGGGGGGCAGATCTTATACTTCAGGCACGCTGCCTCGACCGATCCGGTTACCTATGAAGGTCTCGTTTCGGTTCCTGTGGGGGCTACGGAATCGGGTGAATCGGTGGTTGTAAACACTTCTGGGCAAGTGTTAGTAGATTCGTATATTACCGATGTAGGGTATCCTGCACTTACCGAGATCCCTTCAGGATTGTGGAGGTTCAGGACATACCATAATGTAAGCGGTAATCAGGGGGTAACAACTGCTGTATTTAAAGTATATAACAGGACAGCTGGTGGAACGGAAACGCTCTTATTTACAGCGACTTCAGATGAAATTACTGGTACAACAACCACAGAATATCTGACAAGTTATGTTCAGGCCGCACCCTATCCGGTGTCATTAACAGACAGGATTGTGGTTAAGGTCTATGGTCAGACTACAAATGTTGGAAATCTTAATTTCCGTTTTATCTACGAGGGTACAACACACACCAGTCACATCCAGACTGTACTCGAATCAGCACCAGCGACTTCGTTATCGTTTGATGTAATTGCAGGAGAAAACCTCTATAAAGGACAAGCCGTGTATATTTCAGGCAATTCGGCGAGTAATCCTATAGTATCAAAAGCCGATAACACGGCAACTGCGAAAAGCCGTATTATCGGGCTGATGGCAGCAGATACCGTCTCTGGATCAACAGGGCGTGTACGCCGGGCTGGCGCACTTACGGCGGTGGATACACGGAACAGCAATGCAAACCTCAACCCACTGGGACAAACGTGGTCTGCAGGGGATCTGTTATTTGCCATGACTGGTGGCGGATTAACGAATATCAGACCAACATCAGGTCGTTCAGTAAAAGCAGGGTATACACTATCGGGGTCAAATGCTAATGACGTATTATTGGTTTATCCGATGGAGAATCCGGTCTGGGTTACTGCAGCTTCCGGGGAGAATATAGTACTCAGGACAGGGGATTCTGCCGGAACGAACAGAGTATCCATCCGAAATTACACCAACGTCGAAGTAGGCTATATCAATTCAAACGGGTATGGAAGTTTCAATGGAGCCACCATGAACGCTAAAAATATTTCTGCTGTGCTCGATCCTATTGCTCCACAGGATGCGGCTACGAAAAACTATGTGGATGCGGTCAATACATCCCAGAACAACTATGCCAACCGGGGGTATTCAATCAATGTGATGGCAACGACATCATCCCCTGCCGATAATGTTGTCACGTATTTTGGTATCCTCCCGGCAGCTCCATCAACCACTGCAGGTCAGTCAAAGGTATTTATTCGCAGGTCAGGAACAATCAAAATTGCTGAGATATACTCCTATTCAGATACGGCAGGAACTGCCGAAACGTGGGGTATGAGAGTAAGACTTAATGATGCAACGGATTATCCGATCGGTGCAGACCTGAGCGTGGCAGCAAATGAACGCACCTGGTCAAACACATCGATCAACATACCAGTTGCTGCGGGAGATTACATCCAGATAAAATCGGTGCAGCCAGCCTGGGGGACAAATCCTGACAATACAACCTTCGGGGGATATGTTTACATCGAATGATGGATGTGGTACGAAAAAATGGTCTGGCAACCACCGGACCGGGTCATAAACTCGGTCATATTCATTTTGTTGTTATGTGCACTGGTTAGCACAGCAAGTGCCGATTCAGTCACTCCGCCAGGCGGCATTACTATCTGTGGATATGTAACGTATGCAAACGAGATAGGGATTTGGTGGTTTAACCCATATGATCCCGATTTTGGCGGCGTTCAGATGTGGCTTGACGATGAGTATCTCGACACTACGGGCGCTGGTGACCATTTTTATAATGCCTATTCCTCCGTCATTGGTACGCATACATTCTCAACACATACCTTCGACAATTCGAGTAATGTGAATACTACGTGGGTAAACCTCACGTTTATGACAAAAGAATATCCGGGATGTACAGAAAACTGGACGTGTGATACCTGCAGTCCGCCGGTTCCACCGGTTGCAGACTTCTCAGCCAACCAGACCTCCGGCATCGTTCCTTTAGCGGTGCAGTTTACCGATAATTCCACAAATACCCCGACCGCATGGAACTGGAGCTTCGGCGATGGCAATTATTCAGCACTGCAGAATCCTGAATATATATTCACCCAGGCTGGATCGTATCCCATTACCATCAATGTGTCGAATATTGCCGGTTATAACAGCACCACAAAAGTGGATTATATTGTTATTATCCCACAATCCCCGGTTGCCAGCTTTACGTTGAATGTAACGGAGGGGCTTGCTCCCCTTGACGTCCAGTTCAATGATACCTCGATAAATTTCCCGACTATGTGGAACTGGAGTTTTGGAGACACATCGTGGTTTAACACAACCGATTCATTGCTGCGTAACGCAACAAAGAGGTACACAACGGGCGGAAACTACACAATAACGTTGTACGTGAGTAATTCCGGAGGCTCAGATAACGTTTCCCATTACGTGGATGTGTGGAACAGGACTAGTAACGATTTTGTTGCAAATGTAATTTCGGGGAATGTAACTTTCCCGGTTCTCTTCAACGATACAAGTTATAATGCAACGAGCTGGTTCTGGATATTCGACGGAATCAACACATCAACCTCACAGAACCCGGTATTCAATTACTCGGTGCCCGGCATCTATTCGGTTAATCACAGTTCTAGCAATGCCCACGACACGTTCTGGACGAACAAGAGCAATTACATAACAGCATATCCTCCGGGTGTAATAGATCCGGTCGCTAACTTCACAGGAACTCCCACGTCCGGCACAGCCCCTCTTACCGTTCAATTCACCGATCAATCGACCGGCTCACCGATGAGCTGGAACTGGTCGTTTGGTGACGGAAATTATAGTTCCCCCCAGAGTCCCTCTCACACGTATGCATTTGCCGGAACATTTACGGTCAGCCTCAATACAACCAATGCTGCAGGGAGTAACCTGTCGACGCGGAGTAATTACATCAATGTTACCAGCAGTATAATTCCTCCCACGGCTTCCTTCACCGGCACTCCTACTACTGGTGCTGTCCCACTTACCGTTCAATTCACTGACACATCCAACGGCTCACCGACGAGCTGGAACTGGTCGTTTGGTGACGGAAGTTACAGCACCGTCCGGAATCCACCCCACACCTATTCGCTCAACGGAACCTACACGGTCTCACTGAACGTGACCAACGCTGCGGGAAGCAATACTGCCATCCGGGCAAACTATATTTCCGTATCAATAATCCCCCCGGTGACCCCGACTTCGCTATCGACTGAAAGCGACACCCCCCGCTTCGTCCCGACGACCGGCGCAGCGACAGAGACCGGTGCAAAGGCCGGGGAGAGAATAACACTCCCATTCGCCGGGAACCTGGAAGCCGACGATTCGGTTCCTGTTGTAGTGGTAGCAATTTCTCTCGTTCCTTCCATTGACATTCAGGGAGTGATGGTGTCAGCAATACAGGTCCCTGTCGGAGATACGATGAAGATCCCTGGGAACCCCCCGGCTTACTATCTGTATATCACTATAAACTGGGTCCGGGAAGATGTCGTCAAAGAAGGGGATATCAGGTTCTCTGTAGGCGATGGATGGCTGAAAGAACAGGGAATTGCCCCCGCAGATCTCGTAATGACATGGTACCATGACAATACCTGGGGTGACCTTCCTACCCGGATGGAGCAGTATACCAACGGAAGGTACTATTATAGTGCAACGACGTCCGGGTTTCCGTACTTTGCGGTGACGCGGAAAGGAACAGGAGTGCCCACAACAACCCCGACACTGATTTCACTGGTAACCCTCACCCAGCAGATAAAAGCTGAATCCACGACCATCGCTACCACCCGGCCTGTCACCCCGATCCCGGTTCGCACGAAACCCGTGACAACTACTACTACTGTACCACAGGTATCATACCCGGAATCGCCGGAATTTCCCACACTCTGGATTGTTTTCGGTGTAGCAGGATTCACTGGCGTTATCCTCATTATCGTGGGTATACGGCGCTGGTGGATCCGCAGGCAGAACCCGGCACTGTTCCGCAAATACGATTAAAAGAGAGGGGTGTTCTCTTTGGGAATACATTCGTACCTGAAAATGGGAGGTAATTCACCACTCATTCCGTTTGTTAGATGACCATCTGGGGAACATTCCTATTTAATCTCCCACCCTTTCCCGTACTATTTGTGGAGATATCTCCCCCTCTCTCAAAAAATGTGTTCCAGTCTTCCAGTTCTTAACCATAAGTCTAAAGGTTCTGCCCTGGCCTTTTCTTTTCTGCGGGTTTTTTTAATCACTTTCGCGCTGCTCACCCGCTCTGCTTTTCCCTTCATATCTCCCCGTCTGATATGGAGAACTACCGTGGACAAAACTACACGCATGCAAG
>Ga0315284_10013093_pt1 | contig 11806 bp, 10 predicted proteins | sample YL17G09_16_MG_FD_203696 | JGI IMG/M metagenome (GOLD analysis project Ga0315284, IMG submission 203696) | Sediment microbial communities from Yellowstone Lake, YNP, Wyoming, USA - YL17G09_16 | ecosystem: Environmental > Aquatic > Freshwater > Lake > Sediment | place: USA: Wyoming | collected... | reverse complement strand
CACCCCCCTCCCTCCCTCGCCGCCCACCTCGGTGTCAAAACGGGGTCGTTTGGGGGTCTTTTTGGGGTCTTTTGGGGGTCGTTTGGGGGTCGTTTGGGGGTCGTTTTGGGGTCGTTTTGGGGTCGGTTTAGGGTCGGTTTAGGGTCGGTTTTTTGCCACACCAAAAACACTAACCACAGGCCCGGCCCGCACTTACCCCGCACCCCCCCTCGAAATTCGCCTTTTTCCGACCCCTTCTCCCCCAATCCCCTCCAAACCTCTCTGGACACACCCACCTCTTTGCTGTATACATTGATCGCGCCATATGATACACGTCCTCATCAACGATACGGACGCCAATACCAAGGCGCGGTGATGTGCCTCACGCACCCCCGCGCCAGCCCCCGATCGTTCGCGTTCCTCCCCTTGGCAACTAACAACTGGCAACTACCATGGAAGCTATTGTAACTCGCTATCGCACTCACACTTGTGGCCAACTCCGACTCTCCGACGTCGCCAAAGAGGCCCGCCTCGCCGGCTGGGTCCACTCCTACCGCGACCACGGCGGCCTCGTCTTCATCGATCTCCGCGACCGCGACGGCCTCACGCAACTCGTCTTCGACCCCGACCTCTGCGGCCAACCCGCCCTCGACGAGGCTCGCCGCCTCCGCAGCGAGTGCGTCGTCAGCGCCGCCGGACTCGTCACCCACCGCGGCCAAGGCCTCGAAAACCCCAAGCTCGCCACCGGCCAGATCGAGGTCCGCGTCAAAACCCTCGACATCCTCAGCACCTCCCCAACCCCGCCGTTCACTCCCGACGAACACGAAACCGTCAACGAAGAACGCCGCCTCCAGTATCGCTACCTCGACCTTCGCCGCCGCGAAATGCAGGACACCCTCCGTGTCCGCGCCTCCGTCACCAAACTCATGCGCGACTACCTCTACGACCAGGGTTTCTGGGAAATCGAAACCCCCTTCCTCACCAAGTCCACCCCCGAAGGCGCTCGCGACTTCCTCGTGCCCTCTCGCCTCATGCCCGGCAATTTCTATGCCCTCCCACAATCCCCACAGCTCTTCAAACAGCTCCTCATGGTCGCCGGCTGCGATAAATACATGCAGATCGTCCGCTGCTTCCGCGACGAAGACCCCCGCGCCGACCGGCAGGCCGAGTTCACCCAGCTCGACGTCGAAATGGCCTTCATCGACCGCGAAAACATCATCGCCATCACCGAAGGACTCCTCCGCCAAATCTGGAAACAGATCCTCAACGTCGATATCCCCAACCCCATCCCCCACATGGAATATGACGAGGCCATGTCCAAATATGGCTCCGACCGCCCCGACCTCCGCTTCGGCATGGAACTCGTCGACGTCACCGACCTCGCCCATTCCACCGACTTCAGAGTCTTCACCGGCGCGCCCATGGTCAAGTGCATCGTCGTCCCCGGCGGCGCCAAGCTCACCCGCGCCCAGACCGACGCCCTCGCCGACTGGGCCAAAGGCTTCGGCGCCAAGGGCCTCGCCGTCACGAAAGTGACCGCAACCGGTTTCGACACCGGCATCGCCAAATTCATCCAGGGCATCGCGCCCAGCCTCATCGAACGCGCCGGCGCCAAGGAAGGCGACCTCCTCTGCTTCGCCGCAGATCGGCCCAAAATCGTCCACAGAGTCCTCGGCGAACTCCGCCTTAAGATGGCCAGGGATTTGCAGCTCACGCCCTCGGCCGAGTTCGCATGGGTCTGGGTCGTCAACTTCCCCCTCTTCGAGTGGGACGAGGAGGAAAAACGCTTCGTCAGCACTCACCACCCCTTCACCGCGCCCCTCGACGCCGACCTGTCCAAGCTTGACAGCCGCGACCAGGCCGTCGTCGAATCCGTCAAAAGCAAGGCCTACGACATCGTCGTCAACGGCAACGAAATCGGCGGCGGCTCCATCCGTATCCACCGCATGGACATCCAGCGGAAAGTCTTCGCCCTCCTCGGCATCGACGAGGCGAGCCAGAGGATGAAATTTGGATTCTTGCTTGACGCCTTGCAATACGGCGCGCCGCCCCACGGCGGCATCGCCCTCGGCCTCGACCGCCTCATCATGATCCTCCGCGGCCTGGCCAACATCCGCGACGTCATCGCCTTCCCCAAAACCCAGTCCGGCTCCGACCTCATGTGCCAGTCGCCCTCCCCCGTCGATGAGAAACAGCTCAGGGAGATCCACATCCGCGTGGTGCTGCCGCCGGGGAAGTGAACGAGGCGCGGCGAAGGAATGGTCCCCAGGGGCGCTTCTTGCATGGAGAATGGCGAGCAATATGATTATAGCCGATTGATGGGTCGGTTGCGGGAGGTGGGCTATGGGTGAAACACGCGGGCTTGATCAGAAGCACATCCAGATGCTGGCACAGCGCCTGAGGGACGATAGGCTCGGCCTTTTCGTCGGGGCCGGCCTGTCCCATCTGGCGCCGGCGAAGGATGGTTCGCCTCGGAGACTGCCCCTGTGGAAGGACCTGGCGCGCCAGGTGGCGGAGGACTGCCACGTCGAAGACCCCGAGGTCTTCGACAACCCCCTGGACCTCTTTGACTCCATCGTCTATGGCAAGGAGACCGGCCGAGCCGACTTGACGGGTTCGCTTGAGAACAGGCTCGACGACAGTGCCTTTGAGCTTTCCGAATCGCACAAGCTCCTGAGAGAGTTGCCGTGGTCGCTGGTCGTGACGACCAACTACGACAGGCTGCTCGAGCGGGTGTGGCCGAAGCATCCACCGGTCATCTCTGAAGACGACTACAACTACTCCAAGCCGTGGCTGATCAAGCTGCATGGCTGCCTGAAAAACCTGCACACCGTAACGAGAGAGGACTATCGGCTGTGGGTGGAGAAGCACCCGCGAGCGGTGGAGTTCCTGCGCCGATTCCTGGCTACCAACACCTTCCTCTTCATCGGCTACGGGCTGGGCGATGGACACCTGGATGAGCTGCTGGCCTCCATGCGGCAACTGTATCCGAACCGAATGCGGATGTATGCCTGGCTGTGGCAAGCTCCCAGCGCCAAGCTGACGCTGCTGGAGAAGCGCGATGGAATCGCGGGCCAGTCGATTGAAGATCCGGAAGGTTGGGCGGCGGCGCTGAGACAGCTTGTGGAGGAGTACAACAGGCCGGCTGAGAAAGGGCGCGAGGCGGTCGTTGTGGACCAGGCGGAGGAATTGGCCCATCGGCAGCGGTATGTGCACGCGATCGAGTCGCTGTATGGGCCGGCGAATCTGGAGGCGATGTATGTTGGCGGGCTGGGCTACGCACGCGCGCAGATCACGCTGGAGCGCGTTTTCGTCGAGCCGGACCTGATCTCGCAGGATGGGCGCGGGAGGTGGGAGGACATCGGGGAGGAAGATGAGAAGGCGGGCAAGAGCAAGAAGAAGGATGACAGGGAAGGGCAGGATAATGCGACGGCTACGGAAATCCGGAGGCTGCGTGGGCGCGAGCGGGCTGCCCCGGCGCGGCAGGCGGCGCTGGAGACGCTTGGGCAGGAGCGGCGGCTGGTGATTCTGGGCGAGCCGGGGTCGGGCAAGAGCACGCTACTGCACGTGCGGCTGCTGGAGGCGGCCAAACAGTGGGCGGGCAATACCCAGGGCGCGGCGTTCCCCGTGTATCTGCGTCTGGCGGGATGGGAGACGGCGGGAGCGCCGGATGATCTGGTGGCCCATGTCCGGGAGGTTCTGGCAAAGGCCGGGGACTATCCGGCAAGCGCGGTCGAGAGCTGGCTGAAAGGCCCGGTGATGTGGCTCTTGGATGGGATTGACGAGGTGCGCGACACGGGGCGGCGGTCGCAGCTGTGCGATGCCGTGCGCCTGCTGGCGGAACGCAGGCCGGGGGATGTGTTCGTGGCCTGTGCGCGGCCCAGCGGGTATCCGGCGGGCGGGGTGGGCGTGGGCTGGCGCGAGATGACACTGGCCGAGCTGACCGAAGAGCAAGGCCTGCACGTCCTGGAGAAGTGGGAGGCGATCATCCGCCAGGTGGATCAGCAGCCCTTCGATGCCAAGCGCGTACACGATGACCTGAAGCGCAACGCGGGCGTGAGGGATGCCCTCCGGAACCCGATGCTGCTGACGATGGTGGTGCTGTTCTTCAAGGCCAACCGCAAGCTGCCGCGCGACCGCTACGAGTTCTACGAGCACGCGGCGACGGTGCTGGCTGAGAAGTGGCTGGTACACCGGTCCAAACAGGATGCGCAGCAGGTGGGTCAGGTGACGGGGGTGCATCAGATCCTCGGCCACGTGGCCCTGCGCATGATGGAGGAGGGGCGGGTGACGTTGACGCGCTCGCGGCTGGAGGCGGAGGTGGAGGCGGGCCTGACGGAGCGGGGGATCGGCGGGGCGGAAGGGCAGAAGCAGCGCGACGGTTTCTTACGCAGTGCCGAGGACCTGATCGGTGTGATGGTGGACAAGGGCGGGGGGCGGTTCGGGTTCCTGCACCTGACGTTTCAGGAGTTCTACGCGGCGGGGGAGCTGGCCCGGCCGGGTGAGGCGCGGGCGCGGGGGACGCTTCAGACGGCGCGGCGGTTCTGGGATCACCCGGATTGGGGCGAGGTGTGGCGGTTCTATGTGCTGGCGATTCGGACCGAAGGGCCGGCGATTGATGCGCTGTTCGAGGCGGTGCTGGGGGCCAGGGATACGCTGGATGACGTGCTGATGCGGCCGGAGCTGAAGTGTCTGGAGTGGGCGGGGCTGACGGAGTCGCCGGGGAGGCACGTGGGTGAGGTATGGGCGCGGCTGAGGGGGGCGATGGAAGGCGACAAGGTGTGGGCGCGGAACCTGGGGGAGATGGTGGGCAAGACACTTGGGTCGTGGGAACAGCCGCTGGCTGAGGTGATTGAGCGATGGGCGCTGAGTGAGCTGAAGGCGGGGGAGAGCTGGCGGCGTGTGCGTGCCGCGGGGGCGTTGGGATCAGCGGCCCAGAACGCCAACGTCCAGGCGGCCCTCGTGAGGGCGTTGAAGGATGGGAGCGAGTACGTGCGTGGGCGTGCCGCGGAGGCGCTGGGCTCGGCAGCGCAGAGCCCCAGGGTGCAGGCGGCGCTGTTGGGGGCGTTGAAGGATTGGGACTGGCGTGTGCGTAGGAGTGCCGCGGGGGCGCTGGGTTCTGCAGCGCAGAGCCCCAGTGTGCAGCCGGTGCTGTTGCGGGCGTTGAAGGATGAGGACCGCAACGAGCGTGCGAGTGCGGCGGAGGCGCTGGGTTCGGCAGCGCAGAGCCCCAGTGTGCAGGGGGCGCTGCTGGGGGCGCTGAAGGATAAGAGTGACTACGTGCGTGCGCGTGCGGCGGAGTCGCTGGGATCGGCAGCGCAGAACGCCAACGTCCAGGCGGCGCTCCTGGGGGCGTTGAAGGATGAGGACCGTAACGTGCGTGGACGTGCCGCGGCGGCGCTGGGGTCGGCAGCGCAGAGCCCCAATGTGCAGGCGGCGCTGCTGGGGGCGTTGAAGGATAGGAGCGATTACGTGCGTGCGGGTGCCGCGGAGGCGCTGGGTTCGGCAGCGCAGAGCCCCATTGTGCAGGCGGCCCTCCTGGGGGCGTTGAAGGATAAGGGCGAGTACGTGCGTGCGAGTGCCGCGTGGGCGCTGGGTTCGGCAGCGCAGAGCCCCAGTGTGCAGGCGGCGCTGCTGGGGGCGTTGAAGGATGAGGACAATGACGTGCGTTGGCGTGCCGCGGGGGCGCTGGGATCGGCAGCGCAGAGCCCCATTGTGCAGGCGGCCCTCCTGGGGGCGTTGAAGGATAAGGACAGTGACGTGCGTGAGCGTGCCGCGGAAGCGTTGGCCAGGGGCATCGTGGCCAGGAAGTTCGGCGGGGGGCCGGCGAGGTGAGAGGCGCGGCCTGCCGATCAGCCCCACAGAGCACCGTTATGCCCGATGCGGCGGCAAGCAGCCACAGGCCAATCCTCCGGCCCGAAAGACGCCGTGTCTCTGCCCGGCAGAACGCCAGGAGGAACACGAAGGAGACGCCCGTCAGGATCAGACGCCCCGCAAGAAACCACCGCCTGTCCCCGATGCTCCCGACCAGCCGTTCCAACCATTCGACCAGGCCCTGCACGAACAGGACGTGGTCGAGTTGGCCGCACATCACGGACGGCACGAGCGGACTAGCCCGATTGCTCGTGGAGCGCTGTTTCGATCACAAACCGCCCGACGCTCGTGTCGAACGGGATCGCCATCACCGGGCAGTTGTTGGGATACACCACATCGCCCGTGTAGAGGAGTGTCGGAACGCCCAGAGTGACCTGGCCGCCGGGCAGATCCTTCTTGGCGCCACCGCCACCGCCTCGGGGAGACTCAGGATGACCACCCCGCTGGCGGCCCCCGAGAGCCCGATGGTGGCCGATAGCTTGCAGAGCTTGTACAGCCGGTCGCCGCGATCCTTCAGGTACGGCCGCCCAAGCATGATCGGCACGTGGACCATGCTGCGAAACACGTTCAGCGTGGCGACAATGAACGGATTGACGTAGGCAACGTTCATGACGCAACCGTGCTCACGCGTCCGGGCAGTACGCGGCTTAACGCGTCCATCGCCTCGTCGGACCATCGACGCGTCTGCAGCGCGAAGGGCTTGCGGTGATCGTCGGACGACACCATGATCCGCGGCTCGGCGAGCACGCGGCGGGGAAAGATGCGGAGCGGACCTTTCATCGGCGATGGGATCGTCGCTTCCAACCCCGGGAATCGAACCGTAACGCCTGCGCACACGGAATGGCCGACGACGATCTCCGGTTTGCTCCGCGCAGCCGCCTCGTCGCTCCGGCGTTGCAGCAGTTCGATGGCCTGCCGGTTGCCTTCCTCCATGTCGCTGGCGAGGCAGAGCAGTTCGGTGGCTTTCTCCTTCTGGGCCGGGTTGAGCGACTTCTGATTGTACATCAGCGGCTTGACGGTCTGCTGTATCTTCTCAATCTGCTTCAGATCGGCCTGGAGCTTCGGGATGCTGGCCAGCGACAGACGGCGGAGGAACTCGTCCATGCCGGCCTCAACGAGCGTCTCGGATTCGGACGTGCACCCCAGCACGCCGCAGCATACGCCTGCGTTCGCGGTGACGTGACTGGCGACCAAGGCACCGTGGTCGACGCGGAGCCTCCCGCCGCAGATGATCCGGCTGTGCGTGATCTCCGTCTTGGCAATCACGTCGTTCCCGGCTTCCAGCGTCGCGTTGCTGATGTGCTTGGCCTTCAGGTTGCGCCCGGCGAAGCAGCGGCCCTTCTCCTTGCCCGCGATAGCCCCGGCAACCAGAAGATCGAGAGCGGCCCGCACCTCCGCGGCCTCCACCGCCCGCCCGACCCGCACCGTTCCGCCCCCCGTCACCTTGAACAGATCCAGCACGCTGCCGCGGACGATGATGTCCTGCTTATATTCGATGCAACCGGTCGAAAAATCGACATCGCCCGCTATCTCCAGCACTTCCTCAACCCAGATGCGCTTCCCGGACATTCGCACCTGTCCGCAGACGGTGGCGACAACCTCCCGACCGTCCGCTGAGAGCTGCACATTCGGCCCCAGCTCAATCGCCTCGGGAACCAGCACACGCGCAATGGCTTGCCCCGTCTGGGCAATGGAGAGCGGGTGACGCTGGTAGTGATTGGCGGCGGGGGAGGCCGCCGCACCGCCCGCGCCGATCAGCATTTCCAGCGGCAAAAATGCCGCAGACACCGCATCGGGAACAGGCCCCTGTAATACGATCTGATTTTCGGGCATCTGTCACCGTCCTGTCGGCGCGCGAGCCTGCCGGCGTGGATCAGGCCGCGAGCTTCTTCTCCAGGGTCTGCTGAACACGCTCGAGCAACGATTGAGGCGTGAAGGGCTTGACCACATAGTTGTTCACTCCCGCCTTGATGGCGGCGATAATCCGCGACTTCTCCGCTTCGGTCGTGACCATGATCAGCGGCGTCACCTTGTCTTTTTCCCGGATGCGCAACACCAGCGCATGCCCGTCCATGTTCGGCATGTTCCAGTCAATGAGAATCAGGTTGAAGGGCTGCGGCGACGAGGCGATCTGGGAGAGGGCCTCCACCCCGTCGCCCGCTTCCGCAATCTCCACCTGGCCCAGCGCCGCCAGAACCCTCTTCTGGATGTTCCGCATCGTCCCCGAATCATCAACGAGTAACACTCTCATCACGCTTCCTCCTTCTGCAGAGTGTTCACTTCCGCCGAGGCGAGTTGCTTGACGCTGACCTCCACCGCGAAAGCTCCCACCGCTGTGCGGCACGGGATGACGATGCACGGCACGTCGCTCAGCCGGGTGATCATGTGCCCCTGACCGAGGATGACGTTCGGCATGGTGAGGGTCGCCATCTTCCCAAGGTGCTGCTTGGCGCCGCCGGCGATCATGTTCGCCAGTTCGCCGATCGCATCCGCGAAGTCCGGGCTCTCGAAGGGAATGGGAGCGCCGGCAAATGCCTCGACCAGCTTCTCGGCGGCGCTGCGCTGGAAGCTCACCACCACCGATCCGATCACATCGCCCGAAAAGCCGATGATGCTCGAAACATCGTACGTGGGCGCAGGCTGCGCCTTGATGTGCGGGCGATCGAGCATCGTCTCGGTGCCCACCATCGTGCTGAAGACGCTCCGGACCGAGTTGACAAAGGGCACGATCAGCTTCGGATTAATCGCGGTTTCGCTGTTCTGTGTAGCTTGCATAACACCTCATGTATGTTGCGGCGAAGCAGGCTGCTGCGCCAAGGTGATCATGGTTCTTGTCATCTCGCCCAGAGGCACGATCCGTTGAGCTGCGCCGCAGCGGATCGCCTCCGCCGGCATCCCGAAGACAACGCACGAGGCCTCATCCTGGGCAAGGGTGCTCGCCCCGGCCCGCCTCATGTTCAGCAGGCCCGTGGCTCCGTCGGATCCCATGCCCGTCAGGATCGCTCCCACGGCGTTGGCGCCCGCATACTTGGCCACCGAATCAAAGAGCACCTCGACGCTCGGCTTCTGGTGGAAAACCTCCGGCCCGTCCCTGATCGTCACCCGGTAGCTGGCGCCAGACCTCTGCAGGAGCATGTGCTGCCCGCCGGGAGCGATCAGCACCCGCCCCGACACGACGCTGTCGCCCTCCGCGGCCTCCTTGACCTGCACCTGGCAGACCGAGTTCAACCGTTCCGCAAAGGAGGCGGTGAAACGCACGGGCATATGCTGCACGATCACCGTGCCCGGCGCGCCCGGAGGGAATGCCGTCAGAACCTCCGTCAGCGCCTGCACGCCTCCGGTGGAGGCGCCGATCGCGAGGATGCGGTCCGTCGTCCGGCTCATCGCCGTGCGGTGCTCCGGCGCGGCGGCAGGTCTGGACGCCGCATGCCGCACCTGGGCCCTCGCTGCTACCTTGATCTTCTCGGCAAGCAGCCTCCCCACATTCCCCACCTCGTACGCCGACGAAGGCTTGCCCATGACCTCCACCGCCCCGGCCTCCATCGCCTCGACCGCCAGCTCCGTGCCCCGCCCCGTCAGGGAACTCAGCACGACCACCGGCATGGGCTGATACTGCATCAGCTTCCGGAGAAACGTGATGCCGTCCATCCGCGGCATCTCCACGTCGAGCGTGATCACGTCCGGCGAAAGCTCAAGAATCTTGTCACGCGCGACGTAGGGATCAGGCGCCGTTCCCACAACCTGGATCTCGGCGTCACGGCCCAGCTCGCGGCACAGCAACTGCCTCACCACCGCCGAGTCGTCGACAACCAGAACGCGGACCGGCGATCGCGTATGAGTGCGAGAATGCGTGGCTACGATGCTCATGTCACTTTCGATCCGCCAGGCGGATGCCCAGAATGTGTCCCTCGGCATCAAGAAAGGCGAAGTCCCCCTCAGCCAGCAGTTGCTCCCAGCCGGCAGCGTCCACAGGCTGGACCTCGGGAATCGACATCTCGAAGTTCCGGCCTTCGGCAGAGGGCCACTGCGACAGCAGAGACCCGCAGGTGACGTTCAAGATCTCCTTCAGCGCGTCACGCCCCCGGAAGAGGGCATCGGGGCAATCGCCCATGACATTCGCGGCAATCAGCGACCCCAGCGCTTCGTCGGTCAGAATCTCGATACGCATGTTCGCCGGCCCACGGAAGCCGATCCGCAACAGCAGCGCGCTGGCGGGCTTGGACGCGGTTCCCTCCAACGGAAGCGCGGAGATAAAGGCCATCCGCTCCAACGCGTCCACCAGATGCCGCACGGCAATGCAGTTCTCTATGTCAACCATCGCATACTCCCAGTGTTTCGGTGACCAGCGCGCGTAGGGACTCGGGAGTGAACGGCTTACGCTGATAGCCCCGCACGCCCTCCCGCTTCATCTGCTCCAGCCGGTCGCAGTTGGGCTCGGCGGAGATGACCACGACCGGAATGTGCCGCGTGGACTGCTCCGAGAGAAGCCGCCGCGTCATCTCCAACCCGTCCATGTCCGGCATGTGCAGGTCCGCCATCACCAGATCCACCGCCTCGCAAGCCAGCACCCGCAGCGCCTCCATGCCGTTGGCGGCCTCCAGCACTGTGTCCGTCGGCACCTGCGACATCTGGATGGTCCGCTTGATGATCGCCCGCGTGGTCGTCGAGTCGTCAACAATAAGAAATCGCAAAGCCATGGATTCGCTCGCTCGAACATCGGTGCTCTCGCCCTGCGTTTTCACGGTCACGGTCCCGTCGGCGATACTCAGGTACATGTTTCGGGGGCGGGTGCCCCCGACGTCCTCCGCGTCCACGAACAGCCCATGCTGCCAGAGAACCTTGCGAATGGCGGCATGGTTGCGGCGACCGATGTTGAAGAGATGGTGGTCGTCGAGCATCTGGGCACCGCCGGCCAGCTTGATCTTCAGCCTCCGCTTCTGGGCCCCCAGCGATTCCATCTCCCTCAGCAGGCACTGCCTGCCCGTGTCCGCGAACATCAGCGGCCTCTCCTTCGCCCGCTTCGCGTCGATCGTTGAGTCCGGCAACTGGAAGTGCAGCATGCCCCCGACCGCCGCCGCTGGATCGTAAACGGATACGGCAATGCACGATCCCAGCGAAAACGTCGCGATCACGCTGCCGGGGTCCTTGCTGGCCTTGGCATCAGAAACACTCACAATGACCGTCACGGCTTCACCTCATCTTGCCGATTTGCCTTGGCATAGATCGTCGGCTGTACATATCGGAACTCATGGTTCACGCCCGTCAGCGACTCTGAATGGCCCGTGAACAGCAGGCCGCCGCTTTCCAGGTAATCCCAGAAGCGGTTGACAAGACGCTGCTGCGTCGGCTTGTCGAAGTAGATCATCACGTTGCGGCAGAAAATGAAGTCGAAAGGCCCGCTGAAGGGCCACGGCTCCATCAGATTCAGATAGGCGAACCGAACCACGTTCCGCACCGCCGGCGCTACCTGGCACACCGCCTTGTCACCCAGCCGGCCGGGCAGAAGGTACCGGCTCTTGAGCGCCGCCGGCACCGCCTCCACACGTGACTTCTCGTATCGGCCCTTCTTGGCGATCTGCAGCACGTGCGTGGAGATGTCGGTGGCCAGCAGCCTGATGTCCCAGCCGGTGCCGTCTCCCGTCGCATGCAGCAGCGTGATGGCCAGGGAATACGCTTCCTCGCCTGTGCTGCACCCGGCGCTCCAGGCGCGGATCCGGCTGCTCCTGAGCTTGCGTTTCTTCAGCAGCAGGGCCGGGAGGTACGAGTCCAGCAGGAAGTCAAAGTGCCCCATTTCCCGGAAGAAGCTCGTCAGGTTCGTGCTCAGCGAGTCGATCAGGTGCGTGAACTCCTCACCCGTAGATGGCATGTTGGTTGTCAGGCCAGCCGGTGAAGGCTAAACCTGACAACCATGAAACACGAAACTTCTAGTAAACGTAGCCGCAAGGCGCCCCAA
>Ga0315284_10013092_pt1 | contig 11807 bp, 8 predicted proteins | sample YL17G09_16_MG_FD_203696 | JGI IMG/M metagenome (GOLD analysis project Ga0315284, IMG submission 203696) | Sediment microbial communities from Yellowstone Lake, YNP, Wyoming, USA - YL17G09_16 | ecosystem: Environmental > Aquatic > Freshwater > Lake > Sediment | place: USA: Wyoming | collected... | reverse complement strand
CATTCGATGAAAAAACTTGAGACAAGCGTCAACGAACAAGAATACAAGTTGTTTTCGGAGAAGGCTAAAACACTGGAAATGTCCGAGTACGCGCTTGCAAAGAAACTGGTAACTGACTTTTTGCATGAAACCGTGTCTGACGAAAAAGACATTTTGTACCGCCAAATCAGAAACGCTAAGAAAAGGCAACAGTGGACAATGCTATCCGTCTATTTCTTATTCTTCTATTTTGTGGTTTCGTTGGTTTACATCCTATTCTTCAGTCGCTAACCCCTTCTGTTTATCATGAAAAGCTCAAACAACATTGAACCGATACCCAAAACCAACAGCAACACCGCTAAACCGCTTATAAGAGGTGTCGCAATCAGGAATAGGCTCCCCAACAGTATCCAGAGTATGCTCATGAACATCAACGATTTGGTTCGGATGTAAAGCGGAACCATCACCAGCATTATCACGACTCCAAAGAAAATGTCTACGCTGCCGAAGGATGAAGTGTAAACTGCTATGATGAAGCCAAAGAAGTCTCCAGCCCACAAGTATGGAAGGAAGTCTGGCAGAGTCAGGGGCGGTACAGGCTCCACATAAACGGGTTTCCAACTTACGGAAACTGACTGGCTACTGCTTGGTGCAGAAAGTTCTATCGTCAACTTGTCACCCAAGAAGCTGTAGCCTAAAATGTTTCCCAGCACTGATGTGGGTTCAGTACAATTTAGGATTAGGTTCGACGCAGTTTCTCCATATAAGCACATGCTTGCAGATAGTTGCACAGGATCATATGTCCAATTTGCTAACAGTCCATCTTCAAGAAACAGGTAGAATCCATCTTGGTGATAGGCTGTGTAATTCAAAAATTCAAATGGCGGATTCCACACATCTAAAGGTTGTGACACCGCATAATCCACTTTGAAACATTTGTAATTTAGTTCAGTTGGGCTTTCGCCAACAATGTCTGCTATTCGTATGTACGCCACTTTTAAGCTGTTGTACTTCATATTGTTTTGTGGAATAGTGTAATTCCAATCGAGAGAACCCGACTTGATTTGAACGTAGCAAGACGTTAATGAAATGTTGAAGGTGATGTCGTAAACAGCGTTAGGTGTCCATGTCCCCAAATCTATTATAACGTCTGTTCCATCAACACCCTTGTACTGAAAGACAAGAGCATGAGTGAAAGCTGCAAAGAAGAAGTTGTAAGCAAAGTTATTGGGAAAACTGCCTTCTTTAACTGTTATGCCATGATGCGTACCGTCTGAGACAGGAACAAATTTTAGGTTGATATTCAAGTTTCGTTCAATGCGAAGCATACGTTCCAATGCAAAACCCGCCCAACCCACATTATTTGTGCCATTATAATCAAGAACAAACATCCCGTCTTGGCAAGTATACGTGTAGTTTTCTTGGTTACTTGTGAGTTGCCATCCCAAATAGGTTTCTTCAGTTTGGTTAATGGGAAGCGTGTCGAAGGTTTCAGTCCAGTAGGTAGAATTCCAATCCTCAACATAGATAACGTTGGGGTCTAGCGCTGCATTCTCCAGAAAGGCTTTGTTGATGTACCTAATAATTTGGGTTAGCTTTGTATTGTTGATTAAGGTCCAATGAAAACCCACTTGCAAGTTGTTCACGCTGTAATGCTCGCGTAGGTGTTGGATTCCGTTGAAGGTTTGTACTAGCGTTTCTGCTTTCATGTCGGCATCTGCGCTGGGACACCAGATCCAGCCTTCATAACGGTAATAACTGTTCAGTCCATATTGGTCGTAATGTTCTTTGATGTTCCAAGCGTTTGTTGACATATTACAGAAAATGCCATAATACCAGTCTTCTCCACAGGTAGAAGCTGGACCGTAATAGCGAAACACAGGGTCAGAAGGATAGTAATAGCTGAAAGTTAGTCCTGTGCAGTTGATTTGGGGCATCTTCGTAAAATTACAATCATCACCGCCAATATACATAATGAGACTAACATTGTCTGAGCCAAAATGAGGAACCAAAATATTAGTTGCATTGTCAATGAGCCACTGGTAATAAACGTAGTCGTTTTCAAACATGGTTATGTTGTGGGCGTACCGCCAAGCATTGTGTGAATCGTCTAGGATAATGCCGTCATATCCGCTGTAGGCAGTCACGAAATTCTGCATTGTTTCAGTAAGGTTGTACTCCGTTAAGTAATAATAGTTTGGAAGGCATGACGGCATTGGAAAACAGTTTTTGTAAACGAAGAAGCCCTGATTTTGCAGATACGTTCTGTTTTCGGCAGAGATTTCGTTTAAGATGTTTACTGCATTGAAATAGTTGGTTTTTGCCCATTCGCAAAAGGTTTCTAGTTTTGCAGTTGTGTTGATGTCGTCTGCCAGAACCCAAATTATCGTTCTATAATGTCCGCTTAGTGGTGGCGGTGGTGGCGGTGGTGGCGGTGGTGGCGGTGGAGTTGCTGGAATAAGAACGGTGAACATGACTGTTTCTTCGTCCCACTCGCCCAACGTATTATTCGCCCACGCATAGAAAGTGTAGCTAGCGCCATTCACGAATCCCGTCATTGACGTTGGCGCTGTGTAGGTTTGGTTTGAACCGTAAATCCAGCTTGTGCCGTTCTTGCAGTTCCACCAGATTTTATCGATGGTTCCGCCACTCGCCGAGATTTCAACTGAGACGGTTGAGGTTGTGTAGGTCGTATTTGATGGAATAATTATCGTCACGAATGCTGACTCTGTGCCTTCTAACATTGCTATTATCAAGTCTCCAACATCGTTAGGCGGAAATGCTGCTCCAGTATCTAAAATTCGATAGTTAGCTGTAGACCACCACCACCAAACGTAGAAGCCAACACCCCAATCTTTCCAGATTTGCATTGTATTGTTGAAAGCCGTCTTTTCGGTTGGGACGTCACCAACTCCAAGGTTGCATCCCATTTCGTTAATTATGAAGTATTTATGATAGGTGTTGACCAAACTCCAAATATGGCTAGTTTCGTTGAAGAATGTTACTAAGTTGTTGTAGGTGTACCACGACCAGTTTGAGCCGCCGTCTCGATAGACTTCCGTACTATATCCGAGTTGATTAATGTTATCATTAACTGGATAACTTAACCACCAATCAATGTTGTTACCAGCGTCAATTCCATAACCCCAGTGCAAAATGCAAGGATACACTACGCCATTATCCCGTAAAGCGTCAATTACCTCTTCCCAAGCCTCAAAATACATTGTCTTGACTTGCGATTCTGTCAACCCAAGAGCTCCCCATTGAGTGTAGTCTGCACCCCATTCGGCACCACATAGAATCATAAGATTGGAGTAATTCTTGAATTGGTTAAAGAAGTTGACGTAGATGTTAGCAAGGTCTATTGTTGAGTTGCAAACATTTTCGTATCCTGAGTTATAGGGATACCAAGGCAGGAATGGTTCAGTGTAACCCTCAGACCAAAAGTCCACACAACTTATGCCCACAAACAGATACATATTACGGGCATAAAGTTCTTGAATAAGAATGTTAAGATAATCATTGTAGTTTCCATTTTTGCTTCCATTAAGAGTTAGGAATGTTCGCACAGTATTGAAGCCCCATGCTTTCATTGCATCGAGATTTTCTTGAACAATGGCACGGTAAATTATCAATGACGAAATGTCGCCATCATAGTAAACAGTACCATCAGCATCAATCCAGTTGCCCTGCTTCGAATCTTCGTAACCATGTTTCACTACACCATACAAGTTTATGACGTTTCCAAGGTCGTCTTTAATTTGGCTGCCATCAATATGCAACATCATTGAATCTGAATAGACTGGAAAGCGATATGTTACTGATGTAGTCCAGCCATAAGTATTGTTGGCGTATGCAATCACCGCAATGATGTCATTTATTGCTGGAGCAGTCAAGGGCAACGAGACATTATGCCAAGCGGTCGTTCCAGAAAGGGTTGTGCTAGAATTTACGAACGATCCACTTGCGTTCCAACTGATTATGCCTGTAGACAAGGTGCTGATTGAAGTCCATTTAATAGTAATGTTCGTATTCCCATCTTTCTTAAAGCCAAAAATGCTGAAATTGCTATAGGTAGGTGTTCCTGAAATTAATGTTTCGGTCACCAAGGCTGTTGAATACCATTCGTTGTCGGTATCGTTCATATAGAACTGGAGTGTGACTTTATTGCCAACTGTTTCGTTCAAGGTTTTAGAAACATTGCTCCATGTATCTTTCAGGTCAGGAGTAAAACCTGTCCAAGAATCGTTAGTAAAAGTTCCTGTGTTGTTCGTACCTAGAATATAGCCACTCAAATTAGCGACTCCAGCAAGAACCCAGTGAGCATAAAAGGTTCCAGATTCGCCAGCAACAGTTGGTTCAAGACCGACTGACTGTGCAGGTTCGCTTGGAATGTGTGTGTTTGCCACCTTCACAACATCCATGTTGATATTGCTTGTGAAGCCATTGTAGCACTGACCTATTGTAATGACTTTAGCATCTGCTGAAAGTGTGGTGCTTACCGAAGCGATTACGGTATCATTTTGATAAATTCCAATTATACTACTTGTCCGATTGAACTCAAGTTCCATATGATAATAAGTGTCAACTACAGGCGTTTGAACATAGTTTGCTCCATCGCTAGTTTCGGCATTCTCAACACGCCACTTTATTGTTCCTTCATCGTTTAGAATTTGTAGAAGTGCCATTCTTGGAGTTGAAAGGGTTCCAATCTCGATAAGGTCTCCCCACATTCCCGTAGCGGGTAGGGTACTGATGCTAATGTAGACACTGACAAAAAGAACCGCGTATGTTGATGTGAGATTTTTCTGGATGCGTAGTCCTTCATCAGTGAACTGTGCAAAGTTTGTCCCCACGAATCCACCAGATGTCTCCACTGTAGGGTTCCCAACCTTATTTGACCAGTTTTCAAACGCACTTGTTTCATCTTCAAAACCATCACTGAAAAGGGACGTTGCGTGGGCAGGTTTGATTTGCCACACACCCACAAACATGCTCACCAACAGCAACGCCAAAACCGAAACCGCAAACAGCCTTCTCTTTATTTTTGTTTCCATTTTTCATCTTTCTCCTTAATCCGTAAAGTATCTCCCGCCAATATACTCTATGAACCACATCGCCATCAACACCGCGTAAATCGCGCGAAAAGCATTCGCTATAATCGTGAATGATGTTCTGCCACCAGCATCGGTGATGTAGGTGTCGCCTATCCAAGTCAGAAACATTGGGAACCCATCAATCAAGAATTGGATGTGCGTGAACAGGAACTGGAACCCCGCGAAGATGTCTCCGATCACTGGGATTCCTAGGAACGGGGTGGCTCCCCAGCTTCCTCCTATGTCCGTAGCGTTGAAAGTGCTTTCGTAGTCTGTGGCGTTGGTTGGGTTTTGGGCTTGCACGTACTCGGTTCCCGCAAGGTTCAGGGCTATGACTAGGCCAGTGGCTAGGTTAAGGCACAGGACAAAGATTAGGATTTGGAATTGCAGTTTCACTCTTTCTTTTTCTCCTTTTCGTAGAGGCACATAAAGACCTTCGCTAACGTAAAGGAAACCGCTGGAGATACCAACACAAAGATAAACCCTAACAGCATCATGATTGAATCTTCCTTTTAGCGTATATTATAGCCATGATGATGGCGAACGTGAAGGCCACAACTATAACGCTTGCTGGGATGGGCAACCATCCAATGTAGCTTTCTAGGACGGCCATAATCACCATCATGAACGCTCCCACGTAAGCGTTGACCACGCTGAAGCAAGCCCCTGCAAAAACGATTAGCATGGCTGGCAAGATGTAGGCAGTGTTGAAGGGCAAGGTTCCGAACCATGCCATTCCCCAAGGCATTTCGCTCATGCCACGCGGAAAATATTGTTTCCACCCGTAGTACCCGTAAGTTTCATGCGTTATGCCCAACGCCACAGCGTAGTCGGTGTCGTTGCTTGCGCTACTCCATGTATAGACGAAGCTGCTGTTAGTCGTTATGGTTGTGGTAGCAATGTTTGTTAGGTTCCTGTAGTTGATCCATATTTGAACGCTGGTCGTCTTGTTCAGCGTGTCCTGATACATTATCGTGATAGTGCCGTTCGGCGTTCCTAACGCTCTTTCGCCGTAGACTCGCACGTACTTGTAGGTGAAGAGGGTTGCTTTTGGAAAGTCCACGGCTTTTATGGTTAAGGTGATGCTTGTGCTTGACCCGAAAATCAAGTCTCCGAAAGCGTATGTTACTGTGTCGTCCTCAATCGTTATTGAGTAGGAAGCGTATGCTTCCATGTAGAATATGACTTTCTTTTCTATGTCCACCGTGGCTCTCTCCACGATTTTGATTCCGTTTATGTAGCGTTCAGCCTTAACATGAGGCATAGTCTTCAATACTCCAGCCAAATCCAAGAACGATACAGTGTAGGCAGCATAGGTTTTTGTGGGGTCAGCAACGTATAGCCAGAACTCCTCAAACATGTCTGTCTTCAGATAGTAGCTTCGAGAGTTGGTTGTGCTTGCATTCCATTGGAAATACCATGAAGCAGTATCGTTCTCTATGGTTGCCGTGTCAGCTACTCCGTCTGAACCGTTCAAGACGAAGCTGTATGGATTGTTTGTTTTGCTGTATAGGGTCACGTTTGTTATGCAGTTTGCGACTTGCCCATTCTCGTAGTAAGGCCCATGAACAATGTAGCGGAAACCTTCAATCTCATACGTGACATAGAGTTTAGGCACAAGTGCAGAGCCTTTTTCAGCCGCTGCAAATTGAACCTCTTCAGCGTCCGTCGGAGCTATATTTGCAATGTCCTTGGAACTTACTAACCAAAACTTTGTAATGGATGCTAGGTTTATCCATGACAAACCTTCACTGCTTAATGTGATGTTCCAGTATTGAAACTCGATTATCGTGCTGATGTTTCGTGTGCCGCCATTACCAGAATAAAAGGCGTAATTGAAATCTGCCAGTTCTAAAGGTTCGCTTGGATACGTGTTGTTTCCTGTTTGTATAGTAATGTTGAATGTGGTGGTGTTCAAGTTTGCCTCGACATAAAGGCTTAGTGTGGCATTGAGAAGCGTTGCATTATCTGGAATCATAGACGTGACAAAATAGACTGCTCCTCTACTCACTTTGTACTGTCCTCCTCCATAGAGTTGCCCAACGCTTACATGGTCATCATGCTTCCACTCTCCTGTCGAAGCGTTTCGTGCACTGCCATAACTTGTTTCATCCCGCGCCAAATGTCCGTCATCGGTTTCGCTTGTGAATGTTCTGTCAACCGTTAGGGTTGTGGCGTGTCCGATTTTGACTGTTCCAAGAAACATGGTCAACGCTAAACAGCCCAGCAGAAACGGAACGACCAGCCTCTTAATATTCATAGGCCTCGCTTTTCCTTTTTGCGCTATCTAACCATTTAGCATACAAGCAACTAGCAAATGCCACCAAAGAAAATAAACTATAGAAAACTACAACAGCCAAAATAGGCTCCATTAAGTTATCACCTCAACAGTATTTCTGTCAATGAGGCGTTTAAACATTTTTGGTTCCTCTCCAATACTACGCCTGATATGATTGCTTAGATAGCAAGCACTATGAATAAGCTTCAACTGTTGCTTATGCACTAATGGAATGTGCATCATATCTAACATGAAAGCATATTCTTCTAAAGCTCTAGCAGCAACTTTGCCCCCAATCTTTCTACGATTCAATAGCCATACACCTCAGATTCAACATCCCGACGCTGTGAGTTAAGAACCGCCCACAGCAATATGAACACGTCGAACAGCGGCCCCCAAACATAGCTAACATACTCCACTCCCGTCGCAACGAGCAGCCCGTTCGGGTTAGTGATTTGGCCTCTTAACCCTTGCGAAACGCCGATGACGACTGGCTGGCTAACCCACCATCCCAAAGTAATCATGAAAAGCAACGTGAATGCGCTGAGCCAGACAAACACGATTCTCATTCATACATTCCTTGCCCGCGTCTCTGACTGTAAATCATGGCCCATAACAATAATCCTATGACTGCTACTGCTAATAGGTATTTCCATAGGTTAACCATGAAAATGGAAGCATACTCGAAAGCTGGGTACGCCGTGGTTCCGCTGTAGCCCTGCATGGATGTGGTTACTGTGGCTCCGACCTGAGTTATTGCTGCGTATAAGACGAACCAGAAGAACGCGAATAGGAACAAGCCTAAGAAACACACGCCAATCACGTAGATGGCTCGGCTAGGCATAGGCGGGTTTAGCGTCTGCGTCGCTTAACACCTCTCCGTTTTCTGGTTCCGAATCCTAGTTCTCTCATGATCTGTTTGTCAGTTGGGATTGCATGGGACCGTTTGAACCATTTTCCAAACAACCCACCGCCTAATCTTTTGAAACTCGGCTCACGTATTGATGGGATTCTAGGATATGTGGGCAACGTCAGAGTTTGTTTGAGGATTGAAGGTGTTGGCACTGCCATTTTAAGCAGTTGGGATTGCTTCAGTATTTGTTTTTGTGCTTGCTTAGTCATTTGTGGAACATCTAACGCTAAAGCTGAAACTGAAACAGTTTCCGTTAGTGGCTCAAGCCCAACCATTGAACCCAACATTGGAATTTGTTTTTCCCTTTGCCTCTGCCGTGGATAGACTTGTGCGAAAAGCCTCAACTTCTGAAGCTCGAAAGGTTCCTCAAAAGTTGGCTGCTTAACCCTGATTTCTGGTGTAAGTCTCGTTACTCCCTTCGGCAGAAGCAACGGAAACAACAATGGAGCGACCTTAACAGTTTCAACGATAGGCGTGTATGGTAGTCCCATGCGAGACATATTAGAAATGGGCTTCACACTTTCCAATTCCTGCCTGACAAGAGCGTAAGACAATCCGCCAGTCACCGTTTTAAGCCAATGCTCAGAAACCCAAGAAGAAACCCTGCCGCCCGTTTCGCCAGTGTACTTCGTGATTAACAACGCACTCATTTTAGGAGCTTCGGCAAGTTCCCAAGCCCACTCCTGATACATCAACTCTTTCGCTAAGGGCTTGGCAAACTCTGGAATGTCAATGATGCCTGGAGCCAAGCGTTCATGTGGCCACAATGTTGCCTTTTCAAGCCTCGCCATTATCGGCTGTGTTATGGGACGGAACGGTTTAGCTACTGCACTAGCAATCTTTTCTATGGGAGTCTTTACCGCTTTAGGAATAATGTCCCAAACCTTGCCAGCCACTTTGCCCGCCACTATGCTTAACGTGACATCGCCCACTATGGTTCCAACAGCATATTCAGGGCCGTACTCCATTGCCCTTCCAGGAGCCAAACTTATGAGTGTGGGTGGTATGCGCGGCGTTTTGAAGCCAGCTAATGTTCCAACCGTGTAGACTGTAGCTTCGAAAGGAGCGACTACGCCTGCAAATCCACTGAAGGGACGCACTGTTTCTCTTGGCCTTACAAATTCAGTGGGAGTCTTGGCCATAGGTTTGATTCCGAAGTAGCTGATTAAAGGTTTGGTTTCGAAGCCTAGAAGCATTTCAGCTATGCCTTTGGATGGTTCGGGCATGGCAAAAACCAGTTCGCCCTCTCTTCTTTCGACAAGCTGATAGCCCTTAATCTTGTATTGCAGTATGACTAGGCTTTCTTGTGTTGCACCAAGCCTACTATGTATATCAGACAGTTTCCCTAACATCTCTTCAAAACTGACTGGGCCATGAACGCCGAAACCTCTAGTTTGACTCTGCCTAAGCCTCTCTTGATACTGTTGCTCCGCTATGCTCCGTTCTTCGCCTCTTACGAGAATTCCGCTGCGCTCTTCAAGTGACCGTTCATAAAGCTGTTGGCTCTTGCCTTCCTGAACCTGTCTTTCCCTAGGCGTTAGGTAAGTTGGACTCCGTTCTAAGCCAGGCTGCAAGTGACTACCATAAACGTATTCCTTTTCGTAGCTTGCCTTCTCTTCTGATGTTGGTAGCTTCCGCTTCTGCTCAAACCACGCTTCCTCAGCTTTGTCTCCATGCTCTTTAGGATACCAAGTCACTGCTTACCGCCTCACCTTCCAAATGCTGTCTGGAAAACTATATGCTCTCTTGCCCTTAACATGGCGTAAACTCCGCATTGTCTTGCTAGTCCGTTGAGTGTGATGACGAAAATGCCGCCTAGGTTGTCTAGGATTCAGTTTTGGCAACGCAAAAACCCTTGCGACTTGCAGTATCGGCGGAATGATAGGCTTCGGAGCGATGCCTCTTCGCATTATTTGTTCATGTCTACGCGAAGGTTTATGCCAACCGTCAGTCCACTCATAGCCAGTTTCACGTTTCAACTCGCCTAACTCCTTGAATGGAATGACTTTCAAGCGCATCTCGCCAGCCATGTCGCTAAGATACTTTAGCTGGTCAGAAAAGGCTTGGGCGTTGGTCGTCATCAGGTCTTCTTGGGCTTCCCGATAGATGCCCGACTCCTTCATTTCAGATTCTTCAGGGGTAATGCTAGGAAGTCCCGCTTTTATTTGGCGCGTTATACTCATTGCTGTTGCTCTCTGCAATATATCGAATTTCTTAGGCAACATCTAATCCCATCTCCTCTGTTGTCCTCCTCTTTCACGGTAAGTTCCCTTAACGTGAGTTCTGCGACGTTCCGCGTGCCAGCGTGCACCTCTCTGTACGCCTTTTCTGTCTCGAATCCTGCTTGTTGGCGGATGTAAGTGCCACCTTCCGCTCGGGTGAAGATAGGGATAGCTTGGGTGCTCATGTAAAGCTTCTTTGTCATGCCTAACATTCCTATGCTTATACCACGGCATCTAGTCTCACCTCCTCCTTTTCCCGAACAGTAGTTCATACGCGTCTGGAAAGCTTCTACGCAAGTTCTCCATGCCCTTCACGTCCCGCAACATCATCTGTTTAGTCTGGGCCTGAACGCTACGCTGACGCTTCATGTAATTAGCCATGTAATCACGATAACGATTTTTATCTTTGTATGGACACACTTGCTTTCCACCTCTTTAATGCTCGTTGTCGTTGATGCTCACTACTCCAATCTGGTTTTCCTCCAAAATCGCTAGGAAGATGAGGTCTACCTTTCTTACTCATAGGAGATGCCGTAAAGAATGGGCGTAGTTGTTCCCTTTTTTCTCTTCTTTCTTCTTCTGACATTTCAGCCCAAAATTTCTTTTTTGCTTTGCTTATGTTCTTCTTATGTTCATCAGACAAGTTTCTACCTTTTAGGAATCCTTTATGATTAGCAATAAAATCCACTAGGTTTCGCGTAGCAGTTTCAATCATTCCTTGTTTTTTGGAAATAGGCAAAGAACCCCACCATGAGGTAGAATGATATGACTGATGACAGCCTTTATGCGAGTTCGCAAGGTTGGATATTCGCCAATTTTTGTGGTTTCCATCTTTATGATGAAGGATATGCGAGTCTGAACCTTTCCCAGCAAAATTTGCAATCTCTTTTTGACAGAAATAGCAAACGATAGACTCTTTCTCATCTTTGTATGGCGTTTTTATCTCTTCCTTTTATGCCTAACCTGTTTTTTAGTTGACTCTCCAAGCAAGCCCATGCCAAGGTCAAACGACGGCATCTTCTGTCCACCTGACCCAACCAGCAAATCCAGCAAGCTACCGCTCTGTCTAGGTTTAGCGTGTTGTTGGCCTTGCGTCGCCGCTTGCCGCAACATTCTTTTTCGGTAGGCTTGCCTATACGTTCGCCTTTGAACTTCTTTAGCTTCTACTTTGACGCTGCTCTTGAAGTCTCTTTCTTCCCGCATCGCCTTAGCCTTGTTCTTCAACCAACTTCCAAAAGGCATTTTTGCTTTAGCACCAGCCCCTCCTTTTTCCTCTAGTATTTTTTGTCTACTCTGTAGCCTTTTTTCAGCTTGACAAT
>Ga0315284_10013090_pt1 | contig 11808 bp, 8 predicted proteins | sample YL17G09_16_MG_FD_203696 | JGI IMG/M metagenome (GOLD analysis project Ga0315284, IMG submission 203696) | Sediment microbial communities from Yellowstone Lake, YNP, Wyoming, USA - YL17G09_16 | ecosystem: Environmental > Aquatic > Freshwater > Lake > Sediment | place: USA: Wyoming | collected... | reverse complement strand
AGTGGCCGCATCCAACCACCGCTACACGTAGCACTTGACCCTCCAGCCCCATCGCGTCGTTGCGGCAATGCGTGATCGCGTGGAGCAACTACGGACCGGCGCCACGCGCGCCGTGAGAAGCAATGGGATACAGCAGCGAGATCTCCAGACCGGATGGCCCGCGAACGCACGGTTATGCGCGGGTCGGGGCTGCTGACTGCGTCCACCTTGCTTCAACTGCGAAGCGCCGCTGGTGATGCGAGCTCCGCGTCTGCTCCTGTACTGTGAATCCAGCCGTTCCGAACCCTGAAAGCGCCCGAATTATAGCAATCTGGCTGCGGCTGTGTCAACCGAAAAGGCGCCCGCGGAGGTGTTTGCGGATGGTGGGTATCGGTCGCCAGGTTTGTAGGGGCGCACGGTGTGCGCCCACTCCCAGCCGCGGGCCCTTCGGCAAGCTCAGGATAAACGGCTGGGGCCACATCCAAGTGCACGACCTTGCGATACCCACTGAAATCGAACACGCCCGCGCCCGCCGCCACGGCGAGCGCGCACCTATCGCGGCGGAACGTTCCTGCGCGGCGCAGGGCCAGCCTTCTCCTCCGACATGCCATTTGGCGTCGAAGATTCGCCGCGCAGATAGTCAGGATTGCGGGCACGCAGCGTGGCCTGTTCGTACGTGATGATGCCGGCCTCGTAGAGCTCTTTGAGGGACTCGTCCATCAGCCGCATGCCGACGTCGGCCGAGGTCTGAATAACGTTGTACAGCAGATGGGCTTTCCGCTCGCGGATGACATTGCGCACGGCCAAGGTGCCGATGAGGATCTCGGTCGCCAGGATGCGTCCAGACTGGTCCACACGCGGTATCAACTGCTGTGAGATCACCGCCTGGAGCGTGGCGGCGAGTTGGGTGACGATCTGCGGTTGCTGTTGCGGCGGGTAGACGTCTATGATGCGGTCTATGGTGCCGGGGGCGTCGGGCGTGTGCAGCGTCGCCAGCACCAGGTGCCCGGTTTCCGCCGCAGTGAGCGCAATCGAAATCGTCTCCAGATCTCTCATCTCGCCGATGGCTATGACATCCGGATCCTGGCGCAAGATGTGCACGAGCGCTTCGCCGAAGGAGTGGGCATCGCTGCCGATCTGCTGCTGGACGACAATGGACTTGCGGTGCGTCTGCCGGTACTCCACCGGATCCTCGACCATGATGATCTTGCAGCGGCGCTCGCGGTTGACCAGATCAACCATGGCGTTGAGGGTCGTGGTCTTGCCCTGCCCGGTGGGGCCGGTGATGAGGACAAGGCCGTTTTGCTTGCGCGCGATGTCGGCGGCCACGTCGGGCAGGCCGAGTTCCGAGAGGCTGCGCACCGCGGGTGGGCAGATGCGGATCGCGGCCTCGGTATTGCCCTTCTGATAGTAGACCGTGATGCGGAAGTGGCCGATGTCGGCGTAATAACGCGAGAAGCACAGCTTCCAATCCGACTCGAAGCGCGCGATCTGGTCCGGGTTGAGCGTGGAATAGACCATCGCCTTGGTGTCGCTCTCGGAGAGCGCCTCGTGCTGCATCGGAAGGATCTCGCCGTCAATGCGCAGGATGGGCGGCAGCCCGACGACGATATGCAGGTCGGATGCGCCGCGGCGCACCGCCTCCTGCAGCAGCGGGGTCAGCAACGTGCGGTACTGCGAGGTCTGCTCGGACAACGGGTTCCCCTTTCGCGAATCAGAACCTTCGCCGGTGTGCTGGTGGGTTGTAGATCACGATGACCTTGCCCACTATCGCGCCGCGCGTGATCGCGGCGAAAGAAGCCACCTGCGCGTGCTCGGGTTCGGCATGCATCGGCCCGAGGATGAAGCCATAGGTGCTTACGATGTACTGCCCTGGTGCGACTGTAAATGACATCGGCTGCACCGTCACCGCGCCGCCGGTCGGGAGGTAGGGCAATTCCTCGCCTGTCAACTCGCGGGCGTTGCGCCACACGTGGCCGTCGGCCACGGTCAGCATGTCACCCGGGCCCGCCAAGACCGGCTCGAGCGCCAGATTGCCTTCGTAGCCCGGAATGCGAAACCATACGATATCGCCGCCCTTGAGAGCGCCCGACGCCCTCGGCCGCGCATCCACCAACATGCGGTCACCGAGCCGAAACACCAACCGGCGCGACACAAACTGGGTCCCGCCGGGCGTCATCCCGGTCTCGGTTGAATATAAGTCGGTGACTACGGCGATCGGCCAATAGCTGCGTGTCATGACGACCCAGCCCGCAGTGTAGGCGCCGCTCAAGAGCCCCACCGCAAGCAGAACAGCGCCCACAAATCGCGGCCCGACAACCGTGTCCCCATTCTGGCGCCGCGCCTCCGCAATCGCCAGCGACACCGCTGCTGCTTGCAGCCCGACCAGGCAGTAGGCGATGATGGTTGAGACCGGGCTGCGCGAGGCAACCAAGACGCTTGCGATACCCGCCGCGAAGAGCGCGAGCAACCCGACGCCCACGGCAAAGCGGCGAACGTATGCATGACCGAGGCCAGGGATGAGCGAGAGCAACCCCGCAAGGGTTGGGCTGCGGTGAGCGATCACGTCCTCGTCAGACGTGTCCACCTGGTACCACAGCAGGTTCCAGAGACGCCGAATCCCGGTGCGTCCGGTGCGCAGCAACCTCCGCGTGCGCGCCGGACTCGGTTGTACTGCCGCGACCGGTCCCGAACGTCGCGGCGGCACGATCTCGGACCACGGCGTCAGCTCACGCGCCAGCCCTCTGCCGCAGCGCATGCAACGATCGAGCTGTGGCAGGTTCTCGAGGCCGCACTCCGGGCAGCGCATCTCATGCCCTTCTTCCGCGCACCTTGTCCTGGTCCGCGATGTGGGTACTGGGCTCTGGGGAGTAGTACTCCGAGGTCACCCGTTTGGTTTTGACCCGCCCGATGGTTTCCTCGAAGAGCTTCATGGGTTCGAGGCAGGCCTTACCCTTAAGGCCTTTGACCTCGACCTGCACCTCTCCGGCCGGTGTGATAACGATCTCGAGTTCATGTCGCCCAGGCATGCAAGACTCCCGTGTACGTGCTCAGCGCCCGCGCAGGGCGCGCCAAAGGCGGCGCAGCGGGCCGACCCGCTGCAATTCCTGGAGCGACCGGCGCACATTCCGGTCGCCGGGGTTCAGTTGAAGGGCGCGATACAGGGCGGCTTGCGCCGCGTCAACTTGCCCCATAGCCTGATGGCAGGCCGCCGCCTGGATCCAGGGCCGCGGCTGCGTTGAGTCGCAGCGCGCCGCATCGGTGAAGCACCGCAGCGCGCGCACCGGATCACCGGCTCCCAGGAGCATCTGCCCGATGATATAGTGGCAGTGCCAATCGTTCCCCGCCGCCTCGACCGCCTTCGCGAAGCAGCGCATCGCCGCCTCCTCCGATCGCGCTGTCAGCATGATCTCGCCGCGCGACAGCCAGACGAAGTCGCCGCCTCCGCCGGTCTCGAGCGCGCGATCGGAGAAGCGCATGCCGGCGGTCGTGCCTTTGGCCCGGCTTAAGGCGAGCGCCTTAGCTGCCAGGAGGTCCGCGGAATTGGGGAACCGGCTCAGCCCACGGTCGGCCCACAGGTCGGCCTCGGCGTTCTCATCCATTGCCAGCAGGCAGCGCACCTGGCCAACCCATGCGCGCTCCAGATTGACCTGGTAGCGCAACGCCCGCGAGTAGCTGTAAAGAGCCCGCTCGTAGGCCTCCTCCCGGAAACAGCGGTCGCCCCGTTCGAGGCAGACCACCTCGTCGACCTCTTCGTCCTCCGTGGACGTCACCGCCGGGCACGGCGCCTTCTCGTCAAACTCGAGCCACTTGAACCGCCCCATTCACCATCCTCGATCCGATTTCAACGTCTACCAAGTGCGAACGCGCAGTCGGATGGATTCGTCGCTCGCCACCTGCTCCTGCACCACCGTGTAGCCCCGGCTCTTCAACTCCTCCATCACGCGGTGGTAGGCGATCTGCTGTCGCACCCGCTGCATCAGCGCGCGCCCCGCCTCAATCAGCTCTTGCTGCGACTTGTTGCCCTGCACGTGGAGCTTGCACTGGCCGCGCTCATCCTGGTAGAACGTCGCCGTGATCTCCCCATTGGTCATGTTCAACGCGCCTAGTTCACCGACCTCCGCGGCGCGCGCGCTCGCCAGGTCGAACTCCACCGACTCCGCGTGGGCCGCTACGGCTTCGTCCTCGCGGGTCTGCGCCGATGCCTTCAGCGCCCGAAAGCCGGCGGCGGTGCATGCCGCGCTGATGAGCCCGCTCAGTATCGGCCAGCCGACCGCAACTGCCGCTGGAACTACGACAAAGCATACGGACATGGCAACTCCTTTCGCCCGCGCGCCGCACCACGAGACTCAGCGCTGACGCCGACTTCATCACGCCGCGCGCCTCACAACTCGAGTTTACGTCCGCCGTAGACGGGCACTTCCTCGGCGGCCTGGCTCGACGCCCGCCGCGCTCTGCCGCTCGCCCACTGCCGCAGCCCTTCGATCTCCTCCTTCACAGTCGTCGAGAGCGGCACCGTTTCCCCTATCGCGCGCAAGACTGCGTCGGTGGTCAGTTCCGTCTCTCGGTCAAAGACGTCGAAGAGCGCCGCGATAACCGCCTCTTCGATCTCGGCCCCCGAGAAGCCCTCCGCTGCCGCCGCGAGCTTATCGAGGGCAAATCCCTGCGGGTCACGGCCGTGCTTGCGCAGGTGAATGGCGAAGATCTCGGCGCGCTCCTCCTTGGTCGGCAGATCAACGAAGAATATGTCGTCGAGTCGGCCCTTGCGCAGCAGTTCCGGCGGCAATTGCTGGATGTTGTTGGCGGTGGCGATCACGAAGACCGGCGCCGCCTTCTCCTGAAGCCAGGTGAGGAAGGTGCCAAATACCCTGGAGGTGGTGCCCGCGTCGGAGAACGACGACGACTGGGTGCCGGCAAAGGCCTTCTCGATCTCGTCCACCCACAAGACGGCCGGCGCGACCGATTCCGCCACCACGATCGCCTCGCGAATGTTGCGCTCCGAGGAGCCGACGAGGTCCGAGAATACCTTGCCGACGTCGAGACGCAGCAACGGCAAACGCCACAGCGACGACACCGCCTTGGCGCACAGGCTCTTGCCGCATCCCTGGATGCCCAGCAGGAGCACCCCCTTGGGCGACGGCAGGCCAAACGCTCGCGCCTCCTGGCCGAACGCGCGCGTGCGCTTCGACAGCCACGCCTTCAGGTTGTCGAGGCCGCCGACATTGCTGAACGCCTCCTCGGTCCGGTAGTACTCCAGGATGCCCGACTTGCGGATCGCTTGTTCCTTCTCGGACAGGATGATCGGGATCTCAGCGTCGGTAAGCCGGCGCGCGCTCACCAGGGTCTTCGCGAACACGTTCTCCGCCTCGTTCAAGGTGAGCCCCTTTGCCGCGTACAGAATCCTCTCCCGCACCCCCGGCTCCATGACGATGTTTAAGTGCGATGACTCGTTGAGCTCCTTGACCCGCGCGTCGAGCAAGTTGCCCAGTTCTTCGAGGCTGGGCAACTCATAATCAATCACCGTGATGTCTTTCTGGAGCTCGAAGGGTATCTTGAGCGTCGGCGACACGACCATCGCTGTCTTGTAGCTCGCCTTGAGGGAGGCGGCGACATCACGCAGCTTGCGCGCGACGCCGGGGTCTACCATGTAGTAATGGAAATCGAGTAGCGCGAACAGCGCCGGTTCCATGTGATCGAGCACCATGTCGAGCGCCGCCAGAGGGTCCTTGGTTCGCTCATCCACCGTGCGCTTGCCTTGCTCCAAGTTGGTGTGGAGCTGCATCCCTTTGCTGGAGGACCAGACGTAGAGCTTCTTCTCTCGCGCATCGGCGATCTGGCGCAGGTCGCGGATCACCCGGTCCTCCTCCCACGATACGAGGTAGAGGATCGGATAGCGGGCTCTAACCAGGGTTTCGATCTCATCCCGCTTGCTCTGCGTCATGACCTTCCTCCGATGCGGTATCGCCGTCCGCAAGCGCCTTCGCCAACGCCGCCAGATCGGCGGTAACGCGGAACACGCTCACGCGTCCGTCCCTGTGGACTATAATCTCGGATTCGCCGAACCCGGGTTTCACGGAGCGATCAGATTGACTCCGAGGTCGTTTGCGCATGCCAACGCTTCCTCGATCTCCCTCGCCGTCAGGGCGCGCCCAAGCTCACCTGGCGCTCCCTGCCGCGGCGGCACGTAGTTGCACATGACGTGAACCGGGGCATTCAGATGCGCGGCCGCCCATTCGAGGATCGGCCGCGTGCAGCAGTCCATGTGCCCGGGCAGCACGAGCAGACGCAGGATCAGCCGCGACCGTTCCGCAGCCCACCGCAGGTTTCGAGTCACCGTCGCGAAGTGATCGGGCGCACCCGCGAGCCGCAGCGCGCACTGATCGGACCCGTAGTGGCAGTCGGCGACGTAGAAATCCACGACGCCATCGAGAAGCCTCGCGGTCTCCTGGGAAAAGTAGAAGTTCGAGTTCCAGGCGATGGGCAGCGGCGATCTGAGCCTGGCGAGCATGTCGAGGATGGCATGGAGGTGAACCGTCGGTTCGCCGCCGATGAAACTGATAGTTCGCGCGGATCGGTTTTCGGCGACCGCGAGCCAGCGGTCAACCGCCCGCGCGGTTAGCGGCTCGCCGTGCTCCGGGTCGGCGTTTTCGTCACGAACGCAGCAGAACGCACACGAGAAGTTGCAGCCTGCGGGGAACACGGAGAACGAAGGCGAAATCTCGCCTTCCTCCGTCACGAGAAGCCCGGCGAAGTACACGCGGGTCTCGGCGGCGACGGCGCAGATGCCTGCGGCGCCCGCGGTCCGGTCTACGCCGCATCTGTGCCGGCACATCACGCAGGCCCGGAGCATCCGGCGCGCGATCTCCGCCTTCAAGCCGAGGAGGGACGGCCCGTCGAGCCGGGCGCTCGGACGCGACGCCCCCAACTCGTCATGGGTCTGCCACATGGCATCAAGCCCTGTCTCGGCGTGCGCACGGAAGCCAGCAGGCAGGCGAGGCAGCGCCAGCCTTGCCGCTGCACTATGGCGAACCTGCGATGCCTGCACCGCTCCCATTCTCGCTCCAGATCCGACGCCGCCGCGCGGCGGACCAAGATTCGTCGCTGCAATTATACTGCATTCCTCACGCCATTGCCACGTCTTGGCTCGTCGGGGTGTGACCGCGAAAAGTGGGGATCGCCCCGGGGCGCGCGCTCCATGACCGCGCGAATCGCTGTCGGACAAGGTGGAGCAGAGTTCGCTCAACGTGTAGGCGACTGAAGGCGGGATGGAGGCGGCCCAGTGGGAGGCCGGTTGGGCATCAGCAGGAGTACTGGCTCCCCTGACGAATAGGCGCTGCGACGCCGAGCGGTGTCTGGCGATCCGGCCGTCGCGGCCGGCTTCGTAGGATGCTCTGAGGAGTCTGACGATGCGGCCCGGCAAGCACTCTGGATTATGCGGGGGGAGTATGCGGTGTCAGTGTCGGAAGGCAGGCAGCGCGAGGCAGCGCGAGGCAGCGCCCCGGCTGGCGTCCGCTGCCTCTGCACTCACATGCCTGCGGCCAGACCCGCACGGCGCCCCCTCTGCCGTCGTTGCTCCACGCGTGGCTCACGGCTTTGCCTCTGGGGGCCGACCAGAGCGATCCTGGGAACTGCGATCGCGCGAAGCACCCGCCGATCCGCCACGCGAGCGCTCAGGGCTATGGGGCCTCAACTTTGACGGGGTGCCCGTGACGACATCTCTCTGATGCTGATGTTGAGACCGTACAGAAGACGCGAAGAACACTGTCGTGAGGGAGTATGCTATGAAGTGTCGTCCTTGCAGCAGTCCACTTCTGCCGTCCGCCGACGCAGCCCGGTCATTCTGTCGGCAGCGATCGTTGCTCCTTATGCTTTTCGCACTTCTGCTGACAGCGGCGATATCCGTTCAGGTGGCGGCACAGACTACCGAGACCTTCTCGACCGCCGCTCCCGCTGGGTGGATGCTTTCGCCTGGGGCGCAGAGCAAGAACGGGGTATTGAGTTGCTCGGGGATGGGTCACGGGTTTTGGATAGCGGCGTTTCCGGCGGACTTCCGGATGACGCTACGCTACCGGCATGGGACCGGGATCGGGCACATCGCGTTCCGGGGCACCGGGGAGTTGCCCAAGGACACGGACTACCGGCTGCGGCTGGACGGGGCGACTGCGGTGCTGGCGCGGGCGCTGCAGGGACAGGAGGGCGTGATTGCGGCGCAGCCGCTGGCACTGACATCGGGCAGTTGGCACGATGTGGTGATTGAGATGACCGCGGGGCAGATCGGCCTGACGGTGGACGGCAAGGCAATACTGGGTGTGACCGACCCCCAGCCATTGCCTAATGGCATCATGGGCTTCGGCACCATCAACGGCCAAGGCTTCGCGTTTGATGACATCGCGGTCTCGCCCGCCGCCGCGGGTACCGCCGCACCCTCAGGCACGGGACCAACCGTGACCCCGACGTCGGGTCTCACCGAGGCCTTCAACACCGCGGCGCCGGCGGGATGGATCCTGCTCCCGGGCGCGGTGGTGGAAGCAGGCGCGCTCACCTGCTCCGGGTTGGGCCATGGGGTGTGGATCGCCTCCTTCCCGGCAGACTTCACTCTCTCCCTGCGCTATCGCCAGGGACCCGGCCTGGGGCAGATCATCTTCCGGTATACCGGAGAGCTTCCGAAGGATACCGATTACCGACTGCAGTTGCATGAGTTGGGGGTGCAAATCATCCGGGTGGCGGGGGGACAAGAGAGCACGTTAATCCAGCAACGGTCGCCGATTACCCAAGGCGGGTGGCATGATGTGGTGCTCCAGGTGATCGGCGGCCAGATCACGCTGACGATCGATGCGAAGAAGGTACTGTCGGTGACCGATCCGCAGCCGCTGCCCAACGGCATCATGGGCTTCGGCGCGGTCAACACCACCGGCATCGCGTTTGATGACATCACCGTCTCGCCGGTGGGCGCGCAGCCAGGCACCGGCGGCCCCGTGCCGCAACAGACGGGCGTGCCAGCCACAACGACGGCCGTCCCGGTCGCGAGTCGCCTTGCGCAACTCGGCGTCGCGAGCACCGGCGCGTTGGTGCAGCAACTCCAGTCCCGGCCCGCGCTGCTCGTCCTGAGCAAGCAGGCAAAGCAGCCAGCCGCGCGTGTACTTGCCACGGCCCAGGAGGCTGAACTCGCCGAGGTACTTGGCCCGCAGAATGTGACTGCAGAGCAATTGCGCTTGCTGCGGGTCGCCGGTCTGGAGCGGCCGGAGGACTTCCGGGACTGGAGAAACCAACCAGATGCCCTGCAGAAGGTGCTCGCCCAGTGGGCGCAAGGATTGGCGATGCCAGCTCCGTCGCTTCAGACGGTGAGCGGGTGGCTCAACGCGGCACGAGGTCACAAGTCCGCACTGCCATACAGCCAGTCTCTGCTCTACGACACCGCTCGGCCCATGCCCCGGCCGGCCCCCATGCGCTCTGTGGCATTCGGGATTGACCGGGACAAGTCGTTCACGGCGCTGTTTCAGCGCGGCGCGAAGGGGCGCGTGGAAGGGAATCAGGTCGTGCAGGTCTTGCCAGGGGTCCTGCAGGCGGCGATGGCCGGCGACGTCGGGATCAAGCCGGGCCAGAAGTCATCCTTCCACGAGTTCGCCGCCACTCGTCCCGGCCTCTACCGGGTGGACCTGACCCTGAACCGGCCCGGCGGGACCGCCGTGCTGAAATGGTCCATCGAGAAGCCCATCCTGGCCGTGCAGATGCTCAAGGCTTCCGACGTGCTTGAGGCTCAGGCCGCCGCCGGTGCGGCGGCGGCCGGGAAGGCGCCCAAGGCGGCCAAGGCGCCGAAAGCGTCCAAGGCGTACTTGGTGCAGGGGTACGAGCCGCTCATCAGTGGTGCGCCGGAACTGAGCCTCACCCACGTGGGAGGCGAGCAGTTCCACGCCTTCTTCTGGCTCAGCGATGGGAATGTGCCGGATAACGGCCGCCTCCGCCTGCGGCTGGACGTGGTCGGCAACTTCGACGTGAAGGAGGGTAAAGACCATAGCGGGATCGAGTCGCAGGCAACTGCCGTGCCGGCCAATGGTCCCATCCAGGGCAAAGCGTACGCGCGCTGGGTCGAGGTGCCGGCGGCGCGTGTGGAGCTAGGTCAGACGGCGACCGTCGAGTTGTGGAACGCGCAACTCGCGGCCAGCAGCGCTGGGTTCGGCATCGTGGAGATACCTGTCCAGACGCGACCCGGCGACGCGGCAAGTCAACTGCCCTGGGAACTGACCCTGGCGATTGAGCCTCTGCCCAACCTCTACCAACCGCTCTACGATTCCCAGGGACAGAAGAACCCTAATCCCAATGACGGCATCATGCTCTCCAGCCTGAACGTGGACCTTCAACGGAACGGCGCGCCCGTGGCGACGGAGGGCGAGCCGAGGTACGTTATGGGCACCAGCGAGTTCGTCGTCCGAATGCCCAAGGCCGGCCTCTACAGCGTGTTTCTCGGAGGGACTCGGGCGCAGCTCTCCACAACCGGGATTGTAGCGGGCATCGGGCCCTGGGCTGGCGCGACATCAGTTCGCCTGACGGCGCAGGGCCCAGGCACAGCGAAACCGCCGATCATTTCGCTGGCGACACTTGAGGCAATCACGGTCAGCGGCCAGTCGGAGGCTGACCACTGGTACTCGGATGCAGACGATGACGGGGATGGCGAATTCACCATCGAGTCCCAGGTGGTGTGGGCGGAGACCCCCGCGGGCGCAGCCACCACGGAGGGTGCGATTGCCGCCGCCAAAGCGGGGCCGAAGCTCACGGTGCTCCGCCGGATGTGCCCGGGATACGAGACGGGGTGGAAGTCGGGCCGGATCTACCCCTCGGGTAGCGGGCAGTGTGTCACGATCCTGGACTGGCCGGTGGCTGTGTGGGCCAGTGCCGACCCCGCCCAGTACTTCGCCAAGAGTGATGAGTTGTCGCTGGCGTTTACGGTGGTCGAGCACGACTCCACGAGCTGGTTCCAGGACGCTACCGCATTGTTCGGGGTGGCGATTAAGCTCGGCAAGGCGATGCTCTGCGTCTACAAGATGGACTTCCAAGGCGCCGTGACGAACGCGGTAGACTTCGTCGCAGATGTGGCAGGCGGCGGTCCTCAGATAACCGACAAAGACGACATCATGGGGTACCCGTGCTTTCAGACCACGCGAGACTGGGGATTCGGCTTCCCTGAGGGGTCGGCGCAGCATGTCTCGCTAACGGCCGACGGCACGGATGAGCTGGGCCGTGTCAGCTGGCAATTCGCGCCGGAGGATCGCGGCAACCTGAGCACCTTCAATTCCGGCCCGGAGCCGGAACGACGGGCCCAGGCGCAGATAGGCCTCACGAAGGCGCCGGCCTACTGGGCCGTCTCCGGCGTCCGGCTGCTGAGCTTCACGCTGGGCCAGGACATCAGCGCCGAGGGTGGTGCTCCGTCGGATGTCTGCATCTCCGGCGGCCCCGTCGTGGTTGATAGAGGGTGGATGATCCCGACGAGTCCGTGGTACAAGGGGCGGAACTTCCTCGCAGAGCAGAGCGCGATGGCCAACGAACGGCAACAGGTGGAGCCCGATGCGCCACCCGATTCAGTTACAGACCAGGCGATCAAGTCTGGGGGCTACCGGGAATCCGTCGGCACCTATGTCTATTATGCGATGAACAGCCAGCCCCCCCAGGTCTACCTGGGGGGGCTCTCCCGGACCTACCTCTATGACGACATTCTCAAGCGGGCCGGGGCGAGACCGAAGTACCAGCCGGAGCCTCTGCCCGAGAATCCGGACACCCTGGCTGCGTTCTATCAGGAGGGTCCGTACCTCATAGCACACTATATTGTCAACAACC
>Ga0315284_10013089_pt1 | contig 11810 bp, 6 predicted proteins | sample YL17G09_16_MG_FD_203696 | JGI IMG/M metagenome (GOLD analysis project Ga0315284, IMG submission 203696) | Sediment microbial communities from Yellowstone Lake, YNP, Wyoming, USA - YL17G09_16 | ecosystem: Environmental > Aquatic > Freshwater > Lake > Sediment | place: USA: Wyoming | collected... | reverse complement strand
AGAACTGGCCGCCCACCCGCTCGCGCCACAGTTGCTCGCCTGTCGAAACGTTCATGCACGTGATCGTGCCGTCGTCGGCCCAGCAGAACAGGCGGCCGTCCTTGACGATGGGCGTGGGCACGAGGGGCACGGACTTCTTCATGTCCCACGCCAGCTGCGGCTCGACGTTCTTCTGGCGCGACCCCGGCCGCACGGCCACCAGGAGCGACCCGCGGCTGCCGTACCCGTAGGAGGCGATCACGAGGCCGGGGGCGAAGACCGGCGAGCCGACGCAGCGGTCGAGGAACACCTTCTCCATCTGCCAGTTGACCTTGCCGGTGCGCGGGTCGACGGCGGTAATGCCGTGGGCGGTGCTCGTGAAGATAAGCTCCGGCGGGCCGCCCTCCGCCTGGTAGACGCACGGGGTCGAGTACGGGGCCAGGGCGGTCCGGCGGTCGAGCTGCCAGCGCGTCTGGCCGCTCGTGCGGTCAACCGCCACGATAAAACTCTTTCCGGCCGCGCGGCCGGCGCCGACCATGCGGGCCAGGTCTTCCTGGTCGTTGGCGAGGATGACGAGGTCCTCATGCACGATCGGCGACGTGCCGCTGCCGTGCTTGGCGACGATGGGTCCGAGCCCCCGCCGCCACTTCTCGGCGCCGCGATGGTCGAGGGCCAGCAGGATCACCTCTTCGGGCACCGTCCACGCGACATAGACGCGGTCGGCGTCGGCGGCAGGGGTGGAGGTGGCGTAACAGTTATCCTGATGCTGGTCATACAGCTTCGACGGATAGTCGCGCTGCCAGAGCGTGCGGCCGTCGGCGGCCGACAGGCACAGGATCATCCGCTTGGCGGTCCGGGGGTCGGCGCAGGTCAGGAAGATCTTCTCGCCCCAGAGGGCGGGCGAGGAGTGACCGGGGCCGGGGAGCGTGACCTTCCAGTTATAATCGCTCTCGGTCCACTTGACCGGCACGGTGGCGGCGGGGCTGATGCCCGTGCCGTTGGGCCCGCGGAAGCGCGGCCAGTCGCCCTCGGCGGCGAAGGCGGCCGACGCCAGCAAGCCGAGAACGGCGATCGCCAACACCTGGGCGCTGGACGTTGAGCGTTGGATGTCGGACATTCGCCGTGTCTTTCCTCTTGCATTCCCACCCGTTGCCGGTGTTAGATACCACGGTGCGGCCGCCGGTACAAGGGGAGAACGGAATCCGCCGCCGGATCGGAAAGGGGCAAGCTATGCAGAGCATCGCGCGACTGTTGGGACTTGGGGCGCTGGCCCTGGTGAGCCTGGGCTGGCCGCTGGCCGGGCCGCTTCGGGCCGAGGACCCCTGGATCGTCTTCGAGGGCAAGGACGGCCCCGGCAAGGGCAAGCACATCGTCTTCGTGACGGGCGACGACGAGTACCGCTCCGAGGAGGTGATGCCGCCGCTGGCGAAGATCCTCGCGACGCACCACGGCTTCAAGTGCACGGTGCTCTTCCCCATCGACAAGCAGACGGGGGAGATCGACCCGGGGACGCTCGACAACATCCCCGGCCTCGAGGCCCTCCAGGCGGCCGACCTCATGATCATCTTCTGCCGGTTCCGCGAGCTTCCGGACGAGCAGATGAAATATATTGTTGATTACATGAACTCCGGCAAGCCGATGATGGGCCTGCGGACCGCCACGCACTCCTTCAACTACGGCAAGCGCAAGGACAGCCCGTACGCCAAGTACAGCTTCCAGAGCAAGGACCCCGCCGGCGGGTTCGGGCGGCTCGTGCTCGGCGAGACGTGGATCAACCATTACGGGGCCCACGGGCGGGAGAGCACGCGCGGCGTGGTCGCGCCGGGGATGGAGAACTCTCCCATCGTCAAGGGGTGCGAGGACATCTGGGGGCCGTCGGACGTCTACTCCATCACCACGCTGCCGGGGGACTCCAAGCCCGTCATCCTTGGCCAGGTCCTCACCGGCATGAACCCGAAGGACGACGTCAACACGCAGAAGAAGCCCGTGCCGGTCGCGTGGATCAAGACCTTCACCGGCGCCGCCGGCAAGGCGGCCCGCGTGTTCACGACCACGATGGGGCACAACGGGGACCTGGTGAGCGAGGGCTTCCGGCGCCTGCTCGCCAACGCCGCCTACTGGTGCGTGGGGATGGAAGACAAGATCCCGGACCGGGCGAAGGTGGATTTCGTGGGCGAGTACAAGCCCACGCCGATCGGGTTCGGCAAGCACAAGAAGGGCGTGAAGCCGGCGGACCTGAAAGGATAAAGGCGGGAACCGGGAACGGGTATTGATCAACCGTCGCCGTGTCGGCGAAGGCTAAACGATAACCACGCCGAACGCTGCCGCAGCCTACGTCTTCGCGGGCCGGTTCTTGCGGCGATGGACGAGGATCTGGTCCACGAGCACGCCCATCAGGATCACCGCCCCCATCACCGCGAAGTTCAGCGACGACTCGATGCCCAGCAGGTTCACCAGGTTCTGGATCATCTGGAGCACGGCCGTGCCGATCACGATACCCAGGACCGACCCCTCCCCGCCCCGCAGGCTGCACCCGCCGAGCACCGCCGCCGCAATACCGTACAGCTCGAAAAAACTGCCGTGGCCCGACGGCGAGATGGAGTTGGTGTAGAACGCGATGAGGATCCCGGAGACGCCCGTCAGCGCCGCCGACACCACGTAGGCGCTCGCGATGATCCGGCGGCTGTTGATGCCGGAGTACCGCGCCGCCTCCTCGTTGCGGCCCACCGCAAAGAGGTACCGGCCGTAGACCGAGCGGTGCAGCACCACCCACATGACGACGGCGACCCCCACGAGCAAGAGGAAAGGCATCGGCACTCCGAGGACGCTGCCGGTCGCCAGGTCGCGCAGCATGCCGTAGCCCCCGGTGCCGAACCCCTTGGCCTCGTCGTTGGCGACAAACCGGGCGGCGCCGCGGTAGATGAGCAGTCCGCACAGCGTAACGATGAACGGCTGGAGCCTGACGCGCGTAATCAGGAACCCGTGCCCCGCCCCCAGCACCATCGTGCCGACGATGACCGCCAGGACCGCCGCCGGCCAGGCCCAATGCCAGTCGCGGAGCATCATCGACAGGAGCACGCCCTGGAGCGCAAAGAGCGACCCGACGGAAAGGTCGATCCCGCCCGTGATGATCACAAGGCCCATGCCGATGCTGAAGATGCCGTACAGGCCGATCAGGCGCAACTGGTTCTGGAGGTTCGCGCCGGCAAGGTACCCGGGGTCCTTGATCCCGATGGCGGCGCACACCAGCACCAGCAGCACGAAGATGCCGAGTTCCTTCTTCATCGGACCGCCCTTCCCTCGCCCGCCCCGACGGCCAGGTGCATGATCGCCTCCTCGGTGCACGCCGCGCGCTCGAGGATGCCGGTGACGGACCCCTCGTGCATGACGGCCACGCGGTCGCTCACGCCCAGGACCTCCTCCATGTCGCTGGAGATCATGACGATGGCGACGCCGGCGGCCGCGAGGTCGCGCATGAGCCGGTAAATCTCGGCCTTCGCGCCCACGTCGATGCCGCGCGTCGGCTCGTCGAAGATGAGCACCTTCGGCGCGAGGGCCAGCCACTTCGCGAGGACCACCTTCTGCTGTGTCCCGCCGCTCAAGTTCAGCACCTGGGTCTCGGTCGAGGGGGTCTTGACGCGCAGGGCCTCGCACTGCGCCGCGGCGGCGGCGGTCTCCTTCGCCCGGCGGATCCAGCCCGCCACCGTGTACCGCCAGAGGCCGGGCAGCGTGACGTTCTCGCGCACGGTCATCTCGGTGATGAGACCGGTCTTGCGGCGGTCCTCGGGCACCAGGTAGATGCCGGCGTTGATGGCGTCGCGGGCATGGCGAATGCGGACGGGCCGGCCGTCGAGGAGGACCTCGCCCGCCACTGGAGGATCGACGCCGAAGATCGCCTGGGCCACCTCCGACCGCCCTGCCCCCACGAGGCCCGCCAGGCCGAGCACCTCGCCGCGGCCCACGTCGAAGCTGACCTCGGAGCGCGGGTGCGCCCGCGTCCGCAGGCCGCGCACCTGGAAGTACCCCGGCTGGACTCGGCCCGCGCCGTGGACGTACCAGTCCTGAAGGTCGCGGCCGACCATGAGGCGGACCATCGCCTGGTGGTTGATCTCATCTCGCGAGAGGTTCCCCGCGTTTCGCCCGTCGCGAAGGACCACGACGCGGTCGGCGCACTGGGCGACCTCGGCCAGGCGGTGCGAGATGAAGATCACGCTCACGCCCTGCGACCGCAGGTCGCGGACGGTCGCCAGGAGCCGGTCGGTCTCGGAAAGGGTGAGCGAACTGGTGGGCTCGTCCATGATGATGAGCTTCGCATCCTGCGAGAGGGCCTTGGCGATCTCGACCATCTGCTGATGGGCGAGCGAGAGGTCCCCCAGCGGCGTGCTCCCGGCGATGTCCAGCCCGAGGCGCGCCAGGTACGTCTCGGCCCGCGAGAAGATCGCGCGGCGGTTGATGAGCCGCAAGGGGCCGCACCAGACGGGCTCGCGGCCGAGGAAGACGTTGCCGGCCGCGTCGAGGTTGTCGAGGACGTTCAGTTCCTGGTGGATGAAGCCGATGCCCAGGGCGATGGCCTCGGCGACCGAGCCGATGGCGACCGGGCGCCCGCCGAAGCGGATCGTCCCGGCGTCGGCCTGGAGGACGCCGCCGAGGACGTTCATGAGGGTGGACTTGCCGGCCCCGTTCTCGCCGATGAGGCCGACCACCTCGCCGCACGCCACGGAAAGCGAGACGTCATCCAGCGCCACCACGCCGGGGAACCGCTTGCTGATTTGCTGGAGTTCCAGGAGCGCGGGAGCCACGAAGCCCTCTCGACTTCCTCAATGTAGGCCGGGGCAACGCCCCGGGTCGCCGCGGCGACAGCCGGGGCGCTGCCCCGGCCTACATGCTGGTACGCGGCCGCCGCGTCAGTCCTTCCGCCCGCGAAGCACCTTCAGCCGCGCGGCGAACTCGTCCACGCTATCCTTATTAATAATCAGCGTCGGGATGATGACGAGTTTGCCGGCCGGGACGGCCGACTTGTCGCCGCCCACCACCTTCGCCATCAGGTGGATCGCCTGGTATCCGAACTCGTACGGCTGCTGGACGACGGTGGCGAAGATCGCCCCGTCTTTCACACCCGCGAGCGTCTCGTCCTCCTCGTCGAAGCACACGATCTTGATCTTGCCGACCTTGCTGGAATCCTTCACGGCGTTGAGGATCGCCGGGCCGTTGTAACTCCACAGGCCCACCAGGCACGCCACGTCGGGGTACTTGACGATCGTGTCGAGGACGTTCGCCTTGGCCCGGACGCGGTCGCAGTCGTCGGTGCGGCAGTCGATGATCTGGACCTTGGAGTCCTTGAGGACCTCCTTGATGCCCGCGAAGCGGTCCTTGGCGTTCTGGGCGTCGAGCGTGCCGACGAAGACCATGATCTTGCCGCCGTCGGGCAGGGCCTTCTTGAGGAGTTCGCCCGCCTGCCGCCCGGCCGCCACGTTGTCGGTGCCGACGTAGCACGCCCGGTTGCTCGTCGGGGCGTCGCTGTCGTGCGTGACGAGGAGCACCTGGCGGGCCACCTCGTTCAGGTCGAGCGTCTGGTTCGCCGGATCGACGGGGCTGACGGCGATGCCGGCCACGCCCTTCGTGACGAGGTCGTCCATGATCCGCTTCTGGTTGCCGGCCGTGCCGTCGGGGAGCTTGAACTCCAGCGTCACGTTCGGCAACTCCGTGACGGCCTTGTTGCAGCCAGCCCGGGCGATGGTCCAGAAGTCGGAGGTATTGTTGGTGACGAAGGCGAGGGCGACCTTCTTGCCGCCGGGCTTGCCGCCCTCGGGCCCGCTCTGACATCCGGCCGCCAACACGGCCACGGCCAACCCAATGCCCACCCATGTCATCCGTCTCATGCCAGACTCCTTTCTGCGAGGAAGTTACTTCCGCGCGGGCGCGAAAACAACAGAAAACGCCGCCGCGCGGCCAAGGCTACCACTACAGCGCCACTTGGCGCGGCGGGTCTCCTGACCCGCCGCGCGCGTGCGGTTCGTGGCCAGTGCGGGGCACTTGTGGCGCGGTGGGTCAGGAGACCCACCGCGCACGGACCGAAGGGCGCTGTAGTACCACACATTCGCGCGAGTATGGGCTAGACCACCGCCACGTTCGCCAGTAACATTGGCCGGCGGGCGCCTCGGCGTGGCCGTGCACGCATGGCAGAGCAAGCACGGTCACGCAACAGCGCGTGACCGTGCCACCCTCTGGAGGACCGAACATGAAACGCATAGCCGCCTTCATCCTGGCAACCGTCGTGCCCCTCGCGGCCCTGCGTGCGGAGCAGCCCATGACCATCCGGATCGACCCCGGCAAGATCGAGAACCGCATCGACGAGAAGATCTACGGCCACTTCCTCGAACATATCTACCACTCCGTCAACGGCGGCCTGTGGGGCGAGATGATCTGGGACCGCAGTTTCGAGCAGACCACCCCGGGCGCCGCCTGGAAGATCGAGGACGGCTGCCTGGTGCAGCGCGGCGGCGACGCGAACGTGCGCCTCACCTTCGGCGACGCGGCGTGGCGCGACCATTACGCCCCCGATCGGATCGCCGCCGCGGACATCCCGAGTTCCCTGAATGCGGTGGCCACGAAGTCCGCCGACGGGCAGCGCCTCTACTTCAAGGTCGTCAACCCCGCGAAGGAACCCGCGCCCGTCAAGCTGGCGATTGCCGACACGTTCAGGGTCGGCAAGGCAACCCTGAAGGTGGTCGCGCCGGGCAGTCTCGAAGCGCGGAACACGCTCAATGAGCCCGACGCCGTGCGGCCCGAGCCGGGCGAGGCGAAGACGAGCGGTCAGGAGGTCTCGTTCACCCTCCCGCCGCTCTCGGCGGCCGTGGCGACGGTCGAGAAAAAGTAGGCCGGGGCAAAGCCCCGGCGCCCTCCGAGCCCGCCGCCGGGGTGGAACACAATATGGAAATATGGACACGCTAACCACGGGCGGGGGGCGACCCGCGGCCCGTGCAAAACGCTTCAGCTCAGAGGAGGAGAGAAGATGCACGCACCCTACGTGATCGCGCTGCTGCCGATCCTCGCGCTCCTGCTGGCCTGCCTCACGGCGGCCGGGGCGCAGGCCAACCTGCTCCCCAACGCTTCCTTTGAGGAGGAAGCGGGCGGCCGCCCGGCCAAGTGGGCGCCGGCCACCTGGGGCGGCAAAGGCTCGTTCGAGCACGCGAGCATCGGCCGCACGGGCCAACGCAGCCTCATGCTCTCGTCCGACTCCGGCGGCGACATCAGTTGGGGCGCCACGGTGTCCGTCGATCCCAACTCCACCTACCGCCTCTCCGGCTGGATCAAGACCGAGAACGTGCAGGCGACGACCGGCCGCGGCGCGCTCCTCAACCTCCACAACCTCCAGCCCGTCGCCACCAAGGCCCTGACCGGCACGAACGACTGGGCGCGGGTCGAGGCCATCTTCGAGACCGCCGACCAGGACGCCATCCAGGTCAACTGCCTCTTCGGCGGGTGGGGCAACGCAACCGGCAAGGCGTGGTACGATGACCTGGCCCTGGAGCAGGTGTCGAAGGGCGCCGCCCCGCCGCCGCGCATCTCCATCGACGCCGCCAAGACGGGCGAGCCGCTCTCGAAGTACGTCTACGGCCAGTTCATCGAGCACCTGGGCCGGTGCATCTACGGCGGCATCTGGGCCGAGATGCTCGAAGACCGCAAGTTCTACTTCCCGATCACCCCGAAGTACGCCCCCTACAAGGCGGCGGCCAGGGACGTCCCCTTCCCGGTGGTCGCGGCGTCGCCGTGGCAGATCACCGGCGACGAGGGCGGCGTCAGGATGGTGAAGGAAGAGCCGTTCGTCGGCGAGCACACGCCCGAGGTCGCCCCGTCGAGCGGCATCCGGCAGAACGACCTCGGGCTCGTCCGGGGCCGGCCGTACGTCGGGTACGTATGGCTGAAGGCCGCCCAGGAGGCCGCCGCCGTCGAGGCGGCGGTGCGCTGGGGCGACGGGCCTAAAGATATCTACAAGATCACTATCAAGGCCGGCGGCAAAGGCTACGCGAAGCACGACTTCCGCTTCACGGGCGGCGCCGACACCGCGAAGGGCATGCTCGAAATCCGGGTCGCGGGCGGCGGGCCCTGCCGGGTCGGCACGGCCTCGCTCATGCCCGCCGACCACACGAGCGGCATGCGGGCCGACACGCTGGAGCTCCTCAAGCAGCTCGACTCGCCGGTCTACCGGTGGCCGGGCGGGAACTTCGTCAGCGGGTACAACTGGAAGGACGGCCTCGGCGACCGCGACCGCCGCCCGCCGCGCAAGAACCCCGCGTGGACGGGCGTGGAGCACAACGATTTCGGCCTCGACGAATTCATGACCTTCTGCCGCCTGCTCGGCACCGAGCCGTACATCGCCGTCAACAGCGGCCTGGGCGACTCGAAGAGCGCCGTCGAGGAACTCCAGTACGCCAACGGCGCCGCCGGCACGCCGATGGGGGCGCTGCGGGCGAAGAACGGGCACCCGGAGCCGTACAAGGTCAAGTTCTGGAGCATCGGCAACGAGATGTACGGCGGGTGGCAGCTCGGCCACATGCCGCTGGAGAAATATGTCAAGAAGCACAACGAGTTCGTCGAGGCGATGCGCGCAGTCGACCCCTCGATCCGGGTGATCGCCGTGGGCGACGCCGGCAAGTGGAGCGAGGGGATGATGCGCGACTGCGCCGGCCACATGGACCTCATCAGCGAGCACTTCTACTCGGGCGAGAAGCCGGGCCTGGCGGGCCACGTCGCCCAGATCCCCAGCGCGATCCGCGGCAAGGCCGAGGCCCACCGCCGGTACCGGCAGCAGCTCGATTCGCTCAAGGGCAAAGATATCCGCATCGCCATGGATGAATGGAACTACTGGTACGGCCCGCACCCGTTCGGCGAGCTCGGGACGCGGTACTTCCTCAAGGACGCCCTGGGCATCGCGGCGGGCATCAACGAGTTCGCCCGGCAGAGCGACATCGTCACCATGGCCAACTACGCCCAGACCGTCAACGTCATCGGGTGCCTCAAGACCTCGAAGACCGCCGCGGCGCTGGAGACGACCGGCCTGGTGCTCAAGCTCTACCGGGCGCGGTTCGGCGTGATCCCCGCCGCCACGGAGACCGAGGGCCTCGTCAATGCCCAGGCGGCGTGGAGCGCGGACCGAAAGACGCTCACGATCTCCGTCGTCAACCCCACGACCACGGCGGTCGAGATCCCCCTGGCGGTCAAGGGCGCGAAGCTCACCGGCGCGGGCACGCGCTGGCAGATCGCGGGCGCCGATCCGATGGCCTACAACGATCCCGGCCAGCCGCCGAAGGTGGCGATCGAGGAGGCCGCCGTGAAGGGCGTTTCCGACAAGCTCTCGGTCGCCCCGTGCAGCGTGACGCTGTTCGCGCTCGACGTCAAGAAGTAGCGCAGGGCCGTGTGCCACGGCGGGGTGGCATGGCCACAGCCTGCCCGCCGCGGCGGGCGCCGTCGCGTGGCCATGTGGCGCGTGTGCAGATAAGCTGCATGTCCACGCAGAAGCGCGTGGCCATGGCCACCCGGCTGCGATCAGGCGTCCCGTAAAAAGAGCGGCGGCCCGACCGCAGGGGGGTGCAGCCGGGCCTGACCGCCTTGTGAACAGGCAACGCGCCTGCCCACAATCTTCTTGTCCTTCACGCCAGGCGCGCCTGCCGGCTGCGCCTCTGCGGTGTTCCTTCAGCTTCGCCGCCTTCTCGGCGTCGGTGAGCCTGTCCCAATGGACAGGGCAACCGCCGCAGCAGAAAGCGATCCTGTTACCATTATACACCCTCAGGGCTGCCCGGCCAACCCGAGATTCAACAGAATCCGGGTCAAGAGCTCAGGCGGAACCTCGCCGACGGCGCAATAGCCCATCTCCTTCGCGCAGACCCGCAACTTCTCGCCGGTGCCCTCGTGCCACCCGCGCGAGCAATCGTGGCGTCTCAGGGGGCCTGGAGATCTGCCTTGCGCAGGAGCGGCGCGATGCTGCGCAGCTCCGGCAGGTCCGCAGCCGCTTCGATAGCCTTGATGGCCTCCTCCACGGCGGCGGTTTTCTCCCTCTTGCAGTCCTCCGGGAAGTCCTTCTCGTTCTTGCAGAACGTCACGAGTTCCCGGAGGTCCGGCAGCAGTTCCTTGGCGGCGGCGCCATAGAGTTTCAGTGCCGCCAGGATCCGCCCCATGCGGTCCTGGCTGCCCCACGGGTTCTGGTTCTTCGCGTACTCGACGCAGGCCCGCATGCCTTCCCTGATGTGATGCTTCGCCAGGAGCTGCACGCCGGCCTCGCGAATGCCGTCGGCGAACATCTCGCCGCTCGGCGCCGGCCGCTCGACGGCACGCAGGATGTCCGGCCACAGCAGGTCGAGCTCATCATCCTTCAGCTTGCCGTAGACGGCGGCCATCTGCGACCGCGCCAGGCCGTCGTCGATCACGAGCATCCGCTTGATCGCCGGAAAGAGCATCTGCCGATCCACGCCCTCCAGCGAATCGGCGAGGAGCCCCCGCCGGGGGGCGTTGTCCGCGTAGCCGCTCATGAACAGGGCGAAGCCGAGGTAGCGGCGCTTCATGGCCCGGGGATCGCCCTTGTCGTCGGCGAGCACCAGCTTCAGCAGCTCCGGCACGGCCTTGCGCGCCGGCGCGCCGATGCCCGCCAGGGCGTACGCCGCCCGGATCGAGAGCCACTCGTCCCTGTGCGAAAGCTGCTTGACAAGCTCGTCCGTGGCCGGAGCGGCCCGGTTTCTCATGTACTCCAGGGCTTCGCAGGCGCCATAGCGCGCATTCAGGTTGTCGCTCGCCAGCAGCCGCGTAAGCTGCGGAACGAAGTCGCCCTTCTTTCTCGCCAGGGCGCTGGCGGCCCGGAACCGCACCGCCGGCGACCAGCTCTCCAGGCACTTCAGGAGTTCCGCTTCGCTCTTGGAGTCATAACAATCCTTCTGATGCCGGTAGGTGAAGCCCCGGCCGTCCTCGATCACCCCCTGGAGTTCCTTGCCGGCGAGCCGGCTGGCCTTGCTCGCGCCCTTGCCGGTGATATAAAGCTTTTCGAGCGGCAGCGCGTAGGTGAGCAGGAATACGCCGGTCATGTCCCAGTCGCGGTAGGAATCGCTCTCCCCCGCCCCGCCTTGGTAGACGAAACCGCCGTCCCAGCGCCGGGCCAGGTCGTAGTACCAGCGTTGCTCCTTCAGATGGGCGGCCACCGCCTCGGGGCCGGCACGGGCCACGCCGGGCGGACCCCAGAGGTAACTGAAGTAGTTGCCGGTATGCCCGAATTCCCGCTCGTCGTAGGACGCCGTGGCCATCCGCGAAAAAAACCGCGTGCCCTCCCGGTCGCCAAGCAGATCGAAGGCGACGACCGCCATCGAGTTCTTGCCGTTGTTGTCGTGCAGGTCCCAGTACGGCGGATGGTCGCCGTAGGGTATGCTGCCCTTGCCGGTGTAGAACCCGAAGAACGCACGAGACCGGTCGACGGCAATATCCACGGCCCTGTCCTTCACCCCGCACTTCTGGCCGAGCACCATGGAGAGCCAACAGGGCAGCCCGGCCGAGTTGATGGCGCCATAGCCGCCGAGCCGGCCGAAATCGCCGGGAAGGGACATCCCGTGGCCCCACGTGCCCACGGCGCTCTGCCCCTTGGCGATCGTCGTCGAGAGCTCCCGGATGGCGGGCAGGACAGACGCGTCGCCGGTGGCCAGGTAGTACTCCGTCAGGAAGAGGTTCGCGTAGCCCCAGTCCCAGGCGAACATGCCGGGCTTCAGCGTGAGCCTGAGGTCGGGCTTGCCGACCTTGTGCGCGAGGCCCTTCACCTTCTCGAGGTACTCCGGCTTGCCGGAGGCCAGCAGGGC
>Ga0315284_10013088_pt1 | contig 11810 bp, 11 predicted proteins | sample YL17G09_16_MG_FD_203696 | JGI IMG/M metagenome (GOLD analysis project Ga0315284, IMG submission 203696) | Sediment microbial communities from Yellowstone Lake, YNP, Wyoming, USA - YL17G09_16 | ecosystem: Environmental > Aquatic > Freshwater > Lake > Sediment | place: USA: Wyoming | collected... | reverse complement strand
TAATAAGAGCCTTCACGCGCCACCCTTTTTACGCCGGGAACGCGCCGCAGGGCGTCGGCGATTTTATCCGCCGGGCCTTTAACCTCAACCTTGATGCGCCGCGAACCCCTCAGTACGGCCGAAAGGTTCTCGATATTGTCTTCCGCCACAATCCTGCCGCGGTCGATGATAATGACCCGTTCGCAGATAATGCTGACCTCGGGCAGGATGTGGGTGGAAATCAGGACGGTATGCTCTTTTCCCAGTTCCTTGATAAGGTTTCTGGTCTGGGCAACCTGGATGGGGTCAATGCCAATCGTCGGTTCGTCCAGGATGAGGACATCGGGGTTATGGATAATGGCCTGCGCCAGACCGACACGCTGTCTGAAGCCACGGGACAGCTTGCCCACAATGACGTCGATATACTCCTCAAGGTGGCACAGGTCGACGACATCATTGATGCGCTTCTTGATGCGGTCGGGTTCTATGCCTCTGAGCCGGCCGAAGAAATCCAGGTAATCGCGTACCTTCATATCGGTGTAGAGCGGAATCGATTCCGGCATATAGCCGATGTGCTTGCGTCCCTCGAGGGAGTCGGTAGCCATATTGCACTCGGCAATGTAAGCATCGCCGCGGGTGGGCATGAGGTAGCCGGTGAGTATGCGCATGGTCGTGGTCTTGCCGGACGCATTCGGACCCAGCAGTCCCACAATTTCGCCCTTGCCGATATTGAAGCTGATGTTATCGACCGCCAGCCGTTCGCCGTAATACTTGGTGAGGTTCTGCACGCGTATCATGGAGTCGCCTGCCCCTGGGTCGTACTTGTTGACGTCGATGTCGATGTTGACCCGCTGATAGCTTTTGTCATGCGTTGTAGCTGGTAGCTCAGCCAGGCTTCCGTTTCCGAATCATAGCCGCCGGTGCCGTGAAGTCCGTGAAATTCGATTGTCTTGGTATTCATCTGGCTGTTAAGCCAATCCTTAAGCGCTTTTCCCTTAAGAATCTGAAGCTGGTCGTCGGTCACCTGCCGTGCTACATCCTTCTCGGATACCATAAATACCACGTAGGGCGGATTCTGTGCCGTCGGGTCTGATGAACTGGGGTCCGGCTGACTTACCATGACAGGGTCACTGCAGACGCCTATATCCAGGCCGTAGACGATGTTGGCGAACTGGGCATCCAGCACGTCAAATGGGACCCAGCCCATCTCTCCGCCGTTGTCCTTCGTGGATGTATCGATGGACAGTTCTTTAGCAAGGATTTTGAAGTCCTCGCCACCGTCTGCCCTCGTTTTGACGGCAACCGCCTCATCATACGTAGATACTATAATGCTCCACAGGTGTCCCTGCTCGGCCGTATTCGGCACCCGGTCAGAAAGTACCTGCCCCATCTTCTGCATTTCCAGGGAGCGCTTCACCACCTCCCGGAATTGCTGCTTGCTATACGTGCTGTAGTTCAACTGCTGGCGGTACCATTCATTGAATTCAGCGTCCGTAATGCTTTCGTTGGTGCCTTGCGCCGCGTCACGGAGAGCCTTGTCAATATCGGCATCGGTAATGTTGATGCCGTAGTTTGGCGCCTCTTGCTTGATAACCAGCTCGTAGGTTACGGTTTCCATGGTGCTCCAGATGTCCTGTCCGTTGGGATTGTTCAGCACCCGCTTCAGGAAGTAGTCAATCTTGATTGCGTCATTACCCACCTTAATGATGACACGCTGGAACGGCATGACGTAAATGAGGTAATAGCCGACACTTGCCACGATGGCAATAACGAGGGTGATAGCCAGGGCGGTAAGAAGGGTATTCCTCTTCTTCTTTTTGTCTTTGTCCTGGGGGGTGGGGCTATCCTGAGATTGCCGGGGCAGTCTGTTGCCTGGTTGGTCTATTGCTCTGGGCATACTTTCCTTTACTAATACCTATTATAGCAGAACAAACGGAAAGAATAGCGCTCGTACTGAACGCCTGCATGGACGGACGACTGCAGTGCTCTCGTAACAGCGGCTAACCTGCTGGACAGACCGTGCGACGCCGGCTACTTTACCAGGTGGCATGACACCCAGTGTTCACTGCCGGGCGTCAGCTCTCTCAACTCGGGTTCTTTCTCCTTGCAGGCATCGGTAGCCATGTAACACCGCGGGTTGAAACGGCAACCAGCCGGCGGATTGATGGGGCTGGGCACATCGCCTCTAAGGATAATGCGTTTCCGGGTGCGGTCTACCTTGGGGTCGGGAATAGGCACCGCCGAGAGCAGGGCGATGGTGTACGGGTGGAGCGGGTTGGCATAAATCTCATCGGCCTGGGTAATTTCCACAATTTTGCCGAGGTACATCACTGCCACGCGGTCGCTGATATTGCGCACGACGGAAAGGTCATGGGCGATGAACAGATAGGTAAGTCCGAGTTCGGCGCGGAGTTTTTCCAGCAGGATGATGACCTGCGCCTGGATGGACACATCAAGGGCGGAAACAGGCTCGTCGCAGACAATGAACTTGGGGCGCACCGCCAGCGCGCGGGCGATGCCAATGCGTTGACGCTGACCACCGCTGAACTCGTGCGGATAGCGGTCTGCCATGTAGGGTTCGAGTTCCACCATGCGGAAGAGTTCGGCGACCTGGTCTTTGTATTCCTTGCCCTTGGCAAGGCCGTGGACCTTGAGCGGCTCGCCGATGATTTCGCCGGCGGTCATGCGCGGGTCAAGAGAAGCAAAGGGGTCCTGAAAAATCAATTGCATGTTACGGCGCATGCGGCGCATCTGCTCTTTCTTGAGTTTGGTCAAGTCGACTCCTTCAAAAAAGACATTGCCTTTCATTCCTTCGTAAAGCTGGAGGATACAGCGGCCCGTGGTTGTTTTGCCGCAGCCGCTTTCTCCCACCAGCCCGAGGGTTTCCCCCTTCTTGATGTAGAAGCTGACGCCATCCACGGCTTTGACATCGGCCACTCTCCTCTGGAGGACGCCGGCGGTCACAGGGAAGTACATGTAGAGCTTGTCGATTTCAATCAGACGGTTGTCTTTCATTACCTGAAAACCCTCTCTCGTATTACTGCGGTCTCTTCAGCTTGGCGACTTCCTCGAAGCAAGCGCGGTAGTGGTTTTCACCCACTTTCTCCAGCGGTGGATATTCGTCACGGCATTTCTGCATCACGTAATCACAGCGCGGATGGAAAGCGCACCCGGTTGGCAGACGCGCCAGGTTGGGTGGCAGACCTTTAATGACTCTGAGTGACTTCTTGCGCTCGCTGTCCAGTCTGGGGACGGAAGCCAGAAGACCCATGGTATAGGGGTGCAGGGGATTTGCGTAAAGCTCCTCGGTGGGAGCCGTTTCGATCATCCTGCCGGCGTACATGACATTGACGCGGTCCACGTAGCGGGCGACAATGCCCAGGTTGTGCGTAATGATAATGACCGACGTGCCGAAACGCCGCCTGAGGTCATCGATGATTTCAAGTAGCTGTGCCTGTACTGTAACGTCCACCGATGTGGTAGGCTCATCGCAAATGAGAAGTGCCGGGTTACAGCTCAGAGCCATGGCAATCATGATTCTCTGTTGCATGCCGCCGCTGAACTGGAAGGGGTATTCGCCGACCCTCCGTTCAGGGTCCGGGATGCCGACGAGTTTGAGCAGTCTGACCACTTCCTGCAGGGCTTCCACTTTGTCCATGCCGCGGTGAAGTTCGAGGGCTTCTGAAATCTGTGTTCTGACCGTAAGTACCGGGTTGAGGGAGGTGGTAGGCTCCTGGAAGATCATGGCGATGCGGTTGCCGCGGATATCGCGCATTTCGTCTTCGGTGGATTTGAGCAGGTCTTTTCCCTGGAAAATAATTTCCCCGCCGACGATGATGCCCGGGGGATAGGGGATAAGGCGGAGGATTGACAGCGCGCTGACGCTTTTCCCGCAGGCGCTCTCACCCACCAGACCCACACTTTCGCCTTTGTTGACATAATACGTGAGCCCATCGACTGCTTTGAGCTCACCTTCCTGGGTGTAGAAATAGGTCCTCAGGTTTTTGATTTCAAGGACTTTTTCATCTTTTACTGTTGTCGTCATTTCTTGGTAACCCCAGGGATTCGATTTTTGTCAACAAGTACCGGGTCTTAGGAGGACTGCCCGGCGACTCCAGTCTTCCCCTGAGTCTCCCTCCTTCGTATTCTAATGCCGAACCAGCCTGACGGTCAATGCAGGCTCGTGTCAGCGAGTTATTGTAACATCTGCCATAAGGCTTGTCAAGCGGAATTGAGAAGAGATTTTGGGGTAATTTTGCCTTTTTCTGCCCTCGTGAAAAATGCCGGGGAGCGGACCTGTGCTTGTTTGACTTGACTGGCGTGGTCTGCTACAATTCTGCCACGCCTGTTTGCCAGGGCAAAGATTAGCATAAGGAGGGTTCTATGGCTGCTGTCGAATACTCTAAGGAAGGCCGGATCGCCTACATCACCATTAACCGTCCGGAAGCCATGAATTCGCTCAACGGCGATGTGCAGAAAGGACTGCACGATGCAATGGTCGATTTCAGGGACAATAGTGACCTCTGGGTGGCGATTCTGACCGGTGCCGGTGACCGGGCTTTTAGCGCCGGGGCTGACATAAAAGGGTTCCAACCTTTCACCGGCGATGTCAATGCCGCCGGCCGCGTGCCTGAAGCGCCCGTGCGTGCCGATACCATCTGGAAGCCGTTTATCGCCGCTATTCATGGTTATTGCCTGGGAGGCGGCTGTGAACTGGCCATGACCTGCGATATCAGAATTGCGGCTGACAATGCCCAGTTCGGCCAGCCGGAAATTAACATCGGGTTCATGCCCGGCGGCGGCGGCACCATCAGAATGCCGCGCTTTATTCCGCGGGCGGTAGCCGCCGAGATTCTGCTCACCGGCGCCCGCATCAATGCCCAGGATGCCCTCCGCGTCGGCCTTATCAGCCGCGTTGTCCCGCGCGATAAGCTGATGGAGAGCGCCAAAGAAATCGCCGATACGATTATTTCCCGCGGTCCTCTCGGTGTCAGAGCCACGAAAGAGGCCATGGTGCGCGGCTATGACATGAACCTCGAGGAAGGGCTGGCGCTGGAAAGAAAACTGGCCGCCCAGATACGAACGACCGCGGACTTCATGGAGGGCGCCCGCGCCTTCGCGCAGAAGCGGCCGCCCAATTATCAGGCGAAGTAGCTCCGCAATTCCCCGCAGTGCAAACGATGCGGACGGATGTTCCGGTTGCCGCAGGCTGGCGTTTATCCTGTGAGTCCGTCTTGAGGGAGCACAATGGAGATAAAAAAGGTTGGCGTCATCGGGTGTGGCTTCATGGGGGCCGGTATTGTCCAGGTCTGCGCCCAGTCCGGCTACCAGGTCACTGTGCAGGAAGTCAGTGATGACGTGCTTAAAGAAGGCATGGCGACCATTGACTACTTCTTGAGCCGCGATGTGGACAAAGGCAGGAAGACTAAGGCAGAGAAGGTGGCGACCCTATCACGTATCAGGACGACCACGGACATCGGTGACCTGGCGGACCGCGATATTATCATCGAGGTGGTGCCTGAGGACATCGCACTGAAGAGGCGCATTTTCGCCGAACTCGATGCCATCTGCCCGCGCCGCACCATACTGGCAAGCAATACATCGACCATCCGCATCGCCGAACTGGCGAGCGCTACAGAACGCCCCGCCAAAGTCATCGGCACGCATTTTCTTTCGCCCGTGCCGCCCAGCAAACTGCTCGAGGTCGTGAAATCGGAAGGCACCAGCGCCGCCACGCTGAAAACCGTAATTGCTTTCGGGAAATCCCTGGGTAAGGAAGTGCTCATCGCCAAGGATACGCCCGGCTTCATATTTAATTACCTGCTCGGGGCGCTGACCCGCGCGGCGCTGGACCTGCTCGACCAGGGCATCGCTGTGGAGGACATCGATAAGAGCATGACCCTGGGGTTGGGGCATCCCATTGGCCCGATTGCGCTGGCGGACTTCAATGGGCTGGATGTGGTCTATCTCACGCAGAAGGCGGTCTATGAGCAGACGCGCGACCCGCGCAGCAAGCCATCGCGCACGGTGGAAAGGCTGGTGAAAGCCGGTCGCCTGGGCAGAAAAACAGGCAAGGGTTTCTACGATTACGGGGAGCAGAAGAAGGCATAAGCCTGTTCTCCGGGGTTGCCCGTAAACCACTTGCCAATTCAAAAGGAATTTTCCCCTTTTGGCAAGGGTGGAAACGGCAGCGCCTGTCGCAAAGGGGGATTTCATCCTGGAATCCATCTCAATTTCCCCCACGATGGCAGGGAAAAACAAATCGGGACAAATCTGTTCTGCCATTCAGAGTGGACCAAATGTCCAGCCGGCCGGTGGCGAGCGAAGAATCCGATATCACGCATCTAGAATGGGAGAAGACTGAAAAACATGAACGAATGGAAAGAGTTTTTCAACGGCATTTACGCGCCGAGGTACGAAAAGGAGGTTTTCACGAAAAACACCTCCAGAGAAGTGGAGTTTCTGGTAGACGAATTGAGGTTACCTAAGGGAGCAACGATTCTGGATGTCGGTTGCGGCACGGGCAGGCATAGCATTGGGTTGGCGTTACGAGGCTACAAGATGATCGGCGTCGACATTTCTCAAGATATGTTGAACATCGCACAGGAAGCAGCACGCCGGCACCAGGCTGACGTTGAACTCATTTGCTCGGATGCCCAGAATTTTGTCACCAAAAGGACTTTCGACGGCGCGATTTGTCTTTGTGAAGGCGCATTCGGGTTGTTGGGCTCGACGGATGATCCTTTTGAACATGATGTGCGAATATTAGAGAATGTGTGTCGTGTCCTCAAAAAGGGAGCGAAATTCGTTTTGACTTGCACCAACGGCATGCGGAACTTGCGCATGTACAATGATGCTGATGTTACCCGAGATAAATACAATGTATTGACGATGGTTGAGACCAGTGAAATGGAGATTGAAACGGGCGAAGGAACGAAGAAGATAACAGTAAGAGAACGCGGCTATACTCCGCCGGAATTGAGACGGATTTTGCAGATGGCCAATTTAGAGGTTGAGCACATATATGGTGGTACGGCTGGCTCCTGGAACAGGCAGACCCCTAAGTTGGATGAGTATGAGTTAATGGCAATTTGCCGGAAGGGCTCGGCGACCTGATCCTGGAGTCAACATGTTTCCGGTCAATCCATGGCTATTCTGAACGGCACAATAAGTTGTACCTATGACTACGTTTAGGGGAGAGATGCGCTCTCCTATATCTGTGGCTTTCGGCTGACCGACGACCAGACGCCAGCATTACCGAACTAGGATTTTTTGGCGAGTAACCTCTTCACCGCCTCGGGTATCTCCTGCGGTCTTTCCACTACAGTCGCCCCGGCTTCCCTGAGAGCTTTCACCTTGCTCTCCGCCGTGCCCCGCCCCCTCTCCACAATGGCACTGGCGTGAGAAAACCGCATCCCGCCGGGCAAAGCCCGCCCGGCGATGTATGCCACCACCGGCTTGGTGAACCGTCCCTCTTTAATGACCTCGGCGGCTTCTTCTTCCGCCACCGTACCTATTTCGCCGAATAGCACCACCGCCTTTGTCTCCGGGTCGGCTTCAAAATAGGGGAGCAGTTCCGCGAAGCTACTGCCGGTGATTGGCTCTGTGCCGACGTGGACTGCTGTGGAAATGCCGAGCCCGTTCGAGGTCAGTACCCAGACCACGGTACCCGTCTGCCCGCCGCTCCTTGACATAACGCCAACGGGTCCCGGTTTGAAAAGCTCATCCGCGAACTCCTTACTCGCCCCCAGCCAGCCCAGCACCGCCTTCTCCGGGCTGACAATACCCATCGAGCCGGGGCCGATTATCCGGGCGCCTTTCTGCCGGGCGAATGCCTGCATCTCCATGTTGTCGTGCAGAGGCACGCGCTCCGCAGAGGAGCCAACCAGTTTGATACCGGCTTCGATGGCTTCAAAGACGGCGGCTTTCAGCTGTGGCGCGGGCACGAAAATGACGCTGGCATCGATTTGTCCGTGGCGCTGGATTGCCTCGGCGACTGTATTGTAGACAGGCAGACCATGTACTTCCGTGCCGCCCCGCCCCGGTGTTACCCCGCAGAGCACACGGGTGCCGTAGTCCATCATGTACCGGGTGCGGGCACTGCCATCGCGGCCCGTAATGCCCTGCACCAGCACACGTGTCTTTTCATCGATAAGTATCGACATGGCTAGCCCAGCCCCACCTGTTTTCTGTATTTGTCCAGCCCGAACATATCGAGGTGGATGGTCAGCGCCCGGTTGCCCTGCGCCTCGCAGTAAATTTCGCAGGCGAGGTCTTCGATGCAGCGCCGCTGGGTCTCGTCAGCGGAGTAAATCAGTACAGGATTGCCGTTCTCCAGCCTGTAGAGCGTCGCGCCGAACTTCTTGCAGGCATCGATGCAGATGTGCGTCTTGCAGTCAGCGCACAAAGCGTAGTCGATGGTAATCTGCCCCGTGCGGAAGGCGAAATCAAGCCCTGGCATTTATTTCACGCCCCGGTATTCTTCGACCAGCGTCTTCATGCGCCCTGCAATAAAATCGACATCGTAGACGTGCTCACGGCCATAGACCTCGATGCGGCCCGGCAGACCTCTCAACCCTTCATGCAGGATTTCCAGCGATTCCTTTTCTTTATTGCCGGCGATGAGGATGACCACCGGAAAACCCGGCCGCAGGGGTAGTTCCTCCTTCAAAACGCGCACGAGGGCGTGGGCATGGTGCCACTGCTCCTGGCTGGCCATCATGGCGCCCATCATCACATAGCCATCGATGTTCGGCTGGGAAAAGACAAGTTTGACGACGCGGTAAACTTTGGATGCCGTGGGATTGCCGCTTGTTTCGGCATAGTCTGCCAGCTTCAAGCCGTGGCGCATCAGGGCATCCGCGCCGAGCATGGCACCGCCGCCGCCCAGCCCGTGAAACCCCAGGTAGCCTTCGCCCGCCTTAAATCCCCACGCAAGCTGGACGAAGTAGCCGGTGCCCCGGTAATCGCCTTCCTCGACCTGCCAGCCGATGCGCTCCAGGTCCGTGGGCGGCCGGCCGATTTCACGCGGGAAGTCGATGCCAAGCTCCGGGTGGCGGAATATGGACGCCTGGTCGAGGACAATACGGCAGTCGGCCGGGAAAATCCGCCCGTCTTTCGTGAGCACCAGCGGGTTGATTTCCGCCGAACGGGCATCATATTTGCGGAAAACCTGGTACAGCCCGTGAACAGCCGATGCCACCGGCCCGATTGCCCGGATGGGGATATTGAACCGCGCCACCAGTTCGCGCGCGCCCCTGAGGTCCAACCCCTCCAGGATGTTGATGTTTTTGCTGGCGACCATGTCTGGCTCCCTGGCGGCAATCTCTTCAATATCCACGCCGCCGCGGGTGGAAAACATCATGACAGGCCCCTTGATTTTGTATGAATCGTTGACGATAACGCCGGCGTACATTTCGCGCTCAATTGCCAACCGCTCTTCGACGAGGACTTTTTGCACGCGTTCGCCCTTGATTTCGGTGCCGATAAGCTCCCGTGCCGCCTTTTGCGCATCCGCGGGCGTATCCGCGAACTTAACGCCGCCGGCTTTGAAGCGCCCGGTGACGCCAATCTGCGCCTTGAGCGCTACGGGTTTGCCGAGGCGTGCCGCGGCCTCGAATGCACCCTCCGGCGTGGCAACGACGGCACCATCCGGCACCGGAATGCCCTGCGCCTTCAGCAGTTGCTTTCCCTGGTATTCAAGCAGTTTGGACATAAAGAAAGACCTAAGGGGAATTATACCGCATAAGTTGAGTGGCGTAATTGGTCCATCAAAAATAGTATAGTTCTCGATACCATTTCGCCCACTCTTTTATGGCGTGGTTGTCGAGGCTCTCGGCTTTGCGGACAAGCAAATTCGTTGCGAAATGCGAAAAACGGATTGGGGCAAGCTGTTCAAACTCACGCAAATGCGACCCAAGAGCAGGATTATGGGGGTGGTAGACGACAGAGAAAAAGGACTTCTGTATTGGTGCGGTTTCGAGGGCCCTTGCAAGGGTTTGATTTCGCCACAGCTGATTCAGGTCTTCCTTGAAAGGGCATTTCGGGTATTGCGCAATATTCTGAACAGAAAAGTGAGGTTCTTGCGTAAAATCCCAATACTGGTAGCCGCAATGAGCGGAATAATAGCACAGGCTCCCGCTATTCAACATTACTGTTTTGGCGTCAATCGAGTTGCAGTTTGCGGGAAACCTGTTTGCCCTACTTCTATAACCCCCGCATCTAGTGAAGCCTTGCTCTGTAAGTTTGTGTTCAATTAGCCAGAGACACAAATGACCGTCCTTGTCATAGTAGGTCACGGCGAAGTCCGAATCCGTGCCAGCTCCTTTGGTGTGGTCGTTCAAAACTCCCCTGGAACCGTAATTTTGCCAAGGCGCACTCCAAAGTTCAAATTGAAATCCGTTATCCAGGTATTCCGTGGCTATTTTAGCAATATCTGGTCTTGCCGCGCTCAGTATGGTAGCGGCCACAACAGGGTCGGACATAATAGGCAGGAACAGATTTATGCACGCCGCTTGTGAACTTGCCATATGGTGGAAAAACTTGTGCTGCTTGAAACTCAACTTTTTCGCTCTCGCAACAATGTGTCTGGACAGCGGATACATTTCATCCAGCATTCCCTCAGGGAAAAACGCGTCATACGGAGTTCCCCTGTAGTAGCCGGGCTCTTCTGTAATGTGGGTCCATTTCCAATCGATCAGATGAACGTACATTTGAAATTGAAATTCCGTTAATTTCTCTGGCAATCGGTAGTTCTTTCCATCGATTTTCCATTCCATCATTTATAACTCACTTTCGCATTACGCCGTGGGCTTCGGATAGATTCGACCCATTGGCGATGTCATCGTTCCCTGCTGTGCTCTCCTGATGTATCCGTTTAGTGTGGCTGTTTCTTGCAGAGTCAAAGGATTAGGGTTTATTTCAGTGACTTTTGCTATTGTGACAAATTCCTTGATAATGGTTCCAAAATCATCCTCTTTTATTACACGTGCTTTGCTCAGTAAGCCAATTAGTGTACCTAATAGAGCCTGTCCCATAAATCGCAAACGCTATTTTACTCTCCCACTGAGGGGAGACAATGCTGGGTATAACGCATCAAATCTCCCACCCGGAGGTCATTCCCACGCTGGGCGATGGTGCAATGTCTCCCATTTTCGTTTTTCGAAGACCTTTGTGGGACAGGCTCCCTATTCCACCCTATATCTGGCTTCACAGTTCCCTGTTTGGTACCCTTTTGTGCCCTATTTAATTTAAGGGGGTCAACCCGCGGCCGTCCTACAGGTCTTTTTGGTGCCAGCGGCTCAGGCACGGGTTCAACCACAGGGATAGTGACATGGAAATAGACTTTGTCTTGCCAGCTCGCCAGATCTGCCACGCGATATCGGTGAATTGCCCCGTCTTGTGAATGATGGGGTTCGTTCTCAGTTTCCCGCTGACGATTCCGAGTGACCACTGTGACCCCTTATTTCTTCTTGATAACCTTTTTATTACCCCAAAAGTTCTCCACAGTTGGGGCATTTCAACCTGACGCGCTCTTTGAGATGAATAATGGTCAAAGTTCCCCCTTTGAAGTCAATGTCGGTGACCTTGAGTTTCGTTACTTCAGAAATACGCATCCCGGTCTTCGCAAGTGCGGAAACATAAGCCTTATCCCTGGGGTTAGTAGCAGCAGCAATGACCCTCTCCACCTGCTCTGGTTCAAGGTATCCTTTTAGGTCTCTTATTGGTGTTACTTGTTTGGCCATTGCTTTTCTATTGCCTCCGGCTAATATTAAATCTAGTGTTGGGTTAACTTGCCTCATCTTATGATGTTCGGCACCTGGCACAACACT
>Ga0315284_10013087_pt1 | contig 11810 bp, 8 predicted proteins | sample YL17G09_16_MG_FD_203696 | JGI IMG/M metagenome (GOLD analysis project Ga0315284, IMG submission 203696) | Sediment microbial communities from Yellowstone Lake, YNP, Wyoming, USA - YL17G09_16 | ecosystem: Environmental > Aquatic > Freshwater > Lake > Sediment | place: USA: Wyoming | collected... | reverse complement strand
TCATGGCCTTCGGCGCGGAGCCGGAATACGACCAGTATGGAATCGCCAATGCCGTGACCCAGGCCGCCCAAAAGGAAGAAACCTGGGAGAAAAGCGTGGAACTGGAAAAGCTGGGCGGCAAATTAGTCGCTCTTCCGATGGAAGAGTTTAAGGCCCTGGACGAGCCATAGATCGATTCTTTAATTCCTTATAAGCCCGTGTTTATATAAATGGCAGAGGGGGAAAGGAGATGCACAAGCATCTCCTTTTTTAATTGTGGATGTACCTTTTTTTGACTGTCGTGCTTTACGAAGCAGCTTTTCTTATCCCACTATTCAAGTGTTGCATTAAAGATTGAACAGCCATTAAGGCATTAAAAACAAAATTCTTATCTGTTAGTTCAAGTTTATAAAATGATGTCTCCCCTACATATATATTTATCGTTCTGGATATTTTAATCGCTCCGGAAGTCCTAACCTGTCTAAAATGTTGTTCGCTCGGCCATCCACCTTCGTGAATAATTACATTTCTCACTAATATCATATCCAGAATAATATCTTTAGTTTTTTGGTCGGGAAAAGGAGATAACCCAAAGAGGTGCTGGAATATTCGCTCTATTTTCTTTGCATTTTCCTTAAAAGATATTTCTGATTTCGCGTAATGTATTAAAGAGCCTAAGTTGCATCCGCCTTGGACATCCGTTTTAACTTTATCGCTTCCATGAGTTAAAAAATAACTTCTCAATAGCGCTTCTTGCCAACAACCCCCAATTAAAATAATACACCCAAGAAACTCTTCTATAAAACTTATAATTCTTATTAGGATGTATTCTAAAGCGAACTGCATTATATCTTTATCTTTTAATTTCTCAACTATGGGAATGGTTATAGATACATATTTTCCCATTTTAGTTATTTGAAACGAAAATCGATTAAAACATGCATCGTATCGGTCCATCGAACTCATTAGTATTTCCCTTTTAATGGCAAAACGAAAATAATATTCGAATGAGAATCATTCCTGCCTTGGGGAGCCCTCTCTATTTAATGGCGCTCCAAATAACCTTGCCGTCCGGCCCGACCAGCGCCAGACCTGGGCCATCTTCAGTCACGCCCAGCCCGGCCTTCCCCTTTTCGTCATACAGCCCCAGACTCGGGCCATCTTTAAGCCCCAGACTCTGGCCATCTTTAAGCACGCCCAGCCAGGCGCGGATCTCCCTCTTTTCGTCATACAGCGACAGACCCGGGCCATATTTAGTCACGGCCAGCCAAGCGCGGCTCTTGCCATTTTCGTCCGACAGTGACAGGAATGGGCCATCTTTATCCACGCTCAGCCCGACGCGCTCCTTGCCGTTTTCGTCACGCAGCGCCAGACCCGGACCATCTTTAATCGCGGCCAGACTTATGCGCTCCTTGCCGTTTTCGTCATACAGCGCCAGGCACGGGGCATCTCTGAATACGCTCAGCCCGGCGTGCATCTTACCGTTTTCGTCACGCAGCTCCAGGCGCGGTCCTTCTTTAAACACGGTCAGCAAGACGCGGTTCTCGCCGTTTTCGTCAGACAGCACCAGTTTCGGGCCATCTTTATCCACGAACAGCCCGGCGCGGTCCTGGCCATTTTCGTCTTCCAACACGATTCTTTTAGCTCGGATTTCCTTGGCCGTTCCTGCCACTTGTGCTTGCACCGGGGTAATCATTGTCTTAAACACTCCAGCAGCGACCAACCCCCCTAGTAATACTAGAATCGCGCCCAGCAGCCAGCGATTGCGCCGCTTCTGGCGCCCCACCTCTCGTTCCATATTCTCCAAGCGTTCTTCAATGGTCATTTTTTCTCCCCCTTTTTTAAATACATGATCGATGCGACTGCGATAATGATGGTAGCTATGTTTGCAGCTGACCAAATCGCCCGTGTAAGATGAACAGGAAATATCGGATTGTAGACCAAGGCTGTAATACCTAAGACCCAAGTCAAGCCCTGCATCTTAAGGGTGAGAGCCTGAAATGCGAGAAAGCCGAAGACGCCGCAGCAGACCCATCGAAGCAGGGTGAAGTATCCGTAGGGATTGTCGGGATTGAGCGCCCACAGAAGCATTCCGCAAACGATAGCTTGGGGAATCCAGATTCGTTTCATCGTCTCTCCTTTGAAAGATTATAAAATTCATTCAAGTCCTTCCCCTGGCCCAGGATCAGCTGACGCGGCGCTGGAAGCCCAGCCCGGCGATGTCCCGTATCCCTTTTCTCCGGGCGTCGTCGGCGGCCATTTAGAATTCATTCAGTTTTTCCCCCGTCAGTTTATTATAGATCGATATCCGCTTTTATCAACCGTTTCTTTTTCATTGACGGCCAACTGAGAAAAATCTTGCCGCTCCAGACGGGGAAAAGATCAGCTCAACAAGACGATTTGCCATTTCCTGAGTCTGACAATAACAGGACACACTAGGCAAATGCTGGCCTCACAGAAATAGACGCAGGCCAGGCCGCAGGATTCTCATTGCCTTCGAAAAGAGGTTAACAAGAGAGGCAGAGTACAAAGTTATAGACGCCGATAAACGCCTTCGCCTGCCCATTCGGCCAGATTCAGGATTTGGAAAATGCCACCTAAAGTCGTGAAGTTACAGCTCCCGTCCGCATCCACTTTTGGAAAGGCATTCGCAAACCAAACCTTAGTAATTTCGCCCTTATTAAGAAGGGTCTCATAGGCTTCTTCAAAAACCGATCGAGGGATTCGTTTTGTTGAAAGCTTCTTTGTGCCCGGTTTGGCTGGAATTTGGTATACAAGTGCTTCTTCCCCTCGACTAAATCCCCAGCGTACGAAACGATAAGTCTCCTTTGACTTGGGCTTCGGAATTCTTGTACCAGGCAACATAGTTCTTTTTATGAGTTCGAAGATCATTATGCGATCAGACTTGGCTCCTGCCATCCCGCTAAATCCTTTCAAGGAACCACAAGCGATAGCGGAATCACTTCTTAAGAATCGTAACTTTTCCCCACCAGTCTATGGGGAGTAATCCTGAACCTAACCCCTTCTCTTGGACGAATTCTTCAAGTTCTTTGATGAGACTGGGCTTCGTGTCGCCGGTTAGCAACACGAGGACCCGTCCGGGCCATTTCTGTTCATATCGCATAAGTTGGCCAATAAGAGTAGGGGTGGATTTGAGGTTGTACTTAATTTCAATGAGGACCTTGTCTCCTACAACTATATCTCCACGTATTCCATTTCGTTCGTATTGTGGAGTGACGTCAAGACCTGGAAAGTGTTTTTTAAGTTTGCGAACGAGTGAGTTTTCTAAATCCTTTTCTGTTTTGCAGTCTCGTGGTTTCCACTTTTTTATAACATCGATGACGGCACCAACATCATCCCAGACATAAAATTTTAACTTATCAATGACTCCCATTGTTTTTCTCCTTTTGCTGAATAATTTATGCTAAAACCAACCCCGGGGCTTGTCAAGTGCTATTCATCTCGGCCCAGCCCTTGGAAGGGATGCGCTGGAGCTTGTCCTCAACAATCCGGAGAGGAAAAGCCGCAAGACTCGCCTTCTTGATCTTCCCCCGATGGGCGTTGGCGTATAACCCATAATAGCGGACCATGACCTGGCCCTTGTCGGGGATATGCGAGGTCACCCGGGCGATGAACTCCAGATAATCCATTGTCTCCTGCATAGCGGCGTTCTCGCCGTGCCGGTAACCGACCTAGACCTCATCCCTAAAAAATGGACCAAATCAGGGGGCAAGTCCAAAACTAATTCTGCCTTCGGAGCAATTTAGCGTTGGCCTTGGGGTGAAATCTTTATGAAAAATCCTTTGATCAATATCATAATAAGCTACTTAATATTTCCCTAAGACGACTGATTTCTCTTTCATCCTCGATTAACAAATATCCAGATAATGATTTGATTGCCTCATTTTTTTCTTGAGTAAATTTTACCTGGATTAAATTGCCATGCTGATATGATTCAACAAGAATCCAATGGACTTCATCTCCATTGATTTTTTAACAATAATATTTAAAATCTGAGTCGGGCCACACATAAAAGCTACCTTCTTTCAGCGGAGTATCAAAGCCAACGGGAATTGCTTTAGCTTTCATATTCATAACTAAATTACCGTCAGGGCTTTTTATAGAGATATGCTTCAGTTTGTTAGCTTCAAGGAGCGGATCGGAGGACGGTTCATCACCCTGCCGGTCGAGGATTTCAAAGCGCTCGACGAGATGTAGATTTGTTCTTTTTTTCCTTATAAGCCCGTGTTTTTAATAAATGGCAGAGAGGATAAGGAGACGTAAAGGCGTCTCCTTTTTATTTAGCTATCGATTAACAGACAATGGTAGGTTGAGGAAGCAGTCATACTAGCGCTTCGGCCCGTTTTAATATTTTCTTGGTCTCAGAGAAATTATTAGGAATGAGCAGATCGTAGAATTCTGCTTCTTCGCAATCATCAGAAAGCTTACGTAAAAGGTTCGGCAAGCCTCCGTGCTGGAAAGAATGCCTCAAGTTCAATACAAGGTTGATAGATTTCTTCATTTGATTAAATTCTTCCCTTGAAATGGGAGTTTTGGCATCTTCATAATTATATTGTTCAATCTTTTTTATTACCGAATCTCGAATCGAACGGAATCCCGATTTTCTTCCAGGTCTAAAGATCTCCTCATCTCCATCATGACGGAATAATCTCCAATACAGGGCATTGCAGATAAATTCAGCATACAGTCTAAGCCATGCTGCAAAATTAGGAAATTCGCTTAACGAAGCCTCCTTTTTAGCATCCGTCTTATTATTATCGATTTCTTCTTTTGCTCGTTTTTCAAAGTAACAAACATGATTTTTAAGGATATTCTCATTTCCCCAAGCTCCAAGATATCGGTGACCTTCGCTTATTGATACTTTTCTCATTGAAACATTCTCTTCCGCCGATTTTTAAGCATCTTTTATATGTTGCTATAAACAAAAAAGATTTGTGTCTAATTTCCCTGCTAAAACACTATAGGGATAATAATTTCGGTTTAAATCTATTCCTATGACAACAACGCCCCTAATTTTACGTGAATCCGCAGAATTAATAATTGTTCCTATCATAGCGTTTCGTTCTTCTTTATCTCGGGTATTATAGGGATAGCCGACAATCATAAATTTCCTTTTTTCGGGACCGCTATCAAGCTCAGCCCAATTGTGTTTTTTCTCCACATCTCCACTGTTGATTCTCTTTATAAGTCCCCTTAAGCCCTGCTCAAACATAATTTGGTCGGTTTTTGTCGTATTCAGCAAAATAAAAGATGTCTCAATCCAATTTTTAGGCTTCTTGGTTGATAGCCTTAACAAGATATCTTCCCACCAGTCAGATATTTTATGTTTTGGTTTATCTACTCTTTTACCCTCGCTCCTTTCAATGAAATAGGGATCTAAATTCTTTGATCCAGCCACTAATAAAAACGAATTCTTCTTATCAAATTCAGCTTCTCCAATGTTAAATCCATTACCTAAATAAAAGTTCAACAAATCAAGCTCATCTCCCTTATAATTAACATGATCATCAAATTCTCGTCGCCGAGAAAAATAGTGTATGTACTCAGCTTCATAATTGAGAATTTCAAATACGCATTCCAAATCGGTTAGGCTAATCGACATAGCCAATTCGCCCATGTTCTTTCTAGTAAGTCCAGCTTCCACTAATTTTTTTAGATTGCTGCCAATTACGCCTAAACTCGATAAAGTAACGCCCACCGGGATATAGTAATTGATTTTCGAGCTATCAATATTATTGACTTCGCCTCGTTTGTTGGTTAGCTCATGCAATTTCTTATTCCCGCTTAGATAGGAGATGAATCTTTGGGCTTGCTCAGACGGTTCATCAACTAAGAATGTTAAAGTGTCAAATAGACTCTGAGGAGCCCCTCTCTTCGCGGGCGGCGCTATTCCTCCTGATTTAGCCTCTACGACAATCGCAAATGTGTCAATTATTGCCGTTAGATCGTTCTCATAAGTTTTGTTCTCGATTGGATCATACCATTCACTGCCTTGATATATTTTTGCGTTTGGAAAATGGGTTCTAAACAATCGGCTGACCTTATTTTCTAAATATCTCGGCTTAATCTTGTCGTTGTATTCCTTTCTTAATGCCTCATTTTCCCCGATTAATTGTTCGAGTAACCCAAGCATCAGATGGGGCATGATGTAAAATATCGCGCAGTAATACTTTTCATCATCAACTTTGATAAAAGGCCGGCGATGAACAGGATTGTCCAGAACGAAATACTCCTTCGGATGATCTTTTAAAACTCCAAGTTGATAGGACAGCTTGTCCAAAAGTGTTTTTATTAAATCTTTCTTGGTCTTGTCGCCATACAAAGAAGCAAAATGATCAAGGCTGAATGAATATATATTTTCAATCTTTAGGTCTGAATGAAATACCAATAATCCTTTTAAATATTCAATATTTTTGTCGACCTTGCTCCATATTTCTTCAACTTGATCTTCTTTTACCGGCGTATTCTCTGGAAACAATTGATTGTAGGTCTCTATCATCTCTTTATAATTATCTTTTTTCCAAAAAAGCCTTACTTTGTTCAAATGTTCATTAAGCAGATCTTCTCTTTCTGCGGTAATATTGTATATAGTCTCTATGAACTTGCTAAGATCGATCGGATATATTTTTCGATACTTATCATCAACTAGCTTAGATAGATCCCTAACAATTTGTATCATTTGATATGGGTAAGCCCAATTTCTAATAGCCATAGTTTGCAGGATCATGTCCATTCTTAACTCGTGGGCGGCCATCTCTTCATCTGTCATAACTTCACGCAAGAAGCTGAACCAACTGAATTGCAGCAAATCACCAATTTCCTTTAATTCAAGTTCTAGTTTCTCAGACTCCTGCATTATTGGCTTTAAGAAATAATTTCTGGTTTCGCATAAAGCGAAGGCTTGCAATATTTCAATAAAATAGGGATGGAATTTAATTTTCCCCGTTAGCTCGGGATCTTGGCCTTCAGGATAGGAGAGAAAATAATACGCGCAAAACGATAATAAATATATCGGATCGTATTCATTAAACCACTTTTGAAGGGATCGATATTTGTTATCAAACTTTCTTTTCGCGTTCTCTGCACCTTCTCGTATTAATTTACGCCTTTCTTCCTTAGATAATTGCTTCGGTAATATATCGGGCATCTGGACAAATTCCATACCTTCAGTCTCTTGAGAGAATTGGTTATTAGTCTTTTGCCCCAAGAGTTTTTTTGTATTAAAATATATCTTACTTTTTCTTCTTTTTTTCTTTTTATCCTTTGTCATTGGGAAGATTGCTATCGAAATCCCAACTAAAAGGTATATTAAGCTAATATGAGATTTTTATCTACTTGCCGTCGTCTTTATTGATGAGGCGCATATCCCGCTTCGGCGGTCATATCGAAAAGGGGGGCCGGATAATTCCGGCCTCCAGTCGCCTCATTAAGTTTTAGTTAAAACTTCGATAGAAATTATATTTTTTTATTATTCACTAAATCATAATAGGGATTTCGGGAGCATTTTTCTTTGATTTTTTCAGCGTGATCTAAGCCCAATTTTTCTAATCCGATGTTGAAATATAATGCAAAAACCAAGTCATCAATATAATCTTTTAATTCTTTTTGCTTGTCATAATCAAGGACTGGTAGTGTTTTTAAGTCTGATAAACTAATTTTTGATTTTTCTAACTTCAGCCCTTTGTTATATTTTTCGTTAATTGTTTTCTTAACTAAATCTTTATCACCTTTTATCTGAATTTTAATTTTTTCTTTATCTTTTTCTAAAATTAGATTGCTGCTCTCTATAAAAACATCATCAAACTTTTGAACCATCACCCTTGAAAAATCAACAAAATCAGATAAAGTTTTTTCTTCTAAAGCCAGCATTTCTTCCGTTTGTTTAATAATTTCTTTTTTAATGAATTGATTATCATCGTTAATTTTCGGAATGCGGATAAACTCTTTTATCGTTTTTATACCAATTAAAATATCTTTTTCGTTTTCGTTTCTAAAAAAACTATCAAAAATTTTAACCGATAATGGGGAATTTAAGATTGCTAAAAGGTATAGTAATTCATTTTTATTTCCTGAAGAAATTAAGACATTATTGTAATCTATCATTATGTTTTCTTCTGAAAAACGGAAGCAATCATAATTTATATAGCTCCAAACTATTTTATATTTTTCCTTATATACGATTTCGCCTTGACTTCCAAACGGAAAATCTAGCAATTGACTATCTATAAAATCCTGAGAAGCCAAAGTTTTAAATCCCTTTCTATTGTTTATTGCTATGAAATATATTTCATTATTGCCTCTTAAATTATAATTTATTTTATTTTTTGGGTATTTTAAACCCCTGTCAAAGTAAAATCTGTTTCCAAATTTTTGCTCCGCTAAAATATGTTCATAGTAAATAGAAATATCATTAGTGTTTCTTTTATAATCCTCATAGAAGTCTAAAAATTGTTTGCTTTGTTTGATAAAATTCCAATTAGCAACATTCTGAAGTAATTTTGTTTGTGGGATTTCCTTTCGGCTGATTTTTTTATCTTTTAGGATATTTTGTAGAGTTTTTTCTATGGTATCATTCGGGTCTTTATAATTTATTATTTCAACTCTATCTTTAAGATTTTCAAATGGCATTTTTCTGTTAATAACGAAAATTAAACTTGAGGTTGGAACAGGCTTATCTTGTTTTAAGCCTCTACCGATAAACATTTTTCCGCTAAAAGTGATAATCTTTTCAATCGTCGTAAATTTGGCTAAATGATAACGGATTACATCAAGGTCTCCTGCAGTTAATATCGTTTGAGGAATAATATAACATAATTTGCCGCTGTCTTTTAGCAGTGCAATTCCTAAAGCAATGAAAAATGCGTAAAGATTTGGGTTAGGAGCATATTTCTTTCGATTATTAGGTGTGCTATGTAAATTTACTCCATAAATATCGCTCATCTTAATCTTTTTTTGCTTCATCAGTTCAAAAAATAAAACTTTTTGTTTTGAGCATTCCTTAAATGAAATATATGGAGGATTACCAATTACATAATCAAAGCGACGGCGAGGCATTTCGGGTAATTCTTTTTCTAAACTTTTTTTCATCTCTTCCAAGTCGCTTTCTTCTCTCATATAACTTTTATATCCTAGATCTAAAGCCGTTTTAAGACCCAGAGAAAATTGCCTTCCTTTAAGTTCAAAATCGTGCATTGTATTATCTAACGCAGTGTTTTTAAATTCAGCAATGCTATCGTTTGTTTTGAAAACCTTTATTTTTTTATCAACTGGATTATTGTATTTTTCAGTAATAATTAAGGGTAGCATTCTCATTAAGATATTCATTTCTGCTAGGTAAAGAGGGAACTCTTCTATGTCTAATCCGAAAATATTATTATTTACTATCTCCTCAATTTGTTTAGATTTTTCCTCGTTGTGATTGCCAAATGCTTTGATTACTTGATTAACAGCACTGTAAAGGAATGTTCCGCTACCGCAAGCAGGGTCTATTATAGAAATGCTATTTTTGTCAGTTCTATGTTTTTTTTCTATTTCTTCTGGCGTAAAACCCATTTGTTGCAACATAAAATTAACTACAGATGGGTCTGTGAAATATTGTCCCTTCTTTTCTTCTGCATAAAGTTCTTTTAAGTAATTTTCGTAGATATAACCGAATATTTCATTTTCAATGTTGGAAAAGTTATATTTTTTTATAAAAACGAATATATCTAACCAAGGCGAAACATCAGAAAGTTTATTTTCTACGCTTCGGTAGAGTTGTAAAAGCTTTTGGTTAATAAATTCTTGTTCTTTAGAAAATGGTCTATAAATATTTTTAGAGATTTGAGCAGAAATGCCATCAATAATTCCTAAAATTTCTTTATATCGTTTATCGTTCAGACATTTATGTATTGCTTCAACTATATTTTCAAATTCTTTCTTAAATTTCCCGAATTCGTTATCAACCAGAGTTTTGTATAAAATAAATTGGATTATATATGCATAAGTTATTTCTATTGCCGTTTTTTCTTTTACTTTTTTATCTAAACCGTTTAAATATCCTTCAATTTTTAATTTATTTTTAAAACCCTTAATCAATTTTGTAATATCCTCAAAGAATATTAACCGATTTTGCTCGACAGGCAATATCTGCTCTTCTTTTAGGAGTGGGAGTTGTCCTTGAGGTTCAAAAAAGGAGAGGTAATAAAATTCTGGTTTTATATATTCTTTCCAAAACTCTAAGAAGAGATCTGTATCCTCGAAAATTTGGTTTAAATTGAACTCTTTAATCGGAATGTTGTTATTGTAAAAACGCCAAGTGAATCCGTCGGTCAAAATTCCATATTGCTTATCAAAATCTTTTTGATACCTAAAAAGTTGCTTGATTCCCGCTTTAATATTCCCGTAACATTCAGCCTCTAAGGGAATAATAATATCTGGAGTGATATAAATCACAAAATCAGCTTTTCTCTTTTCCTTTGCTTTCTTTTCGTGAATATATTCTTTTTTTCTTGACTCTAATTTTCTGGATAAAAAACCTTCTTTTAAGGAAAAAAGCTCTTCGCTTTCTAAACAAGCCCTGATAAGGCTATGAACGCCTGTCCCTACTTCTTGGGTTTTATAATCTTCTTTTTCTTTATTCCATTTGTTTTTTATTTCTCTTATAGTCATAATCTAATTTGTTTTTACTTTATCTAAAAACTTTTTAAATTCTTTCTGTTCAATTCTAAACTCCTTACTTATTTTGAAAGCTTTCAATTTGCCCGCTTTGATATAACGGTAAATCGTCATAATATTCACCCTTAATTTATCAGCTAATTCTTGGGCTTTGTAAAATTCTTGTTCTTTCATCTATTTTTATTATACATACTTTACAATTATTTACAATTCAGGCGAACAAAACTAGTTAATTTTCTTTATGTTATATGCTAAGCTTTCACAAAGGTAAGGATAATGGAGAAAGCCAAGCGCGTCGGCATCTGGATTCGGGTCTCGACCGAAGATCAGGCCAGGGGCGAAAGCCCGGAGCACCACGAGAAGCGCGCCCTATACTACGCCGAATCCAAAGGCTGGGAGGTCAAAGAGGTCTATCATCTTGAGGCAGTGAGCGGAAAATCGGTCATGGGGCTTCCCGAGACCCAAAAAATGCTCGATCATATTAAATCCGGCCATATCACGGGCCTGATTTTTTCCAAGCTGGCTCGGCTTGCCCGGAATACAAGGGAATTACTTGAATTCGCCGATATTTTTAGAAAATACAATGCCGACCTAATTTCTCTCCAAGAGGCCATAGACACTTCCTCCCCTGCTGGACGGCTTTTCTATACCATGATCGCGGCGATGGCCCAATGGGAGCGGGAAGAAATATCCGATCGGGTCGCAGCCTCTGTCCCTATTCGGGCAAAACTCGGAAAACCGACAGGCGGACAAGCGGCCTTCGGCTATGAATGGAAAGAAAAAAAGCTGGTTCCCAATCCTAAAGAAGCGCCGATCCGGAAGCACATTTACGAATTATTTCTTGAACACCAAAGGAAAAAGACCGTAGCTCGGCTCCTGAACGAGGCCGGATACCGAACCAGAAACGGCTCAAAATTCACGGATACGACCGTAGGAAGGCTTTTAAGAGATACCACGGCCAAAGGCCTTCGCCGGGCGAATTGGACTAAAGGGCCGCCCGATAAAGGCCAAAAAAGGATAATCAAAGCCCAGTCCGAATGGATACATGTTCCGGTCGAACCAATAATCTCTGAAGAACTCTGGAATCGGTGCAACGCAATCCTCGACGAGCAGGAGAAAAAAGGCAAAAAACCGGCTCGGAAAACCGTTCAGCT
>Ga0315284_10013085_pt1 | contig 11811 bp, 6 predicted proteins | sample YL17G09_16_MG_FD_203696 | JGI IMG/M metagenome (GOLD analysis project Ga0315284, IMG submission 203696) | Sediment microbial communities from Yellowstone Lake, YNP, Wyoming, USA - YL17G09_16 | ecosystem: Environmental > Aquatic > Freshwater > Lake > Sediment | place: USA: Wyoming | collected... | reverse complement strand
AGACACACGAACGGCTCCAGCAAGGACAACAAGCCCATGAAGTATTGGCCCTTTTATTCGCCAAGCAACAAGTGATTGCGGCAATCTGACAAACTACCGGCTGAAACCCAAAACACAACAGTCGAGTCATATCATTGATTTCACGTAACTACTCAGCCGCTCCCGCCGGATTGACAAATCCGGCGGTTCGGCAAGCAAAATTGAGCAGACCTCATTGCATTTGGCTTGGATTTGGCAATCCAAGCCGAGCGGGCTGAGTAGTTACGATTTCACTGCTTGGTTGTCGTACGAGCGGCTAACAATTAGTATACGAATTTATTCCTTCTACTCCGCCATCTTCCATTTTCGCAGATTTCCCCCTGGAGGAGAGTAGTCGGAATGCCATCCGCTTTTGTCCCCTGTGGGCAGTATGGGCGGAAACGGGTTTTGGCAGCAAAATGCGGAAAAGGGTCTCTGCTCCGGAGAGTGGAGCGATTCGAGCGGGCCATCAGGCGGGTGCACGGTCGGCGTCTCCTTTGCGTTGGCTGGCAAGACAAGCGGGTAAGCAACAAAAGTATAACCCCAAAAAGCGATTTGTCAACGCGGCGCAGCGGTGCCCGGCTCAGGGCCGGGCAAGAGTCTTGCGGATTGGAATTCATCCTGTAGCCAGTGAGCTAGTTTTCGACCGGTCATGTGTGGCACGGTTCTTTTGCTCACCTGCAATTCTCGCGCTGTCAGGATAGTTCATCTGATGCATCACGCCTCGCGCACCAACTTCCTCAACACCGCCGGCAGGATGCCGCCGTTCCTGTAATAGTCTACATCCACGGGCGTATCGAGCCGGGCAATGACGTTGAACGTGATGACCGTGCCGTCATCTTTCGTCGCCCTGACCGTCAGTTCTTGCCGAGGCTCGCGAAGCGTGTCGTCGCCGATGCCCTCGATGTCAATGACCTCGCGCCCGGTCAGGCCGAGGGATTCAGCATTCTGACCGTTTTGAAAGGCGAGCGGCAAAACACCCATGCCGACGAGGTTACTGCGGTGAATCCGCTCGAACGATTCGGCGATAACGGCTTTGACGCCGAGCAACAATGTGCCTTTGGCGGCCCAGTCGCGCGAAGAGCCTGCGCCGTATTCTTTGCCTGCGATGACGACGAGCGGCACGCCTTTGGCTTGATATTTCATCGCCGCGTCGTAGATTGTCATTTCGATTCCCCCACCCCCAGCCCCTCCCTCCGATGGAGAGGGGAGATACAGCGTGAGGCCGCCCTCTTTGCCGCCCAGCATCAAATTCTTGATGCGGATATTGGCGAACGTCCCGCGCGTCATCACGCGGTCGTTGCCGCGCCGCGTGCCGTACTGGTTGAAATCTTGCGGCTGGATGCCGCGCTCGATGAGGTATTTGCCTGCGGGCGAATCCTTGGCAATGTTGCCCGCCGGAGAAATGTGATCGGTCGTGATACTGTCGCCAAACACACCTAGCACGCGCGCGCCGCGAATCTCGGCCAGCGGCGGAAGGTCGAGCGAGAGATTCTCAAAGAACGGCGGGTTTTGGATGTAGGTCGAAGCCTCGCTCCATTCGTACAGCTCGCCGCCGCTGACGGGAATCTCGTTCCACGTCGGGTTGCCGCTAAACACATTTCCATACGACTTTTCAAACATCTCGGGATCAATCGAGGCGGCCATCGCGTCGGCGATCTCTTTTTGCGTCGGCCAGATGTCGCGGAGAAAAACGGCTTGGCCGTTTTTTCCGTAGCCGAGCGGCTCGACGCTCAGGTCAATGTCCGTCGTGCCCGCCAGCGCGTACGCCACCACCAGCGGCGGCGACGCGATCAAGTTGGCCTTGACCTGCGGATGCACGCGCCCTTCAAAGTTGCGATTGCCCGAGATGACGGCGCTGGCGACCAGGTTGCCCTCGGTCACGGCTTGGGCGACCGGCTCCGGCAGCGGGCCGCTGTTGCCGATGCAGGTCGTACAGCCATACGCCGCGATGTGAAAGCCGAGCTGCTCCAGGTATGGCAGCGTGCCGGATTTCTTTAGATACTCGGTCACGACTTTCGATCCAGGCGCGAGGCTGGTCTTGACGTAGGGCTTGACCCTCAACCCCGCTTTTACGGCTTTCTTGGCCAGCAAGCCCGCGCCCAACATCACCGACGGATTGCTCGTGTTGGTGCAAGACGTGATGGCGGCAATCACGACCGCCCCATGTCCAATCTCTAGTCTCTCATCTGTAATTCCTGGTTTCTGATCGCCATAGCCCAACCCGACGAAAACCTTTTTGCCGAGGTCGCTTTCGGCGAGACCGTAACCGCGATCTGAAAGTGGGGCAGTGAGTGATTTGCGGAAGGTGGCTTTCAAGTCCTTGAGCGGCACACGATCTTGCGGGCGCTTGGGGCCGGCGAGACTCGGCTCGACATCGGCCAGATTCAATTCGAGCGTGTCGGTGAATGTGGGGTCAGGCATGTCGTCCGCGCGGAACAGGCCTTGCTCTTTGGCATAGCGTTCAAGCAAATCCGCTGACTGGCCTCGACCCGTCCGGCGCAAGTAGCGCAGCGTCTCGTCGTCGGTCGGAAAGAACCCGCACGTCGCGCCGTATTCCGGGGCCATGTTGGCTATCGTCGCGCGGTCGGGCAGCGACATGGAAGACAGGCCCGGGCCGTAGAACTCGACAAACTTGTCCACCACGCCTTTCTTGCGGAGCATCTGCGTCACGGTCAGCACGAGGTCGGTCGCGGTTACGCCCTCGCGCAAGCCGCCCACGAGCTTGAAGCCAATCACCTGCGGCGTCACCATGTACAGCGGTTGGCCGAGCATCACCGCCTCCGCCTCGATGCCGCCGACGCCCCAGCCCAGCACGCCCAGCCCGTTGATCATGGTCGTGTGAGAATCGGTGCCGACGAGCGTGTCGGGAAAGATGACGCCATCACGGGTCAACACCCCTTGCGCCAGGTATTCAAGGTTGACCTGGTGCACGATGCCCGTCGCCGGCGGCACGACGCGCAGATTGCTGAACGCCTGCGCGCCCCAGCGCAGGAACTCGTATCGCTCGCGGTTGCGCTCGAACTCGGCCTGGGCGTTGCGAAGCAGCGCGAGTTCTGTGCCAAAGTAATCCACCTGCACCGAGTGGTCAATCACCAGATCAACCGGCGCGAGCGGATTGATTTTCTTGGGGTCGCCGCCCAGCCGCTTGACCGCATCGCGCATCGCCGCGAGGTCCACGATGCATGGCACGCCGGTAAAGTCCTGCATCAACACGCGCGCCGGCTTGAAGGGGAACTCGACTGGCCTGGGATTCGGCGCATTCCATGTAGCGAGATTGCGCACGTCGTCCTCAGTGACTTGATAGCCGTCGCACGCGCGGAGCGCCGCCTCCAGCAAAATCTTGACCGAGAATGGCAGGCGCGAAACCTGTCCCAGGCCGCTGGCCTCAAGTCGGCTCAAGCGGTAGAAGGTAAATTTTCCCTGGCGGGTCTCGAATACGTCACGCGCGCCGAAACCATTTTCCTCTGGCATCGTTCCTCTCCTTTGGCTGGTCAACTCGTACCAATCATACACTGAGCTAAATCGCCCGTCAAGGCGCTTGAAAATCCACATCATTCCGAGACCGTCGTCTTTCACAATGGTCCGGCTCGCGCTGTCACACATCTGTTATCTCGCCTCCGGTTCTGTTATGCCCCGGTTACGTCAGCTTGCGATACAATTGCTCTATGATCTCTGGTGATTACCCACAAGTCTGTTTGCCCGCAGTTGTACTGCGGGCAGATGGCGACACGCACAGCGCAACTGTCGCCCGAACGATGTGGGTAATCACCAAATGATCTGCTTTGCCAAATCACCTCAGGCGTGGTACTATTCTCTTTCGTGACCGCCGTGAGGCGGTCACGTTGCTGGTATTGTCAAGGGAGGCAACACTGTGTATTCTACCCGTCCGCTCTCTGTCAAAATTACGCTACCCAAGCGGATCGGCCGGCTTGCGGAGCTGGCCTACAACCTTTGGTGGACGTGGCACCCGGAAGCTCAAAAGCTCTTTGAGCGCATTGATAGCGTGTGGTGGGAACAGTCGTACCACAACGCCATCAAGTTCCTTCATCACATCGAGCGCAAGGCGCTGAACGCCGCCGCGCGCGACTCGCGCTTCACCAGCCTGTACGACCGCGTGATGGCTCAATTCGACGAGTACATGTCGCCGCGCGAGACGTGGTACTCGCGCGCCTATCCCGACTTGCCCGGCCAGACCATTGCTTACTTTTCGATGGAGTTTGCGCTGCACGAATCGCTGCCCATCTACGCGGGCGGGCTGGGCGTGCTGTCCGGCGACCACTGTAAAACAGCCAGCGACCTGGGACTGCCGTTCGTCGGCGTGGGCTTTCTCTACTTGCAAGGCTACTTTAGCCAGCGCATCACCGAAGACGGCTGGCAAGAAGCGAACTATGAAAAGCTAGACCTGGCGGAAGAGCCGTTGCTGCTGATGAGAACGGAGGAAGGCAAGGACGTGCTCGTCGAGGTGGCGTTGCCGGGGCGGACCGTTTACGCGCGCGTCTGGAAGCTCCAGGTCGGTCGTGTGCCGCTCTATCTGATGGACACCGACATTCCGCCCAATGCGCCGTATGACCGCGAGCTGACGGCTCGCCTGTACGAAAGCGACCAGGAAAAACGCATCGCTCAAGAAATTGTGCTGGGCATCGGAGGCGTGCGCGCGCTGCGCACGCTGGGCGTCCAACCGACCGTGTGGCACATGAACGAAGGACACTCGGCCTTCCTCGGCCTGGAGCGCGCAAGAGAGCTGGTCGAGTCGGGGCAGTCGTTCGAGTCGGCCCTGCGCGAGGTCCAGACCAGCGCCCTGTTCACCACTCACACCCCGGTGCAGGCCGGGCACGATGCTTTCCCGCTCTGGCTGATCGAAAAATACTTTTGGGACTATTGGGACAAGCTGGGGTTGGATCGAGGCCAGTTCATGGACCTGGCCTGGCAAGACCAGGGCTGGGGGCAGTTCTTTAACATGAGCGTGCTGGCGTTCCGCGTCTCCGGGCAGCACAACGGCGTGAGTGAGCTGCACGGAGATGTCTCGCGCAAGCTGTGGCGGTTTTTGTGGCCGGAGCATCCCGAAGAAGACGTTCCCATCCACGCGGTGACGAACGGCATCCACACGCTCACGTGGCTGAGTGGCCGCCTCAAGCGCCTGTACGACGAATACCTGGGCCTGGATTGGGTCGAGCACATTGACGACCCGGCCACGTGGGACCGTGTGGTGGATATTCCCGACGAGGCGCTGTGGGCTGTCCGCAAACACCTCAAGCGCAAGCTGGCGTCGTTCATCCGCGAGCGCGCCCGGCAGCGTTGGATGGGCAACGGCATTCATCCGGTGCAGGTCGTGGCGTCGGGCGTGTTGTTGGACCCGTCGGCGCTGACCATCGGCTTTGCGCGGCGGTTCGCCACGTACAAGCGCGCCACGCTGCTGCTGCGCGACGTGGAGCGGTTACGCGCCCTGGTCAATGAGCCTGACCGCCCGGTGCAAATCGTGTTCGCGGGCAAAGCTCACCCGGCCGATGAGCCGGCCAAGCGATTCATCCAAGACCTGTATCGCCTGGTCAAGCAGCCCGAGTTGGGCGGGCGGATCGTGTTCGTCGAAGACTATGATATTAACGTGGCGCGCTACATGGTGCAAGGCGTAGATGTGTGGCTCAACACGCCGCGCCGCCCGCACGAGGCCAGCGGCACCAGCGGGCAAAAAGCCGCCATCAACGGCGTACTCAATTGCAGCGCCCTCGACGGCTGGTGGCGCGAAGGGTACAACGGCAAAAACGGCTGGGCCATTGGCGACGAAGAAGAATATCCGAACGAGCAAGCCCAGGATCAGGCTGATAGCGAGTCGCTGTACGAGCTTTTGGAAAACGAGATTGTCCCACTCTATTACAACCGCGAGGACGACTATACCCCGCGCGGATGGCTGCGCCTGGTCAAAGAATCCATCCGCTCGCTGGCGCCTGTGTTCAGCACGCACCGCATGGTCAAAGAGTACACTACCGAGATGTACGTCCCGGCGGCCCAAGCCGTTTCATTCGGAGGCAACGGGCACGGTCACCCCGCGTCCATCACGGAAAGCAGCCCCGTCGTCTCGCGCGCATAATGGTAAGGGTGAGTCGCCGACTCGCCCTTACTTTTGATAGTCCCCCACGATGTGAACCCGCCAGCCCGGCGGCGTGACGCGCTCTAGCAGTGACGACAGCGCGAACAGCGCGCCATTGAACGCCAGGTACGTCGGGTCTCCGACGAGCCGTGTCCCGACGCAGCGCAGGCCAGCCTCACGCGCCAATCGCTCGATGCGCTCTGGCGTATTGGCGCGATAGCGCACGGGGAAGGTGTCGGCCTCGTCGCGGGCGTATAGTCGCCGCACGAGCCAACCCTGAAGGCGGTAGTGAATCAGCCGGTTGGCGAGCGTCACCACGTTGCGCGCGTTGGGCGTGAGGAACACCCAGTGACCGCCAGGGGCCAGCGCGCGAGCGACCTCGGCAAACGCGAGGCTCGGCTCGGCCAGATGTTCGATGACCCACGAGCAAGTCACCAGATCAAAGGACGCGGCTGCAACGGGCAGCGATTCTATCGGCGCGACGACGCGGCGCGTGTAAGGCGCGCGGTGCTCGCGCAGCGAGGCCAGATCGAGATCGGCCCCGGCGCACAATCGCGCCGACTCGCCCAAGAGTTCCACGACGCCGCCGCGTCCGCACCCCACATCCAGCCAGCGGCAGCCGGGCGCCGCATATCGGCGCACGAACGATTCGTACACTGCGCCGCTGGTCTGCCAGCCAGGATGCGAGGCCCTGTATCGAGCGCGGTAAGTGTTCTGGCGATCAAGATCAAGCATGGCAAGTTCCTGGGTCTCGGACTTGGGAACTCGGGGTTGGCCAAGCATCCGCAAGAGCGCCGCGTGGCGCGCGTTGGGCCAGCAGAGGCCGCTGGCTCGCACTCGCTTGCAGTCAGGGTAAAAGGCCGTAAGAATCGGGCGGCGCCAAGCTATCTACAATGGGTGATGGCGCACGAACCTGGTCGTAGCCGCGCGCCTTTAGCTGACGAGCCATTTCCGGCGAGCAGACCTGCTCCACCGGCTGCGTCGCTTTGTAGTGATTGCAGCGTCCACACGTCACGTCGTCGCCGCCCAAAGCCCCTGGCGCGCCGGGGAGAAAGTGAGCGCAGTGACGACAGGCGCCCAGGCGGAAGTCGCAGCACGGGCACTGGACGGGGCCGGGCGCAACGGTCGGGCGACCTTTAGAATCAAGCGCCCAGGCTCGAGTCACCTCTGCGCCGCAGAGAGGACAGCGCAAACTATCGGCGCGGCTCAATCTCGATGCATCCTTCTCGTGGGCCAGCAGGTCAGCCCGTTCGCTTTCCGGCATGGCCTCAATCCGCGCTCCCCATCAGTAACGCCAAGGCGCGACGATTCCCACGAACGCCCAATACAGCCGACGCTTGACGCCACGCCGTCCGCCATCCATCCAGATGGGCACAGCGCGCCAGGCCAGAAAAGCCAGCGCCGCCAATCCAATTGCCAGCCACAAGCCGCTCATCAGCAAGCAGTGTACATGGGCGAATGTCAAATGTCAAATCCCAGCTCTCGAGAGGCTGTTGGCGTTTCAGCCCTTCCGGTGTAAAATCCTCCCGACCATCAGCCTACCAAAACCATTCGTCTTCGGTCAACTATGCCAACTGTTAATTTTCTTCAAATCGCCGCCGGATTCGTCCTCAGCTCGCTCATCGCGTGGCTGGCCTATCGCCGCGCGGCGCTCACCCAAAGCGGCGTGGTGGGCGCTCTCCTCACCGGCACCGCCATCTTTGGATTGGGCGGGCTGGATTGGGGCTTGCTGCTTATCGCATTCTTTGTATCGTCCAGCTTGCTGACGCGCTACAAGCAAGACGCCAAGTGGCAAGTGGCCGAGCAATTTGCCAAGGGCGGCCCGCGCGACGTGTGGCAGGCGTTGGCGAACGGCGGGCTGGCCGCGCTCATCGCCCTGGTTTTTGGGCTGACGGGGGCAATGCACGTGCCGCTGCTCTTTGCGTTCGTCGGGGCGATGGCCGAAGCGAATGCAGACACGTGGGCGACTGAGCTGGGCGTGCTGAGCGGCGAGACGCCGCGCCTGATTACCACGCGCAAGCCGGTGGCTCCCGGAACTTCGGGCGGAGTGACGTGGGACGGCACCGGCTCGGCATTGATGGGGGCGATATTGATCGGTGGGCTGGCGGCGCTCTTGCGCTGGCTCGGCGGGACGCCGATGGGCCTGGCCGTGACGCTGCTCCCGGTGGGCGCGCTGGCGGGTGTGGTCGGCTCGCTCGTAGATAGCTTGCTGGGCGCAACGGCGCAGGGGATTTATTATTGCGACGCTTGCGGCAAAGAGACGGAGCGCGAGCTGCATCGCTGCGGCAACCGCACGCGGTTGATTCGCGGCTGGCGCGCGCTGAACAACGATTGGGTCAACCTGATCGGCACGCTGGTCGGCGCGATGGTGGCGGGGGGATTGGGTGCGCTCTTGGCGAGATGACGGCAGCTTGCCTCGCAAGCCAAGATCACTCGCGCCCACAAAAAAAAACGGCGGCAGGCCTGGGATGATGGTAGCATCAAAGGGCCTGCCGCCGGATTGAGGTCGGACTCGGTTAGGGCAGCAAAGCGGGCGGGATGTAGCGACGATGTGAGCGGTGATAGAGTTGGATGTTAGATTTTAAAAGTTGGATGTAGTTGGATGCGCCGAGTCCGATTCCTTTCAGATGGCGAAGGACGAATTGGTCATTGGTCGTTCGTCATTCGTCCAGAACTACCATACCCCTGTCCTCAAATAATCGTCAATCGCCTTGGACGCAATCTTGGCCTGGCCCATCGCCAGGATGACGGTTGCGCCGCCGGTCGCTACGTCGCCGCCCGCGAACACGCCCTTCTTGGAAGTCTTCATCGTGTTCGGGTCCACCGTCACGCCGCCATGCTTGGCAAGCTGCAAATCGGGCGTGGTCTTGGGGATGAGCGGGCTGGGGCTTTGGCCTACGGCAATGATCGCAATGTCAATCGGGATGCGAAAGTTGGAATCCTTGACGGGCACGGGCCGCCTGCGGCCCGAAGCATCCGGCTCGCCTAGCTCCATCTTGATGCACTCGATTTCCTTCACGCGCCCGTTTTCGCCGCGAAAGGCCACCGGCCCGGTCAACAAATTGAATTGTATGCCTTCTTGCTCGGCGTGATGAATCTCTTCGGCGCGGGCGGGCATCTCGGCGCGCGAGCGGCGATAGACGATGATGGATTCTTGCGCGCCCAGGCGCAGCGCGGTGCGCGCCGAATCCATCGCCACGTTGCCTCCGCCGATGGTGACGACGCGCCGGCCGCGCGCGATGGGCGTATCGTATTCGGGAAAGCGATAAGCCTTCATCAAATTGGCTCGGGTCAGGTACTCGTTAGCCGAATACACGCCGCCCAAGTTTTCGCCCGGGATGCCCAGGAACCACGGCAAGCCAGCGCCCGTCCCCAAAAAGACCGCGTCGTATTCTTCCAGCAGTTCGTCCACCGTGGCCGCGCACCCCACGACGAAATCCTTGACCAGCTTGGCGCCCAGGCTGCACACGTACTCGACTTCGCGCTTGACGATGGCTTTGGGCAGGCGGAACTCGGGGATGCCATACACCAACACGCCGCCCGCTTCGTGCAGCGCCTCAAAGATGGTGACATAGTGGCCCAGCCGAGCCAGGTCAGCCGCCACCGTGAGACCCGCCGGGCCTGCGCCGATGACGGCCACTTTTTTGCCGGTCGGCGGCGGCAATTCTGGAATGGATAACTCGCCCTGTGCGGCTTCCCAATCGGCCACGAATCGCTCCAACCGGCCAATCGCCACCGACTCGAATTTCTTGCACAGCGTACACACGCCCTCGCACTGTGTCTCTTGCGGGCACACGCGCCCGGTGATGGCGGGCAGGGCGTTCGTCTCTTTGATCAGGTTGACCGCCCCGCGAAAGTCGCCTTCGGCCACCAGCTTGATAAAGCCGGGCACGTTAATGTTCACCGGGCAGCCCGCCATGCAGCTTGGCTTGGCGCATTCCAGGCAGCGCTTGGCTTCGGCGATGGCGTCCTCGGGAATGTAGCCATAGGGCACTTCGTTATAGTTGTGGATGCGCTCTTCCGGCGGCTGCTCCGGCATGGGAGTCTTTTTGGGGATGATCTGTTTCTTGGCCATGGCTACTTCCTTTCCGCCTCAGCCGCCGCCGCGTCCAACCGGCACTGATGCTGCTTCCATCGCTCGACTGCCAATTGTTCTTCGGCTCGATAGAACGCCATGCGAGAGAGCATCACGTCCCAGTTGACCTGGTGCGCGTCGAACTCGGGCCCATCCACGCACACAAACTTGGCGCCCTCGTTGAGCAGCACGCGGCATCCGCCGCACATGCCTGTGCCGTCAATCATGATCGTGTTCAGGCTGACGATGGTCGGCACATTGAACGGCTTGGTGGTCGCCGCGACAAACTTCATCATGATGGCCGGGCCGATAGCCCACGCGCGAGCAATCCCTCTGCCTGCTTCCAGCAACTCTATGAGCGGCTCGGTCACCAGCGCCTTGCGGCTGTACGATCCATCGTCGGTGCAGACGATCAGCTCGTCCGAGACGGCTCGCATCTTGTCTTCCCAGAACAAGAGGGACTTGTTGCGCGCGCCGATGATCGAGATGACGTGGTTGCCGGCTTCTTTGAGCGCGCGGGTGATCGGATAGATTGGCGCAATGCCGACTCCGCCGCCTATCGTGACAATCGTCCCATAGTTTTCGATCTTGGTGGCGTGCCCCAGCGGGCCGGCGACTGTAGCAAACTCGTCGCCGACCTCCAGCTTGCCCATCTGCATGGTGGACTTGCCGACTTCTTGAATGACGAGTGTGATGGTCTGCGCTTCTCGATCATAATCGGCGATGGTCAGCGGGATGCGCTCGCCCTGCTCGTCCGTCCGCACGATGACAAACTGTCCGGCCTGCGCTTTGCGAGCGACTTGGGGAGCCTGCACCACCATCATCTTGACGACGTCGCTCAAGATTTGCTTTTCCAGAATCTTGTACACAACCAGTCTCCTTCGGGTTCTCCAATCTTGGCTCGAGGCGCAGACGGCACACAACGCAGCGAACGCGCTCACAACGGGGATGACAATGACGCGCCTTTTATATGATACTCGGGGAGGGCAAAGTCCCTTAGTCCCGGATGTCACAAGGAAAGGGGGAAAAATGTCACGTCACCCCCACCCCGGCCCTCCTCCGTGAAACGGGGAAGGGGGATGCTCACGAGGTTGGGCCGGGCGTCGGCGTGGGCGTGGGTTGAGCGATGAGCCATCGAAATGATCGCGTGGCGCTAGCCGGCCCGGCGTCGGAATAAATCGGCGAGCTATCGGCGCGCGTGCCGGTCACTCGCACGACGCGCACCTGCCATTGAAAGACGCGGCGCGATTCCGTCGGCTTGGGGAACAACTCGACCGGGATGTGCCAGCCTGTGGCGCGCGTGCGCCAAGTCGTCGGCGGCGCGCCGCCTTCGACTTGCTCAAGCCGGACAGAGTAGGATTCGTTGTCGCGCAAGATGCCAACCGAAGCCCACTGCAAAAGAATCGGCTCGTCGTTGCCCTCGAATGCTTGACCCTCGGGCGGCGAAAGAAGCACCGGCGCGGCATACTTGGTAGGCCCGGTCGGCGTGGGCTGCGGCCCGGTGGTGGCAGTGCCGGTCGGGCCAATCGGGATCACAAGCTGTTGACCGGCCCGGATGGATTCGGGATCTTGGATGTTGTTGGCTTTCTGAATAATGTTCATCGGCACGCCGTACTTGAGCGAGATGCCG
>Ga0315284_10013082_pt1 | contig 11812 bp, 10 predicted proteins | sample YL17G09_16_MG_FD_203696 | JGI IMG/M metagenome (GOLD analysis project Ga0315284, IMG submission 203696) | Sediment microbial communities from Yellowstone Lake, YNP, Wyoming, USA - YL17G09_16 | ecosystem: Environmental > Aquatic > Freshwater > Lake > Sediment | place: USA: Wyoming | collected... | reverse complement strand
GTGGTCGAAGCCCAGACGGAGCTCCACGTGCAGCCGCTCGAGCTCCTGGCGGTCGGAGCGTAGTTCGTCGTTGACCCGCTTGATGCGCTGCATCCAGCGCACCTTCGCGAGGAGGTCGGCGGGCTCCACCGGCCGGGTCAGGTACTCGTCCACGCCGACGGCGAGCCCCAGGCGCTTGAACTCGGCGCTGTCGGGGGACACGACGACCACGATCATCGCCTCGGCCATGCCCGTCTGGGCGCGCAGGCTGCGGCATAGGTCGAAGGCGCGGGCGCCGATGAGCTCGTGGTCGACGATCACGAGGTCCGGCTGCAGCTCCCGCACGATGGCCAGCACCTCCGCTCCCTGGGGGGTCACGAGCGGGCGGACTCCGGGCTCGAGGGCCAGCATCTCGCGGAAGCCCTGCACCATGGCGTCGTCGGCCGACGCGAGCAGCACGGTCGCCGGGACGCTCATGTGGATGTCCCAACCGCCCGCGGACGGTGGCCGCTCGCCGTGGAGTCTGATGGCGGGCCGTCGGGCGCCCGCGTGTCGGGTGGTCGTACGTACTCCGTCAGCATGGTGATCGTGATCCGCCGGTTGCAGGCCGAGTACGGGTTCGCTGGGTCGCGCAGTTCGTGGTCGGCGAGGCCGCGGATCTGCACCACCTGGCCGGGTCCCAGGCCGTTCCGCCCGAGGACGCGCCGGGCGGCGTTGGCCCGGTCGGCGCTCAACTCCCAGTTCGTGTAGGCGCTGTTGCCCGAGTACGGGCGGGCGTCGGTGTAGCCCTCGATGCGCACGGCGTTGGGCAGTGAGCCGAGTTCCCGCCCGAGCAGCTCCAGGATCTGCACACCGCGCGGGTTGGGCACGGCGCTGCCGGTCTCGAAGAAGACCCCGGTCGAGTCCTCGAGCAACTGGATGCGCAGTCCGTCTCCGGTGAGCTGGACCTCGATCTTGTCCCGGGCGGCGCCGAGGTCGGTCACCTCGTCGAGCCGCTCCTCCAGGTGTTGGGCGAGCGCCCCCAGCCGGTTGCGGCGCAGATCCACCACCTCGGATGGCGTGAGCGGGCGCACCGTGGCGGTCTGCGCGCCCTCGCCGGGCATGATCGAGCTGCCGAATTCGTCGGCGCGGCCGAGCGGGTCCTGGAAGTAGCCCGCGACCGCCGAGCGGATGTCGGTGCTCTGGTTCACGATCCACAACACCAGGAAGAGCGCGAACATGGCGGTCATGAAGTCGGCCAAGGCCACCTTCCAGGCGCTACCGTGGTGGCCGCCGCCGTGCCTCTTCTTCTTCACGATGATGACGATTGAAGCCTCGCGGTTCTTGTTCACTTCGCCGCCCCTCCGGCCTTGCCCGGTCCCCTGAGGCTCTTGCAGGCGGTCTCCATCTCGGCGAATGTCGGCCGCGTCTCGGCGAAGATCGCGCGCCGCCCGAACTCGACAGCGACGATGGGGGAGAGCCCCTTCGCGAAGGCCACGACGCACGCCTTGGTGACGTGGAAGATGCGGGACTCCTCGGCGTTGATCTGCTCGAGCCCCTGGGCGACCGGGTTCACGAAACCGTAGGCACAGAGCACGCCGAGGAACGTCCCGGTCAGAGCGGCGGCCACGTGCTCGCCGATCTGCTCCACCGGACCGGAGATCGCGTTCATCGTGACGACGATCCCCAGCACGGCGGCCACGATGCCGATGCCGGGCAGCGCGTCACCGACCCTCGTCAGCACCGTTACCGGCATCGCTTCCTGCTCGTGGCGGACGTCGATCTCGCCGTCCATGAGCGCCTCGAGGTCGTGGGGAGGCACGCTCCCGACCAGCACCAACCGCAGCGAGTCGCACAGGAAGACGATCGCATGATGGTGGCGGGCGACCGCGGAGTACCTGGCGAAGAGCGAACTCTTCGCCGGGGTCTCGATGTGGGCCTCGATGGCCACCAGGCCGTCGCGGCGGGCGACCTGGAAGAGCTCGTACATCATCTTGAGCACTTCCAGGTACAGCGACTTGCCGAATGGCGAGGGTCGCACGAGCTTGGGCAGCTTTGCACCCAGCGACTTGAGGATCGAGGGAGGCGTCGCGATGAGCACCGTCCCCAGGGCCGTCCCGACGATGACGACGATCTCCGACACGTGAAAGAGAGCCAGCAGCTTCCCGCCGGCGAGCGCGAAGCCGCCGATCACGGACGCGATGACCACGACCAGCCCGATCAGGGCGATCATTCGTGCACTCCCAGTGGGTCCGACCCGGGCCGGCTGACACACGGCCGTGCATGGAGTATCGGCTTGGCGGAGCGCGGCTTGAGGGCTGGCAGGGCGCCGTGGCACCGGCCGACAGGGGGTTCCGGACGCGCCTAAAGGAAACGCCCCGCGGCCCGATACTCAACAAGGACCCCCGGCGGCCTACTACCCGTCCGGAGTGCCGATGTCCCCCCGGGGGGGACGAATCGTGTTCCCCTCAACTCGAGGCGGATCCGTGAGCAAGAGCGTCCTGGTGGTCGAAGATTCCGCGACGATGCGGGAGATGGTGTCCCAGACGCTGAAAGAGGCCGGCTTCGAGCCCCTGGTCGGGAAGAACGGCCAGGATGGGCCGAAGTTGCCATTATCCGACGGAGGACACCATGACAACCGGTCCGGCCGGTGACGCCGCCGCCTTCTGCGTGATGACCGGCAGCCTGTCCGAGTTGACGCGCCTGATCGAGGCCGCCCCGGCGGCGCTCGAGTTGTTCTGAGTCATGAAAGCCCTGGTCGTCGACAATGACCGCATCTCCCGCGCGGTGATCAAGCGTCTGCTCAGCCATCTCAACGTCGAGGTGGTGGAGGCGGACAACGGCCTCATTGGGTTGCAGCAGCTCGAGCTGGCGGATCCCGATTTCCTGGTACTCGACATCGAGATGCCGATCCTGAACGGGGTGGAGACCCTGAGCGCCATCCGCCAGTCGCCCCAGCAGGCGGATGTGCCAGTGATTTGCGTCTCGGCGTCGAGCAGCAAGGAGAGTGTGACGCGCATGCTGGGGCTCGGCGTCGCCGACTACATCCTCAAGCCTGTCAATCCGGTCGACGCGCTGCCGCGCTTCAAGAGCGTCATGCTGCGCTCGACGCAGTGGCGTCATCGGCGCGAGGGCGGGACCTTCAACACCCTGCTCATCGTGGACGCGGATCCCAACTTCCTGGCCTTCGCGCGGCCGCTCTTCGAACAGGAGTTCGACGTAACCGACCTCTCCTCGAGCACGGAAGCGGCCGTGCGCTTCCAGGACGCGGTGGTGAAGCCCAGCCTGGTGTGCGTGGCGGAGGGGCTCCCGCTCATGAACGAGGACGTGCTGGCGGACGTCATCCGCAAGATGTCCATCCAGGACGGCTCGACTCCGCCGCAGATCTTCCTGCTCGCGAACTCCGAAGTGGACGTCACCAAGGCGGCGCGCTACGCGGGGGTGATGCGCAAGTCGTTCGTTCCCGAGCAGTTCCTGGAGGAGTTCCGCCGCGTGGCGCTGCGCGACAAGGACACGTTCGAGAAGCTGCGTCATCTCGTGCGCGAGGGCCTGCGCAAGGAGCTCGTCACGGCGACCCAGCAGACCATAGGCGTGATGATGGGCAAGGAGGTCCTGGCCTTCGGCGAGGACGAACAGAAGAGCGTCGAATGCCCCACGGGAGTATGCGCGCGGGTCACCATGAGCGACGCCGTGAGCGGCGCCACCCTGCACGCGGAGCTCTTCATCGGCCGCGCGCAGGCGGAGAAGATCGGCTCTCAGGTGCTGCGGCGGGAGAGCACCTTCGAGGACGGTAGCTCGGAGGTGCTCTGCGAGCTCGTGAACACCATCGCCGGCCGGATCCGCGCGGGTCTTCAATCGCGCGGCTTCGATCTCAAGATGGGGCTGCCCGAGGTGGTGACGGACGAGGTGGGGGAGGTGCCTTCCGACCTCACGGCCGTGTTCCGCTGCCTCGAGGACCAGGTATTCAGCCTCGGCCTGCGCGTGGTGAAAGGCGAGGCCGATCTGGTGGGTGAGTCGCAGTACGCGAAGCCGGCGTCCGGGGTGACCGCGGAGGCCGCTCCCGCCGAAGCCGCGGCCGCGCAGGCCGTGGACGACGCGCTGTCCTAGGGGCCATACGATGGCGATGCGTTCGACGGAAGGCTCCGGCCCCGCCCGCCAGACTACCGCGCCGCGAACACGCTAGGATAGCGCGCCAGGAACGCGATTGCGTGCTGCAGTTCGCGCAGGTCCAGGACCTCGCCGATCTTGTGCGCGTTCTGCATGATGCCGCTGCCGAAGCCGAACATGCCCGGGTGGCGGTAGCCGCCCGCGGTGACCCAGCGCTTCGACTCCGGCACGATCAGCGCCCGCTCGCACACGGGCACCAGCCAGCCCACGCCGTCGGTCGAGAACACCCAGCGGTCCACGCGCGGTTCGCGTCGCGGAGACCCGCCCTCCTCCCGACGCGTCTCCACGTGCGGCGTCACCACGCCCCGGTAGGTCGCCAGCGCGGCCTGGATGGTGGAATGCTCCTCGGGTGTCTGCCACGACAGGTAGATCTGCGGATTCCCGGGCACGTAGCCGCGCCAGGTGGGCTGCTCGTAGAGCGGCACCGTGATCTCGACCCCGAGGCCCGCGGCGCGCGCGCGGCGCACGGCCTCGAGCGACTCGATGTCGCGCAGCGCCTGCTCGGATGATTCGCCGGTGGTGAGCCGGCGGTCGAGCCGGAAGGCGAAGCGCTCCGGCACGGAGCAGTCGCTCGGGGTCTCGAGCTCGGCCCAGGAGGCGGTGCGCGAGCCGGGGCCGAGCAACGGGTCCGAGAGAAACCCCTCGCCCTGCTCGTGCCGCGCGGCGGCCTCGGCGAGGATCGCCCCGCCGTGCTCGAGCGGGTTCAGCCCCTCGCGCGGGACCGAGCCGTGGCACGAGCGCCCGGTCACCCGGACCTCGATCGTCACGCGGCCGCGCTGGCCGCGGCGGATGCCGAGCGCGCCGTTCGTCGCGTCGCCGCTCATCTCGGTCAGCACCACGGCGTCGGGGAACATTGCAGGTGGGGCGCCGGGGAGCACGCGCCGCGTGAGGTAGAGCGGGCCGCCGCCCTCGTTGTCCTCTTCGGCCAGCGTGACGTAGGAGCGCACGACCGCGCCGCGCAGCGCGCCCTCGGGCCTCAGCTCGAGCAGGATGCGCGAGGCGACGATCTGGGCCACCACGCCGCCGAGCTGGTCCGCGGCGCCGCGGCCGAAGACCAGGTGCTCCCACTCGTCGTCGGGCGGCAGCCAGCCGAGCTCCCGCCGCAGGTAATCGCGGTCGAGCCGGGCGGGATCCACGAGCCCCAGGAACGGGTCGAGCCCGCCGGTCCGCTCGTGCCACTGGCCGCGCAGGGGCTTGACCGTGTCGCCGTGGCCGTCCAGGTAGATGACGCGCTTCTCGCGGCGCGGCACGCCGTCGTCGCGGTCCTCCAACACCCAGCTGAGGTTGCCGAAGGCGTCGTAGCCGATGTCGTCCTCGTGCGCGACGGCGCCGGCCTCGAGGACCGCGCTCCGCAGGTACTCCAGCCGGGGGCCCTCGTGGTTGCTGGTGCCGCACAGCGGGTCGCCGCCCCGGGCGGGCGGCAGGTCCACGTGGTCGGCGGGGATGCGGATGGCCTCCCGCAGGATGGCGGCCGCGAGCGGCAGGTCACGCGCGGCCGCCGACGCGATTCTCGCGTCGAGCGCGCCGCGCGCGTTGCCTTCGCCCACGGGACTACTTCCCGAGCGCTTCCAGCCGCTTCGCCAGGTTCGGGACCTTCGCCACCGCGAGCAGCGCCATGATGGCGTACATCTTGTACTGGGCCTGGCGCGCGACGTTCACGGTGTGCTGCCGCATCACGCCGTGAGAGACCTCGTCGCCGATGTCCGCGGGCAGCGGGTGCATGTAGAGCGCGTTCCCGCCCCGGGTGAGCCCCATGCGGCGCTCGTCGCAGATCCAGTCCTTGTGCTGCGCGTTGCCCGCCAGCGCCGCCTTCTCGATCTCGCCCAGCCGCGCCTTGTCCTTCGCCTTGTTGGCCTCGACGCGCTGGAGCATGAGGTCGTAGGGTCCCCAGGACTTCGGATACACGATGTCGGCGCCCTTGAACGCCTCGTCCATCGAGTTCACGACCTTGAACGAGCCGCCCGAGGCCTTCGCGCTGGCCGCGGCGGACTCCATGGTGTCGGGCATGAGGTGGTAGCCCTCGGGGTGGGCGAGCACCACGTCCGCGCCGAAGCGCGTGAAGAGCATGGAGCAGCCCTGCGCGACCGAGAGAGGCTTGGCGTACGAGGGCGAGTAGGCCCAGGAGATGGCGATCTTCTTGCCCTTGAGGCCGCCGGGGTTGCACTCGCGCATCCACATCAGGTCGGCGAGCGTCTGCGTCGGGTGGTCGATGTCGCACTGGAGGTTCACGACCGGCACCCGGCGCGGGTCCTTGGTCGCGGCCAGGTAGTCGTCGATCCCCTGTTTCACGTCACGCATGAAGCGGTTGCCCTCGCCGATGATCAGGTCGTGCCGCACGCCCAGGGCGTGGGCGTTCATCCCGAGCATGGCCCCGGTCTCGACCGCGGTCTCGCCGTGCGAGACCTGCGTGCTGCTGCCGTCCACGATGACGGGGTCCAGGCCGAGTCGCGCGCAGGCGCCTGCCCAGGCCGACTTGGTGCGCGTGGACTGGTCGAAGAACAGGGCCCAGCCCAGCTCGTCCTTGAACAGTGCCGTGGACTTGCCAGCGTAATCGAGCCCGGCGAAGCGGCCGATCACGGCCATCAGGACCTCGAGTTCGGGCGTGGTCCAGTCGCGGGTCAGCAGCAGGCTGCGGCCGAAGAGGGACTCGAGTGCGGCGTGGTCGGGGACCGGTGGGAGGGAGGTGACGGGACTCATTCTGGCTCCTTGCAAGTGCGTGAGCCGGCGGACCCCTCGAAAGTCCCGGCCGGCGCCACGGGATGGCGGATGGCATCGCGTGGCCGCCGCGCTCGAGGGAGCAACAAGCCGGAGGCGGCCACGGTCACGAAATCGAGTGCGGCATCGTACCCTCTATCCCGCGTGTCTGGCAACGCGCATGCCGCGGGGTGCCGGAGTTTGCCCTGTGGCCGGGACTCGGCTATTGTCCCCGCTCTCCTGGAAACATTGCCACTCTGCGGAAAGAAGGAGTCATCGGATGCGGGCTGCCCAGAGGATCAACGAAGCCGTCCTCGCCAAGACCGCGGCGCGCTGCCGCGAGCGCAATATCGTCATCCCCACCTTCGCCGAGCAGAAGGACCCGAGCCGGGTCCCGGAGCCCATCAAGAAGCGGCTGGCCGGGGTCGGCATTCAGGACGTCGATCCGCTCAACCTCTTCCGCATCACCTGGAAGAACGAGCCGAAGGAGAAGGGCGGGCTGTTCAACCGCGGCAACTGGATCGAGTTCCCGTCCGAGCTGACCGGCGTCAGCGCCCGCATCGTCGGGCTGGTAGGCAAGTACTTCCCGACCGGCGCTCACAAGGTGGGGGCCGGCTTCGGCTGCCTCGTGCCGCGGCTGGTGTCCGGCGAGTTCGATCCGGACACGCAGAAGGCGGTCTGGCCCTCGACCGGCAACTACTGCCGCGGCGGCGCCTTCGACTGCGCGCTGCTCGCCTGCAAGGCCATCGCCATCCTGCCCGAGGGCATGTCGAAGGAGCGCTTCGAGTGGCTGCGGGAGATCGGCACGGACGAGGTCATCGCCACGCCGGGCACCGAGTCGAACGTCAAGGAGATCTACGACAAGTGCTGGGAGCTGCGGAAGGAGCGCGGCAAGGCGATCTCGATCTTCAACCAGTTCGAGGAGTTCGGGAACGCGGCCTGGCACTACACGATGACCGGCTCGATCGTCGAGGAGATCTTCGGCCAGATCCGCAAACCGGACAGCCGGCTGGCCGCCTACATCTCGGCCACGGGCTCGGCCGGCACCATCGCCGCCGGCGACTACCTGCGCACGAAGTTTCCGCACGTGAAGGTCGTGGCGACCGAGGCGCTGCAGTGCCCCACACTGCTCTCGAACGGCTACGGAGCGCACCGCATCGAGGGCATCGGCGACAAGCACGTGCCCTGGGTGCACAACGTGCGCAACACCGACATGGTCGCGGCCGTCGACGACGAGCAGACCATGAGCCTGCTGCGGCTGTTCAACGAGGAGGAGGGTATCAAGTTCCTCGCGGGCTGCGGCCTCAAGGCGGACTTCCTCAAGCTCCTGCCGCTGGTCGGGATCTCGGGCATCTGCAACCTGGTGGCGGCGATCAAGGCGGCGAAGCACTACGAGCTGGACGGGCGTGACGTCATGATGACGCCGCTCACCGACTCGATGGACCTGTACGCCTCCCGCAAGCAGGAGCTGCGCGAGGAGCGCGGCCCGTACACCCGCGAGCGCGCGGCGCAGGACTTCGCGCGCTACCTCGAGGGCGCCGGGACGGACTACCTGCAGGAGCTCGGCTACCACGACCGCAAGCGGCTCCACAACCTGAAGTACTTCACCTGGGTGGAGCAGCAGGGCAAGACCTCCGAGGAGCTGGCCGCCCTATGGGAGCCCGACTTCTGGACCGAGACCTGGACCCAGGTCCAGGAGTGGGACCGGCTCATCCAGCAGTTCAACGAGCGCACGGGCCTGCTCAAGACGCTCAGTTAGCGCGCGCTCACCGCGCGCCGTGGACGGGAGCCGCCTGCGGGCGGCTCCGAGTCATTGACCAAGGATCGATCGCGCCGCGTCGGGCGCGGACGGAGTGGAGATCATGACGACCGAGAAGAAGCTCGCCATCCTCGCGGTTGGCGGGAATTCGCTGATCCTGGACGAGGCGCACAAGTCGGTGGAGGACCAGTACGCCGCCGTCGCGGAGACCTGCCGCCACATCGCCGGGCTGGTGAAGGCCGGCTACCGGGTCGTGGTGACCCATGGCAACGGCCCGCAGGTCGGCTTCATCCTGCGGCGCAGCGAGCTGGCGGCCAAGGAGCTGCACCAGGTGCCGCTCGACTCGTGCGGCGCTGACACGCAGGGCTCCATCGGCTACCAGGTGCAGCGGGCGATGTACAACGAGATGCGGGACTGGCCGCAGCGTCCCGTGGTCGCCACGGTCGTGACCCAGGTGCTGGTGGACCGGAACGACCCGTCCTTCAAGAAGCCGTCGAAGCCCATCGGCTCCTTCATGGATGAGAAGACCGCGACCGAGCACCGGCAGAAGAACGGCTGGGACGTCGTCGAGGACGCGGGCCGCGGGTTCCGCCGCGTCGTGGCCTCGCCGAAGCCCGTGCGGATCATCGAGCTCGAGGCGATTCGCCGGCTGCTCGAGAACGACATCGTCGTGGTCGCGGTGGGCGGTGGCGGCATCCCGGTGGTCGAGGACGAGAAGGGGCGCCTGCAGGGCGCGGCGGCGGTGATCGACAAGGACCTGGCGACCAGCCTGCTGGCGAAGGAGCTGAAGGCCGACCTGCTCATCATCTCCACCGCCGTCGAGAAGGTCTGCCTGAACTTCCGCAAGCCCGACCAGAAGGACATCGACCGCATGACCCTGGCCGAGGCGAAGCGGTACCTCGCCGAGGGGCACTTCGCGCCGGGCAGCATGAAGCCCAAGGTCGAGGCGATCATCGAGTTCCTCGAATCCGGCGGCAAGCAGGCGCTCATCACCGACCCGCAGCACCTGGTGCCCGCGCTGGAGGGCAAGTCCGGCACCTGGGTCGTCGCGTGAGCGCGCGGGCCGGGGCCGCGGCCGGCCTGCGTTGCGTGCACTGCGCTCGCCTCACGCCGGTCGCCGACGACCTCTACGTCTGCCCGGGGTGCGGCGCGAACACGCTGGTCGAGTACGACCTCGATGCGCTGAGGAAGAGCTGGTCCCGCGAGTCGCTCGCGAACAACGGCGACCGCTCGCTCTGGCGCTACCTGCCGATCCTGCCCGTGAGCCGGCGGCTCGAGGGGCCGCCCGTGGGCTGGACGCCCCTGGTCCCGGCGCCGCGGCTCTCGCTGGAGCTGGGGCTCGCGCAGCCGCTGCTGCTCAAGGACGACGGGCGCAACCCCAGCGCCTCGTTCAAGTGCCGCGCCAGCTCGGTGGCGCTCCAGCGCGCGATCGAGCTGGGGCGCACGCTCGTGACCGGCGCCTCGACCGGCAATGCCGCCTCGGCGACCGCGGTGCTCGCCGCCGGGCCGGGCATCCGCACGCGCATCTTCGTGCCGAAGACCGCGCCGAGGGCGAAGATCGCCCAGTTGCTCATCTTCGGCGCCGAGGTGCTGGCCGTGGAGGGCACCTACGACCAGGCCTTCGACCTCTGCCTCGAGGCGACGCGCCGCTTCGGCTGGTACAACCGCAACACCGGCTTCAACCCCTACACGCGCGAGGGCAAGAAGACAGTCTCCTTCGAGCTCTGCGAGCAGCTGGAGTGGCAGGTTCCGGACCTGGTTGTCGTGCCGGTCGGCGACGGCAACATCATCTCGGGCGTGTGGAAGGGCTTCGTCGAGTTCCACCGCCTGGGCTTCATCGACCGCCTGCCGAAGCTGCTGGCGGTGCAGGCCGAGGGCAGTGCGGCGATCGTCAAGGCCGCGGCTGGCGACGGCGTGATCCGGCCGGTGTCGGGGGACACCGTCGCGGACTCGATCTCGGTGAGCCTGCCGCGCGATGGCGAGGCAGCGGTGAAGGCGGTCCGCGAATCGGGCGGCTTTGGGGTCACGGTGAGCGATGCGGCGATCCTCGCGGCAATCGGCGAGGTGGCGCGGGGCGCGGGAGTGTTCGCCGAGCCCGCCGCGGCGGCCTCGTGGGCCGGGCTCAAGGAGGCCGCGCGCCGGGGCCTGGTGGACCCAGCCTGGCGGATCGTGGCGCTCATCACCGGCAACGGGCTCAAGGACGTGGCCTCGGCCATGAAGACGGCCGGCGAGCCGCGGATCATCCCGCCGGACGCCGGCGTGCTGGATACGTTGTTTCCCGAGGGGTAGTGAAGGAAGCAGGAACCGCAGTCAGCGGTGCGCTTGACTGCCGACGACCAACCAATCTGGGAGAAACGCCATGAGGAGCTTCATCGGACGTGACATCCTGTCGCTCAGGGATTTCGAGCGCGACGACTACACCCGCATCTTCGAGGTGTGCGAGAAGCTGGCGCCGCATGCCCACAACCGCCGCAACACGGACCTGTGCGCGGACAAGACGCTGCTCACCGCGTTCTACCAGCCGAGCACCCGCACCCGCATGTCCACCGAGGCCGCGATGCACCGGCTCGGTGGCCACGTCCTGGGCTTCTCCGACGCCAAGATGACGCGCGCCGGCGACTTCTACCAGGAGTCCATCAAGGACACCGTGCGCATGCTGGAGTACTACGCCGACGTGATCGCGATGCGGCACTTCCAGCTGGGTGCGCCGGCCGAGGCGGCGAAGCACTCCTCGGTGCCCATCATCAACTGCGGCGACGGCTGGGGCGAGCACCCGACCCAGGTGCTGACCGACCTGTACACCATCTGGCGCGAGCGCGGCACGCTGGACGGGCTGCGCTGGCTGTGCGTCGGCGACCACCGCATGCGCACCATGCACTCGATCGGCCACGCCGCGACCCAGTTCGACATGGAGCTGGACGTGGTCTATCCGCCCGACATGGCGCCGACCGCCGAGTTCAAGCAGGAGCTGCGCGACCGCAACGTGCGCTACAACGAGTGGAAGAGCACGTCCGAGTGCATCGCCAAGGCCGACATCATCTACATCGAGCCGGTGGTGCAGGCCGACTACACCAAGTCGCGCGTGGACGCGGCTGACGCCAAGAAGGGCCTCACGCCGCCCGAGTACCAGGTCACGCGCGCGATGATGCGGGACCTCGCCAAGAAGGACGCCATCGTCCTGCACTCGCTGCCGCGCATGGACGAGCTGCCCACGGACGTGGACGCCACGCGCCA
>Ga0315284_10013080_pt1 | contig 11813 bp, 10 predicted proteins | sample YL17G09_16_MG_FD_203696 | JGI IMG/M metagenome (GOLD analysis project Ga0315284, IMG submission 203696) | Sediment microbial communities from Yellowstone Lake, YNP, Wyoming, USA - YL17G09_16 | ecosystem: Environmental > Aquatic > Freshwater > Lake > Sediment | place: USA: Wyoming | collected... | reverse complement strand
CCAGCGCCGCGACAATGGCCTTGGCCGCCTGAATGCCGGAATCGATGGCGTTGTGCAAGCCCTTGATTTTGAGCATGTTGACGAAGCCGGCGCTATCGCCGAGGATCATCACGTTGCCCTTGCCGATGCTCCTGCTTTCGGGGTCGCGCGGCACGGCGTACCAGCCGCCCTCGGGAATCATCTTGGCGCCGGCCTCGACGACCGTGCCGCCCTCGATGAATGGCTTGACGAACTTGTGCTCCTTGAACCGAACGAGCGCATCCTGCGTGTTGAAGTCGTGGTACTTCCAGTCGAGGCCGACGATCATGCCGACGGCCAGATGGTCCTGCTCGCCGGCATAGACGATGCCGCCGCCGAACATGCCGGGACCGCAAACCGGCGTCCAGATCGGATAGCCCATCGCGTGGACGACCCGGCCCTTCGTGAACTTGTTGTACTGATCGGGCGTGACCTTGATCAGTTCCTTGACGCCCAGCGAGTAAAGCTGGTGAGATTCACGTTTCAGACCCGCCTGCTCCACAAACCGCTCGGTGACGAGGCCGTCGCAGCCCTCTGCCAGCACGACGAATTTCGCCTGGATCGTTTCGCCCTCCGTGTAGTTGGGCAGCTTGTGCCCTTCCTTGTCGACGCCCTGATCGACGAGCTTGACGCCCGCGGCCAAGCCATCGCCGTCGAAGACGACGTGGTCGGCGGCAAAGCTGGTGAGGACCTCGACGCCCAACCCCCTGGCGATTGCGCCCAGCCACTTTGTGAGCCGGCTGATGGACACGGAGTAGTCGCCGTGGTGAATCATTTGACCAAAGGCAAGGCCCATGCTTCTCGCTATTTTGATCATGGGGAAGATCCCAAACGCCATGTTCCCGCCCAGCAGAAACATGATGTCGTCCTTGTCGATCACGTTGGCGAGGATATGCTTGGCCTCATCCGTGTCGCGCCAGCCGGGCTTGGCGGCGTCGAGCAGCGAGTGCAGCGGCTCTTTTTCGAGTACGGCGCCCGAGAGATTGTGGTTGCCCAGGTCGAGGGCCTTGTCGATCACGCACACATCGATGTCCGGCTTGAGGACCTTCAGTTGAATCCCCGCGGACAAGCCGGCGGGACCGGCGCCCACGACCAGAACCGATGTCCTGCTGTATTGATTGATGATTGAATGATCCATGATCCGGAATCCTTAATCCACTGATGATTGATGATTGAGGTCGTTCTTCCTTCTTCAATCATCCATAGTCAATGATCCTTAATCAATTCCTCCACCAGCTTCGGGACAATATCCTCGACGTGCCCGACCATGTAGTAATCGCACTGCTTGAAGATCGGCGCATTCGGATCGCTGTTGATCGCCACGATCGTCTCGGTGTTGGCGACGCCGATCATGTGCTGGATGGCGCCGGAGATGCCGAGAGCGACGTAGAGCTTCGGGCCGACGGACGTTCCCGTCTGGCCGACCTGGTGAATCCGGCCGATGAAGCCCTGTTCGACGGCGGCACGCGAGGCGCCTCGCTCGACCTGCGCGTCGAGCTTTCTGCTCAGGGCGCCCGTCAGCGAGCCGACGAGGTTCTCATAGTTGTCGCGGCTCTGCATGCCCTTGCCGCCGGAGACGATGGCGTCGGCGTGCAGGTTCACCTGCCCGTGTCCCAACTCTGTCTTGATGATCTCCAAGCTGACATCATCCTTGGTCAACTCGACATTGTGCCTGACGACCTTTCCCTTGCGGGACGGATCAGGCGGGATCCGCTTCATCACGCCGGGCCGGGCCGTCGCCATCTGGCTCTTGGAGCCTTTGGTGCGGATGGTCGCCATGACGTTGCCGCCCAGTGCCGGACGGGTCTGCAGCAGCAGGCCGACCTCGCCCTTTCGCGAGGTATCGCGGACATCCAGCCCGGTGCAGTCGGCGGTCAGGCCGCAGCCGGTGCGGTAGGAGACCATCGGGGCCAGCACGCGGCCCTGCGGCGTCGCCGCGTACAGCACAATCTGCGGAACGTATTTGTCAACCGCGTCCGCGATTGCCTTGCGATACGCCGTAGGGTCGAACACCTTCAAGAGCCGGTGCTCGATCACGTAGACGCTGTCGGCGCCTGCGGCGATCAACTCCTCGGCCATGTGCGCCACGCCCTCGCCGGCGATGCACACGCCAACTCTCGTTTCGAGCGAGTCCGCCAGCTCGCGGGCCTTGCCCGTCAGCTCGAACGTGGCCGGATGGACGACGCCGTCGCTGTGCTCGGCGACGACCCAAACTTCGCCCTGGAAGGCCGGCTCGGCCAGCTTGTAGCCCGCGATCATGTCTTCGAGGGCCTTCTTATGGAAACTCTCGCCGCTCTTGGCGAGGATCTTCTCCTGGGCGGCCTCATCGATCTGCTCGACGCTCTTGATCCCGAGTTCCTTGAGAATCCTGGCCAGGAGATCGTAATCCTCCTGCTCCTTGGCGGTCGCCTCGAACCTGCGTTCGAGCAGGCTGGCGCGCCGCTTCGGCAGGACGTATTTGCCGTCCATCTTCTTGCCTGTGGAGCCGGCTGACTGGCCATCGCCCTTCTTAAAGTTCTCAACGATCATCCCGGCCAGCTCTTTCACGTCGCTGATGTGCTTGCATTTGCGGGTGCTCTTGCCCGGCGGGAAGACACGGATCACCGCCGTCTTGGAGCCCTTGGCCCCGATCTGCGGCGCCTTGATGTCCTCGGCGCCCCACTGAACCATGGGTGCTTTCTTCGCCCAGCGCGTGCCGGCGAACGTGGCGAACAGGGGGTATTCGTACTTGGCGACGGTCACTACGGCCGGCAGCTTCTTGGCCGCCACCGTCTGGCTGCCGCCGCTGATGATGCGGGTGAATTCGAAACGATTGTTGGTATACTCCGCCCCCGTCACATAGGCGATGCAGGGCAGGCCCAGCTCTTCGGCGATCTGCGCGGGCACCTGGGCCGTGTCGCCGTCGACCGACTGCATGCCCGAGACCACGAAGTAATCATCGCCGCACTTGAGCAACTCCCTGGTGATCCTGCGAATTGCATAGGCGAGCGGATTGGCCGTCGCCCAGGTGTCGGCGCCGCCGAGGGCCCGGTCGGTTAGCAGCACGACCTGATCGGCCGCACGCGCCAGGCTGTATCGAAGCACCTCGTCGGCCATCGGCGGGCCCATCGTCAGCGCTACCAGCCGGGCCTTCACATCTCCACTGATCTTCTTCATGTGGCTCGCAAACCCCAGCGCCTGCGCGTCCAACTCGTTGATCACGTTGGCCAGACGCGAGCGGACGAGCGTGCCCGTCTCCGGATCGAACGCATTGTCCGTGATCTGCGAGACGTCAGGAACCTGTTTGACCAGAACGATGTAGTCACTCATAAACGAACTTCCCTCAAGAACACAGACACCCCCGGGGCTGGAGGTTTTCGAGTGATGACAAACTGCATTGCATACGCCGCCTCACTACGTGCTCACGACGCTTGTCCGTCCAACGTTCCAGACCACCGTCATGCTACCGGCGGTAAAGTAAAGTGCGCATCATAGGACCGCGTTACGCCAGTGTCAATCGGTTCCGGCACAAAAAAAACCCCGCACACACCACAGGTGATTTGCGCGGCTCCCTCACAATGAACCGACACCCTGCTCGCCGCCAATGAGCATGACTGGACGTCCCCGCCGGAGACGTCTGCGACGGGATTCATTTCCGGCGAATCGCCCACTGCGTAAGGATGAGATCATCGCCGAAGCTGATGGAATCAAGATGCAGATTGCTCTACGATTGTGTCGTAGCGATGGGTAGGTTGCGGGCGGCCTGGACGCAGGCAGCGAAGGGCCATGATGTCTGTTGTTACACGTTCGCCGGCGGCCTTGGACAACGTATCGCGCACGATCCGCTCCAGGTCCTCCGGCGGCATCTCCACGCGGGCGTTCAAGGTGAGGCTGGCTTGTGCCGGGAAGCCGTCGATCCGGCCCTGTAGAAGAGGCTCGGAATCGCGGCTCGTCAGGTTTCCCATACAATGGCCGCCGGCGGCGGTGAGGAGCAGTTTGATGTGGCCGATGCGGGCACGCTTGTCGCGAAAGGTCGCGTGCAGGTCTTTCAGCAGGTCTGAGCAGAACGTCCTCCACACGACGTTCTTGGCGACGGCGGACAATCGAATCTCCGCGTTCAGCCAGCCAAGCACGGCCTCGCCCTCGGCATACGTATCGTAGTTCACGTCGAGAATACACGAGCCTGCCACGCGTGTCGAGAGCGCCTCGTCGAGCCACGACTCCAGGCCCTCTCCGGTCCATGCGGACAGCCGGCGCACGATCGCCCGTGGGAGCCGGGCCGCCACGAGCTGTTCGAGCCGGTCCCCCTCTTCGCGCGATATCAGGTCCATCTTGTTGATGACGAGCAGATCGGCCTCTTCAAGCTGCTTGCAGAAGATGTACGCGGCGCTGGCGTGAAGCGCGTCCCCGCTGTCGTTCAGGACGTCCCTGAGCCGAAGCGGATCGGCCAGTACGGACAGCGGCGAGAGAACAAACCGGTCCCCGAACTTGTCCTTGAGCGGCTGCAGGATCGTCGCCGAAAGGTCGGTGCAGCTCCCGACCGGCTCGCCGATCAGGACATCGGGATCGAGGGACCGAAGACTCTCCGCCGCCTCGATGAGGGCGGGGAAGTTGCAGCAGAAGCAACTGCCGGCGACCTCGCGGACGTTCAGGCCCTTCTCGGAGAGCCATTTCGTATCCACCAGGCCGGGGGCCTGATCGTTCGTGATCAGTCCGACCCGCTTGCCGCGTTTCATAAGCAGCTCGGCCGCTCGCCACAGCAGCGTCGTCTTGCCCGCCCCGAGGAATCCTCCGACAAACACCAATTGCACTTTCTTCATGATTCCGGCTCTCTCATCGCGAACCCCTCTTCTACAGCGACCGCAGGAGCATGTCGATTGTCCGCCTGTAATCCTCGAGCGTGCCTTTCCACTTCTTGAGACAGGTCCTGCCCTTGGGAGTCAGCTTGTAGCTGCGCTTCGCGGGGCCGCTCGGCGGATGCTCCCAGTCCGACGCGATCAGGCCTTCCGTCTCCATGGCCTGCAGCGCCCGATAGACCCCGGTGTGGTCCGGCGGCCGATCCCCGCAGAGGGCCAGCCGCTTCATCTCCTCGATGATGGCGTACCCATGCGAGGCCCCTTTCGCCAGCACGGACAACGCCGCCGGCCTCACGAGCTTCGGCAGAGACCTGCCCGTACACGCACAGCTTGTCAACTCCTGCATGCGATTGCCTCCCATATGTGAATTAGTCACATATTCCATTGATTCTATTGACTTATGAGCGTGACGCAAGCAAAATCTGACGCTGCCGAGAATCGCGGGCGATGCCCGCAATTCATTGGCTCGTGATTCGCCAGGCAGTTCAGATGCTCACGGTGAGATCGGACTCAAGCTTGCGCGACGTAGGCATAGAGGAATCAAGTATGACTTCAGATGCGAACGTGCAACAGGCCCTGCCGGCCTCGATCACGCCCGTCGCCTTCGGGACCGTCCTGGCGATCACAATCGGGGGGGCCGCCTTTGACCTTCCCCTGTTCCTGCTTTCCTTGCTGGGCATGGCCCTGCTCCAGGTCGGGGCCAACATGATCAACGACGTATACGACTATCGCAACGGCATCGACAGGCAGGTCAACCCGGCAAGCGGCCCGGTGGTCCGTGGGTGGATCACCCCGCGGCAAGCCCTGGTCGGCAGCGCGACGTGCATTGCCGTCGGCTCGATGATCGGCTTCTACATTGTCAGCCGGGTCGGCACGCCCATCCTCTGCCTCGGCGCCGTAGGAGTCCTTGGCGGGATTCTCTATACGTGGGGGCCGTGGCCCCTGAAGTACCATGCGTTGGGCGACCTCGCCGTGTTTCTGAATTTCGGCGTCCTGGGCGCCTTGGGCGCCTGGACGGTGCAGACAGGCCGTCTGTCCTGGGTGCCGGCGGTCTGGGCCGTTCCCATGTCGCTCCTGGTCATCGCCATTCTCCACTCGAACAACTGGCGCGACATTTGCAGTGACACCGACGGGAAGATTCGCACCGTCGCCAGTTGCCTCGGAGACGCAGGATCGCAAACCTACCAGAGAGTGCTTCTATTCGCGCCGTTCACTATCATTGTTCTTCTCGTGCTCTTGACGCACGTGACGGCCCTCTCGCCCAGGATGCCCGCAACCTTCCTCATCACTCTGCTGGCCATGCCTCTGGCCGTCCGGCTGGCCAGAACGGGCGCCGGGCGACACGACCCGCAGAAGAGTCAGGCCTTCGCGGCGATGGATGGAGCTACGGCCCAGTTGAATCTCCTCTTCGGGCTGCTGTGCGTAGCCGCACTGGGCCTGTATGCACTGCTGCGATAATTGCCGGAATCGTCCGCCGTGAAATTGACAGTTACCGTATTACTGCTTTCGATGGCGATCTTCGTTCCGCTGTTCATCACAACAGGCATCGGCCCGGTCGATTTCTGGTGGTGGATGACCGCCAACCTGCTCATCCTCCTGGCCATCGTGGCGTGTCTGGACTGCGAATGGCGTCGTCTGCTCGCAGCCGATCTCAAGGACCGCCCTGCTCGCAAGGTGGCGTTGGGCGTCTTGTCGGCCGGCGTGCTCTATGCGGTCTTCTGGTTGGGCGACAAGATCTGCCGGTACCTGTTGGCCGGCGCAGGCAGTGATATCTCTGCAATCTATGCCTTCAAAGGGGACACGCCTGCCATACGAATCGTCCTGCTGATGATCTTCGTCATCGGTCCTGGTGAGGAGTTGTTCTGGCGAGGCTTCCTACAGAGGCGTTTCGAGAATCTCTTGGGCAAACGATCCGGCTGGCTGCTTGCAGCAGCCGTCTATACGGCTGTCCACCTCGCCAGCGGCAACCCGATACTGGTCCTGGCGGCCGGCGTGTGCGGACTGTCTTGGGGCTGGCTCTACGGCAGATACCGCTCTATGTCGCTGAACGCCGTCAGCCATACGATCTGGGACGTCGCCGTCTTTGTTCTGTTTCCCTTGCACTGAAGCGGCTGCATCGCAGCGGATCATTTCGGAGCGGCCTGTTCCATGTAGCCGGCGGGCTCGAGCTGCAGCGTCGCGTGATCAATGCCGAACCGCTCGCGAAGCACCCGCTGCATCTCGCGCAGGGCCCGCTGCCAGTGAACGGGCTCGGAGCACTCCGGCTTGAGCCAGATGTGCGCGGTCAGCACGGGAAAGCCCGTCGTCACCAGCCAGATGTGCAGGTCGTGCACCGCGGCGACGTGCTCGTTGGCTTCCAGTGCGGCCAATATCTCGTTGAAATCCAGGTGGGCGGGCGTCGCGTGGATCAGTATGGCCAGCGTCCGCCGCAGCAGGCCGACGCTGCTCCACAGGATCAGCAGACCGATCACGATACTGACCAGCGGGTCGGCGGGCATCCAGCCGGTCAGCAGGATCACCGCACCGGCGATGACCGCCCCGACGGAGCCGAGGGCGTCCGCCAGCATGTGGATGAACGCCCCTTCGATGTTGAGGTTCTCCGTTCGATTACGGGACAGGATCCAGGCGCTGCCGAGATTGGCCAGCAGGCCGGCAAAGGCGATGATCAGCATGCCGGTGCCCTGGACCTCGGGCGGATGAAGGAATCGCCGGATCGCCTCGAGGAAGACCATGCCGACGATCAGGATCAATGTGCCGCCGTTGACGAATGCGCCGATGACTTCCGCGCGGAGGAACCCGAAAGTCCGCTCCGGCGTCGCCGGACGCATTGCCAGATGCGCGACGAAGATCGCCAATCCAAGTGCCAGCACGTCCGTCAGCATGTGGCCCGCGTCGGCCAGAAGGGCCAGGCTCCCGGTAAGGAGCCCCCCGACGAATTCAATGAGGAGAAAGGCGAGATTGATGGCCAGCGTCCACCAGAGCCTCCTACGCGAAACCTCCCGCAGGTCCGACCCGTGCTCGTGACGCCCGTGCGTCCCCCCCTCCTCATGCCCTTTCGCGTGATCATGCATCTATCATATCCCCCACCTGTATTCTACCCACTATACAGTCTACGGGACCATCACGTCAACGCACCACCCCTTCAGACCATGTGTGCTTCTTGTCACTGCTGCTGAGATCGGGTATAATCATTGCTTATGTGAAACATGTCCTGCGGGAGGTAGAATCGACCGCCGGATGTTTTAGTCAAGGCCCTTTGCGAGGGAGAAAGAAGATGGCGGAGCAACACAATCTGAGCACGCTCAGTCGCGCTGACGCGATGGCTATCATGGCCACGGGTCTGCTATTGATCCTCCTCGTGCCGGTGCTGTTCGCCAAACCCCGGGAGCAAGCCACCCGCAGGCTTTGTGCAGCTAACCTCGGCCAGATCGGCAAAGCCATGCTGATGTACGCCGGCGACAATGACGGCGTGCTGCCCCGCGCCGGGGGGCCACGCACGGTCTGGGGTGGAACGCCCAACTGGATAGCCTCAGACTGTCGTGCAGCTTTTGGTCTCGCCGGCGACAATACGGGAGGCAGTGCATCCATCAGCTCATGCTTCTATCTGCTTGTCAAATACCTCCAACTGTCCCGAATGCCGGTTCCTTAAGGCGTCTTTCGTCTCACTGATGTGCATTTTGGACTCAGAAATGAGCATTCTGGGCTTACCCATCTTGTTAAGGAAACGCCATTCCCAACTGTCCCCGCGAGTGTTCGTATGCAAAGATGACAAGGGAACGGTCGAGTTCAGGCCTGCTAAGCGTGCCGACGGTTTGCTGGCGTTCGAATTCGCCGACGTCTGGGACTTCGGTCCACCCACGGAGGCTGTCAAGCATTGCAGCTACACATACCACATCCCCTACGGGCTGTTTGGCCTGACCACCTCCCTCGACCCGAACCTTGCCGTCGCGGCGGATCGGAATCCCTGGATTCAAAGCCCGGCGTCGGCTCCCGGGGTCTGGACGACATTCCGGCCGGACATTCCTCCGTACTCCGAATCCACGAAGGGTGGACCACGGGCACGCATACTGTCTGCTCGCATGGGTAATTCAATCACACATGGTCGTGATGGACAGAATGTACTCTTCCTCGACGGTTGTGTCACTTTCCAGAGACGAGCCTATTGCGGAGTCGACAAAGACAACATCTATACGATCTCAACGGATCCAACTCGCGGCAGCGTATTCGGCTATCAGCCCATTCCTGGCACCTTCTGTATTCCGGCGAACAAGGCCGATTCTGTCCTTGTCCACGACCCCAATGTTTTCCCGCCGGAGAAACAAGAACCTTGGCGATGAGCAGCCGTCTCATCTCGCCGGAATCCAACGGTTTTTTGCTTGTCGGGCGGGGCCTGATGCGGTTTAATTGGGGTCTTGGAGATCGTCTGACACAGACAATATGGGTATGGATTTGAGGTGAGTAGAGATGGCAGATCTGAAAGCATTGGCTGAGGCGGTGATTCGGGGGGATCAGGCGACGGCGGTGAACGTCACGAAGCAGGCGTTGAAGGAGAAGGCGGCCCCGAAGAAGATTCTCGACGAGGGCCTGATCGCCGGCATGGATGTGGTGGGCAGCCGCTTCAAGAACAACGAGATCTACATTCCGGAGGTCCTGATTGCGGCGCGGGCGATGAAAATGGCGATGGAGGTGCTGGAGCCGGAGCTGGCCAAGGCCGGCGTCAAGCCCATCGGCAGGCTGCTCATCGGCACGGTCCAGGGCGACCTGCACGACATCGGCAAGAACCTCGTCGCCATGATGCTCAAGGGGGCCGGGTTCGAGGTGATCGACCTGGGCGTCGATGTCACCCCGGAGAAATTCGCGGCCGAGGCCAAGGCACGCGGCGTCAATCTCATCGGCATAAGCGCCCTGCTGACCACGACGATGCCGGGCATGGAAAAGACCGTCAAGGCCCTCAAGCAGGCAGGCCTGAAGGTCAAGGTCATGGTCGGCGGCGCCCCGGTCACACAGACCTTCGCCGACAAGATCGGCGCCCAGGGCTACGCTCCCGACGCGGCGTCCGCCGTCGATACCGCCAAGAAGCTCGTGGCGTAAGGCAGACAGTTTGAAGTGTAAAGTGCGAAGTGCCTGGACTCGAAACTTGACACTTCAAACTTGAGACTTCTTCCCCCTCAGATATTTCAAGGACAGTGCGTCCAGCGCTGTCCTTTTCTTTTTGCGCACAATGAGGTAGAATGGACACTTGGTAAAATGAGAAAGATCAAGAGCGACAAGCTGGCGCAGTTGCTGATGCAGCTTCGGTTCACGCCGGAGTCGAAGCGCCGCGCGCAGCTCGAAGCGGCCGAGAAGCTCTACGCACTGGTTCACGAGGACAAGCAGTACCCCTGGGACTTCGTGTACTTTCACATCACCGGCTTTCATTCCAAGAGCGGCCTCGAACAGGACTTGTTGAACGGTCGCGACCTGTTGGACGATCTCCAGATCTTCATCGCCAAGCTCAGCGGCCGGCTCGCCTCGCCGGTCGCCCAGGAGGCCGAGCCGGTGCACACGATTGAGGAGCTGGCCAAGCGGTTCAACGTATCCGTCAAGACGATCAACCGCTGGCGGAAGCGGGGTCTGCTCGCCAGGAAATTCATCTTTCCCGACGGGGCCCATCGTTTCGGCGTCCTCGACTCCGGCATCGAGAGATTCACTCAGGAGAACGCGGCCCTCGTGGCCAACGCGGCCAAGTTCCGCAGGCTCACGGACGCCCAGCGGCAGCAGGCGGTGAGACAGGCCCGCAGCCTGGCGTCGAGGACGTCTCTGTCGCGATACCAGATCACCAGGCAGGTCGCCGAGAAGCTCGGCGTCGCGCAGGAGACGGCGCGGTACACGTTGCTGCAATACGAGCAGAAACACCCGGACAAGCCGGTCTTTCACCGGCCGCTCGGCCGCATCAGTCCAACGGAAACGGTGGAATTGTATCGCCTGCACAACCAGGGACTGAGCATGCGACAACTGATGGAACGATTCGACCGCAGCCGGGCCACGGTGTACCGAATCATCAACCAGCGGCGGGCGGCGGCCCTGCTGGCCCGCAAGATCGAGTTTGTCCCCAGCGACGAGTTCCTTCAGGAAGGGGCGAAGGAACGAATCCTCGGCCAGCCGCTCAGCGTGGAGCGGCCGGACCTGGAGAAAAAGATCGAGCCGTTCGAGCTCGTCGGCGAGAGCCTGCTGCCGGAGTACATGCAGATTCTCAAGACCACGCCCGTGCTGACCCGCGACCAGGAGTTGGACCTGTTCCGCCGATACAACTACCTCAAGCACCTGGCCGCCACAGAGCGGCATCAGATCAAGCTGTCGAAGGTCTCGGCCACGTTGCTGGCAAGGCTCGAAGAATACCTCGAACAGGCCGAGGAAATCGGAAGGCTCCTCGTCGAGGCGAACCTGCGCTTGGTGGTCAGCATCGCCGGCAAGCACACCAGCGACGGGGCGAATTTCCTCGATCTGGTCAGCAAGGGCAACTTCGCGCTGATCCAGGCGGTGGAGGAATTCGACTATATGAAAGGCTTTCGCTTCGGCCGGTGGGCATCGTTGAACATCGCCAAAGAGTACGCCAAAGTCTCCGGCCGAAGCACCGAGCTGACGCCCAAGCGGGTTGCCTCGCTCGCCAGCTTCCAGCGGGGCCTGCGAGAGACGACCGCCGACGTGCTGGCCATCGAGCGGACCCGCCAGGGCCTTACGCAACTGGTCCGGGAAGAGCTCGACGAGCGGGAGCAGTACGTCATCCTGCACCATTTCGGCCTGATCGGCTCGACCATCCGAAAGAACAAGAAGACGCTCAAGCAGATCGGCGACGAGCTCGGCCTGACCAAGGAACGCATCCGCCAGATCGAGCTGACGGCGCTGCAAAAGCTGAGGCAGTGCCTGAGCCAGGAGCAGTTCGAGATGCTGACGGGCTGATGCCGATAGTGCTGTGGACCG
>Ga0315284_10013079_pt1 | contig 11813 bp, 10 predicted proteins | sample YL17G09_16_MG_FD_203696 | JGI IMG/M metagenome (GOLD analysis project Ga0315284, IMG submission 203696) | Sediment microbial communities from Yellowstone Lake, YNP, Wyoming, USA - YL17G09_16 | ecosystem: Environmental > Aquatic > Freshwater > Lake > Sediment | place: USA: Wyoming | collected... | reverse complement strand
CAGCACACAAGGAAGAGGCGCCGTGGCGCCCTTCGGCAGGTACAAATGTGCCGATACCGAAATTCCCGGCCATGCCTCGTAAATGACCTTCTCGAGCACGTACTCCGGATACTCGAGGCGTCCTGTGGTGCGGGCGTTCAGCGGCGCGCGTTCCGCGAAGGTCTTGATGCCGCAGTACTCCAGCAATCTCGATCGTATCGATCGTCTCTGGACATCGAGGCCGGCGGGTTCCGCAAGTTGCCGTTGGCAGGCTGCAACGAGGGGCAGGATCAGACTGCCGGTCACGTCCGAAACGGCCGTATCCATTCCGGGAACGCTGTAGCCTTCGAGGTACGCCGCGGCGGCCAGCATTTTGAAGCCTGTGGGGTCATCCGTTTTTTTCTTCAACTGGTCAACGATTTCCTTGAACTCTGTTTCGTAGACCGGCAAGACGTCCGACCAATGATAGGGACAGGGCAAGGATTTCACCGGATTCCACGCGGGCACGTCTGTCATGCTTTCGTACGTTTCGAGCGTGAGGTTCGTTAGAGCGCGAAAGTCGTTGAGAGAGGCGCTGAGATGGGTCACGCAGGACTTCACGTTCCTGTCGACGTCAATCTCGGCATCGACCAGTGCCTTCGCTACTGCCGCCTGCAATTTGTGATGGTAGAACTCCGCGATAAGCTCCTCCGCTTGCATGTCGTGCTCAATGCCTTCTACCTCATCGCGGTGGTCCTCAGAGAGGGTGGCCGCGGTGACCGCTTCCCACACAGCTTTGCGTGCGTCGTCCGTCTTCGCCGCAAGGAATGCGATAGAGTCTTTGCTCGTGAACTTCTTGCCCGCTTTCACGGCTTCCATGTAATCAGGGATGCGCATTGTGTCGGGAAGATCCAGGAACGGAATTCCTTTGGCTGTCTGCAACTGGTCGAGCAGCGCGCCGGCGCCGACGACCGTATGGTTGTCATTGCCGAGCCAGACGAGCCGCTGAATGGCGGGCAGGACGTCTGCGCTCGATTCGTAGGCGTTCAGGACGTGAGCGCCGGCATTCACCCCAAACCGTTTCCCGAGCCGTTCGAGCCAGTACGACTTTTCCGACTTGGCGTCGCGGTTCGCATTCCACGCGTAACGCCCCCAAGCCTCAAACCACATCCAGTCGCGATTCCATTGAAGCTCCGGCTCGTTTTCGGCTCGGCGGGGGCCTCGCCCTCCCGGTGTCTTGTCGCACCCGTAAGGCCACCGCCACGCTTTTCGCGGATAGAGATGAAGTCCTGTCGCGCCTGCCTTGATGGAGCTCTGAATGCATTTCTGAATGTAAGAGGGCGGACTCCAGCGAAACGGTTCAAGGTTGCCCAGGCAATGGATGTTGACGACGTGATTTCCCGACAGCTTCGCCCATTCCGCATTTTCAGGATCGATCTCAGTGCTCGCGATCATCTCGACGTTGAACTTGCGTTCCGTGTATAGCCGGGGGTAGTTGCCGGCGACGCGTTTCATGTGCTCGAGATCAATGCCCCACGAGCGAATCATGATCGGGGGAGTCTTCCCGGTGCGCTTGACGGCCGCGAAGATCACGTCGTTAATCCAGTCGGACGTGTGTTCAATCTCGAGCGACTCGCCCGGGCAAATGTAGAGGCCCACACTCGGGAACTCGCTCACGAAACGCTCGATGCAGTAGCTTGTGTAGTCCCTCAACAGCGGCGTCGGCTTGCTGATGCCGTGTTCCGGCAGTTTGTGCGCCTTGGCGAAGTAAACGGACACGTGGATGTTGTAAAACTGGAACATCAACCAGATGTTCCGTTTTTCGGCTTCTTTGGCGAGCCACATGAGCATTTCGTGATTGCGTTCGAGAAGGCCCGGCTCGAGTCCGTCTTGCGCCTCGGGGTACTTGTCAAGCTTGACGAAGTAATCGAAAGGATGCCCGTTCCAAAAGGCGAGGTAGTTGAAACGGTTCTCAGCGAGGAAATCGAGATACTGGGTCCAGAGATCCTTATCATAGAAAAACGGGAACTCAGCCGGTGTGACGGGATAATCGTAAAGCCCGAGTTTCATGAGCAGTATGCACGTTCCACGGAGACTCATGGATGGTGCTTCCGCAATATCGAGGTGATCGGGCAGTTTTCCCGTGTCGTGAACGTGGCGCGCCAACTCCAGGCATCCGTACATCAGCCCCGCCGCGTCGTATCCTGCAATGACGATGCCCTCCGGCTTCGAAGTCAGTTGAAATCCCTCCGGCTTGCGCGCCGATTCCGTTGTGATGGACGCCGCGTCGACGACGAGGCGAATCGGCGTTCCTTTGTCCTCAACGACGCTCAAGCCCGTTTGGGCAAGGGATGACTTGAGCTTCTCGACGCCCCAATTCACGCAGGGCGCAATTGCCGTGTCAACCCGCAGGCTTACTTCTTCCCCGAAGGACTCTCTCGGGAGAAAGGCAGCAGTACAAAGCAAGACACGCAACACCAAGTGTCTCATCGCGTTCTCTCCATGAGCTCGGGAGGGCGAGGCCCCTGCCGAGCCGTACCCTGAGGCGCATTGCCGACATAATACCAGTATGACCCTTTCGTTGGCTTGTTCTTTTCCTGTATGATCCGCGAAAGAAAAGCGGGGAGGAAGAGCATGATTGACGTCCGGGACCTAGACAAAGTGCAGGCTATGCGTCCGTTCATGGTGGCCCACCGCGGCGGCGTCATCACCCCGGAATCGCCCGAGAACTCGCTGCGAGCGATCCAACTGGCCGCTGAACACGGATACGCCATGGTCGAGATCGACGTCATGGAGACGGCGGACAACGAGCCGATCCTGATGCATGACGGCCTGTCTATCAGTTGCGGCGTGAAGGAACGCGTCTGCAACCTGACCAGCGTCGAAGTGACCGAACTGCGCTACCGCGCCAGCGACCAGCCCGTGATCACTTTTGCGCAGGCGATAGAGGCGTGTGCGGACCTCCACCTCGGGATCATGTTAGACAAGCTTCGCCGCGACTCGGCTTCCGAGCCGGAGATGTCGGCGGCGTGTCTCGATCGCGTGGCCTCGTTGATTCGCGAAGCGGGACTCGATTCCGCTGCGGTGGCGATTGTGGATTCCCCCCGTCTGCGGCAGCATTTAGGCGAGGTCTCGCTCTTTCCGATTAGCCGCCACGATTTTGAGCAGGTGCTCAAGCGAAAGCGCGTGCCCCTGCGAGGGGGTTTCTGGTTTGGCTGGGCCGCGGAATTGCCGAACGAAGCGGTGCCACTCCTCCACAAGAACGGCGCTTTCGCGATCGTCTCGATAAACACTTTTCACTACCCGCCTCATGCGCCAAACGTGCTGGCGCAGGAGGATATCGAGCGGCTTCGCGCCGCCGGCGTGGACGGATTTCAGATAGACAGCGTGTACGAGGCCTGCTTGAAACGATGACTCCAAGACGGCGGCTATTCGACGCGTCCTCCCTTTCGAAGGAGCACCCTTCTTTCCTGACGGTGGGTGTTTTGTCAATTATCGCCTTGGGACTGGCTGCGTTTTGGGAAATCCTGGGAGCCATGTGCGTCCCAGGAAAGATGTTCATTGCATATGGCCTCTTCTGGACGGCGGTCTTGTTGCCGTTTCTGCTCTGGAGGCCATCCGTTCTCAAGATACGCATCTACATGCTGTTCCTGGCTGCGCTTATCATATTGCACGCCGTGCCCTGGAATTCACGCAAAGTGTTCCTGCGCGACTTCGATAAGGTCCGTGTCGGTATGACCGTCGAAGAGGTAGAGGCGGTGATGGGGAAGTACATAAAGGGGACAGGTTGGCCGGCGGGCCCAAGCACTACGCGCCAAGTGTTGACCGAAGTGGGCACGGGCATCTCCATGAAAACGTACGAATCGCCCACAGGGGAACTGGGGATTCAGGATTCGGTCGTATACCGACACAGCAACGATGGCGCCTTCAATTCAGACTGGGGGATTGTGCGGTTTCAGGAAGGAAGGGTCGTCTGGAAGGATTTCATGCCGGACTGACGACATATCGCCCCAAGTGTGTCGTCGCTCTTGCCCGGACAAATGAGGGAGCGTCAATTCGCCGTCATGGATCGTCCTTCGCGGCAGGCTCAGCCCGACCCTGCCCGGGAACCTCGCGCTCGTATTCGAGTGGATGGCGTTCTTTCATGTCTTCGAGTGTGATGTGGCCGGTGATCCATGACCAGTTCATCGGATAGGTGTGCGGGTCGAAGATCATGTAGTAGAGGTGCCAGACGACGATGGCCAGCACGGCCAGCCAGGCTTCGTAGAAATGGATCAAGGCCACGACGTCAAGCGCGATCTTCGGGAAGAAGCTGAGGAACAGATTGACGAACCACATGCAGAACCCGGTGATTATCATCAACACGCTTCCCCACCACATTCCCCAGTACTCGAACTTCTCGATGTAGCTGTACCGGTCGAAACGCGGCGGGTTCTTCACCAAGCCGACGACGTAGCACATGTTGTGGAAGACGTCTCTTACATCCCGGAAACGCATCGTGAGATAGCCGAGCTCCTTCCGTCCGGCCTTCGTGAACACGAGGAACCAGCCGTTGCAGACCGCCACGCCGACGAGCGCGAGCGCCGCCACGCGATGCACGAGGCCCCGCGCCGCCAGGCCGGCTTCGCCGTGGAAGAGCAGCCTGGCCCACCACGTGTCAGGGTATCTTAGGGCGAATCCGGACAGCGCAAGTGCAATAAACGCGATTGTCAGGACGAGGTGTCCGATGGTCATTGCGGTTGTGAATCGCCTGTACGTTCCGGCACCGCCGAGTTCCGTTCTGAACTTGATGGCGGCCCGGCGGCCCATCACGAGCGTGTTGTGAGCGATCATCCCGCCGATGATGGCCGTGATGAGAGCGATGTAGATGAGCCGTACGATTCCGAGCGCTTTCTGACCGGGGTCGGTCGGCATGATGTGAACGGCGCCCACGGCGAAGCTGGGGCTCGCGTTCTCGTGGCACTTGCCGCAGGTCTGGGGCAGGTTGGCTTTGTTTATGGAGGATTTCGGATCTGAACTGGGCAGGATGCGGTGCGCCTCGTGGCAACTTGCGCAGCTTGCGACGATGTCGCTGCCGGCTTCGCTGGCCATGCCGTGGTAGCTGTCCATGTAGCTGGCTTGGCGGCCCGTTTCGATGCCGTACCTGTACATGATCTGTTCGTTATCGTGACAGCGGGTGCACGTCTGCTTGACGATCTGATGCTTGTTCACCTTGGACCCGGCGGAAGAAGGCGGCTCGACGTCGTGCTCGCCGTGGCAGTCGATGCAGGTCGGCGCATCCTTTATCCCATGTTCCATTGCCTTTCCATGGATGCCTTCCAGGTATTGATCACGCTCCTGTCCGTGGCACGTACCGCAGGTCGCTGGGACATTCTTGCGGTAGACCTTGGATTTCGGATCGTCTGACGATAGAAGGTCATGCGTTCCATGGCACTTGGTGCATGTGGCCGCGTTAAGGTTTCCTTTCATGATCTCCTGAGCGTGAGCGCTCTTGAGGTAGCTGTCAGACGGGTCCATCACGGAGATCATGTACTTTTTGACGAGCACCGGGTCTGAGTGGCACTTGCCGCAGGTTGCGGGCAGGTTCTTCGGATGGACCGGCGAGAGCGGATCAGACGATCGCCGGACGTCATGCTTGCCATGGCAGCCATCGCATGTGGCGGCCCCAGCATCGCCGCGCTCGAGGGCGAGTCCGTGCAAGCTCTTGTTGTAGGCTTCGGCCTCATCATGACAGTTGGCGCAAACGACCGGCTTCAGGTTTTTCTCGTGGGGCAGCGACTGAATGTCGGCGTGACACGAGGTGCACGGCTCCGAGCCATGAACGGATTCCTTATAGACCGATTCGTCGACGTACAATGCCACGGGAGACCCATCGGCGCGCGTCTTACTCAGTACAGGGTTGCCGTGGCATTTCAGGCAATCGCTGTTCTCCTGGAGGCTAGAGGCTAGAGGAAGAGAGGCTAGAGGAGGAGACGCGAGAGGCTGGAAGAGCCAACCTCTAGCCTCTCTTCCTCTAGCCTCTCTTCCTATGACCGTAGTATAGATCGAAAGGAAAAAGTATATATCAGGAAATCTTGCCGCTTCATCCGGGAAAACACCCCACTTATACCGCGCGCGGAAGCCTTGCGCGCGCGCCCTTCGCCGCACCCGATGGCCCGCAACCTCGGTATTTTGCCCGGATACCCGCGCGGCAAATCATTCTTCTTCCGGATGCAACCCGGTTTGTGTTAGGGTATCCTCGTCCACGGAGGAATGAGAGAGCGTTGTCTCTAGAGGGCTTATCTGTGGAAGGGCTGAGCGTTAATCGCGGGCATTCATTCGGGCGTTCGTTCCGAGCCGTCCCACCATATCGTTTAGGCACGTTCCTCTCCCTTTCGGGCCTCATTGTCTTTGTTGCGGCGAGTTCTCTCGGCACGGAGGGGTGCCAGTATATCGGCCCAGGCGCTTCTGTGACCAACGTCGGCGGCTGGACGGCAGGAAGCCGCCTCCGTGATGTGTGCCTTGTTTGCCACAACGGACAAAACGCCCCGGACGTCACGGGCTTCCTAACGGGGCCGCACAAGAATCAAGCGTGCGAGGGGTGTCATGGTTCCGGGTATCTTCATGTGCGCAATGGAGGACGCGGTGGGCTTTTCATTGACGATCTCAACGGATTGATGACGGTTGCGTCGAGGCTCTTGTGCAAACGCTGCCATGGAACGGAGGTCACCGGGTTTGAGAAGAGCGATCACGCGACGGAGAAGGTGCTGTCCTGTCCCGGCTGTCATGACGTGCATGCCGGCGCGAGGGGCGCGCCGAGCGCCGTGAACAACAATATGTGCCTGCGGTGTCATCGAGCCAGGGGGTTCGGAAACGACGAGGCAATAGAGGCCCACACCCATCATCCCGTGGACCCGGATGGGACCAGCGCCAGCCGCTGCACGAAATGCCATCTGGTCCCGCTCGAGGGGTCCGGGCCCGGCACCGAGAACGTTTCGCACGAGCACTCGCTCTTGACAGTGGCGCCGCTCCGATCGATTGAGGCCATAGACGCGGGCGTGGTTCCCGTACCGGCCAACTCGTGCGCGGGCATCGCCGGGTGTCACGACGGGTCCGTCAGCACGGCGCCCGTGTTCGATGTTGACAATCGCGCGACAGACCTCCTCTTGCAGGCTTTGTTTGAAGAATGGTACGGTTCGCCATGAGGCTAGAGGCTAGAGGAAGAGAGGCTAGAGGAGGAGACGCGAGAGGCTGGAAGAGCCAACCTCTAGCCTCTCTTCCTCTAGCCTCTCTTCCTAAGAGTGTATTGGCAATGGCCGCGGTGGTGTTTATGCTGTTCATCGGCAGCGTGACGGCGTGGGGCCAGCCCGGCCAGAAGCCCGCCGGAGCCGAAACAGCGTCTCCCTCGAAGGATGCAGACGCACAGCAGCAAACCCCTGAAGCGCCGCCCGCGCCTGCTGAGGCCGCGAAACGCAAGTGGCTCCAGGGCGATTTCAGCGCAGGGCTGGATGCGGCGTGGAGTGATTACGCGTCGGATTTCGACCTCAGCCAGTACTTGCGGTTCAAGGTCGACCCCCCGCAGTGCAGTAAGCTTCATCTCCGCGGCGCGCTCTGGTTCAATGAGGACCTCGGTTCGGATGTGCCTCGCTATTCCGCTCTCCGGGATATCAATGACGGATTTGACTCCCATTTGCGGGTGCGGCCCCTGTACCTCTACGCTGAACTCGACGACGTATGGGGCGACTCCACGCTGCGAGTGGGCCGGCAACGGATTCTCGAGGGCGCGGCGTTCAACCGGATTGATGGAGTTTACTTCAAGCAACGCCTCGGCCAGTGGGATTGGTACGTCTTTGCAGGCGCGCGTGCGACGATCTACGACGACCCGTTCCAGGATTTCGTGACCGGCGGTGGCGCTTCGGTTCGCCTCTTCGACAGGACGCGGATCGCGTTGGATGCATACTACGGCCAGGAGCATCGCGATTACGGGGACATCGATGATACATCCGTGGCGCTGAGCGTATGGCAAGCCGTGAACGCGAATCTTACATTGTTCGGACGATACGACCGGCGTAACGGGAGCGGTGACGAGGTTTATCTTAACGCCACAGGTTTCGTTCCCGCGTGGGACCTGACGTACGAGGTTTCCTATCGCCGCCAACTTAACACGTTGAGCGACCGGGTCAACGACTTGACCGGCTTCTATCGCATCCTTGGTGACTACAAGGCTCACGACGACTATTTCGCGGCGCTTCACAAGAGCCTGACCGACCATCTGACCGTCTCTCTTGAGGGGGAGATCCACCGGGCCAACGGCAGCGATTGGATGACCGCCAATCAAGATTATGAGCGTTTCGCGCTGATCCTGGCGGCGGAGCGGATCTGCAAGAGCCTCGACGCTCAAGTAGGTCTCGAAAGGTGGAACGTGCACGGGGGCGAAGGCACCTGGGCCGTCACCGGCGAGGTCACCAAGCACTGGAAAAAGGTCGCTTTGACGGTGGGGGCGGACTATGCCCGCTATGAAGAGCGCGTCATCCAATACACGTCACTCCCCTACGCGCTCGACCAGTTGCGGGTACTGCTCATTCCCGGTCAATACCAGACCTACAATCCCCTCGTGTACCTCTTTGACACCTATGCCCTTGAGTTGCACGAGGACGTCCGTTCCTTCTACTGCAAGACGAAGTGGGCGCTCGCTGACGATCAAGAAGTGACGGCAGGCGTGACATACGAGGAGGATGACAGTCCCGAGTCGCCGTACTGGCGCATCAAGGCCCAGTACTCAATGCATTTCTAACGCATAACGGAGAAGAAGCCTGAGGGATTTTGAATTTTGGATTTTGGATTTTAGATTTTGGATTGGTGCGAATGCAGAAGACCTCTACGAAACAGTAGTGGGTGCCCTGACTTGATGACATCCCATGCGTAGCCACTGCTCTTTGACAAAGACTCTTATTTCGGGCACTAATCCAAAATCCAAAATCTGAAATCCAAAATCCCAGGAGAACCGGGTGATGTTGCTGCGGAAAAAGTGGTACGCGCTGGTGATAGTGACGTTGAGCCTGATGGTGGCCGCCTGCGTCACGTATCAGGCAACGCGCCCTGACCGTGGCCTAAAGTTCAACCATGAGAAGCACCCCGCCAAGGACCTCGCCTGCGAGGATTGTCACTCGGTGGAGAATGGCGAACCCGGCATGCCGAGTCACGATACGTGCAGCGTGTGCCACGACCAGGCGGACCTCTCCAAATCGAAGGAATGCGGTTACTGCCATTCCCAGCCCGATCAGGCGGTCAAACCCATCGCCGGAGTGCTCTCCCCCGAAGCCAAATTCGGCCATGCTAAGCATCTTGAGAAAAAGATCGAGTGCAAGACATGCCATCCGAATCCCGAACGAGCACTCGTCGTGCCTGGACCTTTGATGCCGTTCTGTATGGACTGCCATACGAAGACGGGCCAGGCGTTGACGGAATGCTCCGTGTGCCATAAGGAGATCAGCAAGAACGTGCGGCCGAAGTACCATGGCCCTGTTCGCATCCCGCATGATTCTCCCCAGATTTGGGAGAAAATCCACGGGCAGCAGTCGAAGAACGACCCGAAGTTCTGCGCGCTGTGCCACGACGATCAGACTTCATGCGAGGAGTGCCATCGGAAGAACCCGCCCCAAGACCATACGATCACGTGGCGTCGGAAGAGCCACGGATTGCGCGCGACATGGGAGCGGGAGAGATGCGCGGCGTGTCATGAAGAGGACAGTTGCCTGCGCTGCCACCAGCACAACGCCCCACAGAGTCACCACGGGGGTTGGGGGCCGCCCTCCGACCGCCACTGCGTGCAGTGCCATTATCCGCCGCAGGAGACCGGTTGCACCGTCTGCCACGAGGAGATCGAGCACAAGTCCGCGGAACCGTCGCCGCATGATCTCGGGCTGTTCCCGGCGCGTTGCGCGCCGTGTCATCCGTTCAACAATCCGTATCGCGCCCCGCATCCGCTGAACAGCACGGTGCGATGCGTTGTCTGTCACTGAAGGCGGTTCTTTTTCGTGCGAACGGCCTTTCGAGCCGACGCCGCACGCCCTTTTCCCGCTGGCTTCGCCTGCTGTTTCCTTGCTCGGGCGCCCGGCTGACCGCCAGCCGCAACGTCTCGCGCACACATTCCAGCCAGCTCATCCGGCTGACCAGCCCGATGATGTGCGTCGAGTCCAACCGCTGTTTCGTATGCTTGGGCAAATAGCCCGCCGCGCGCATCTCCTCCAGCACCGCCTCGAAGCCCAGCCGCTCCAGCCCGTGTGCCAAGAGCCGATCCCGAAACTTGACCAGGCTCGTCGCGTGGAACGCCGGCTCATCCACCTCCATCCCCAACGCCAGCTTCCAACGCAGATCATACTGACACGCCTCCGCCGCCTGCCGGTCGGGCATCCGCTCCATGAACTGCAGAATCAACACCGACAGCATACGCACCGGCTCCTCGGCCGGCCGCCCATTGTCCGCGCAGTACATCTTTTCCAATTCGGGCCGCCGTCGGACCAGTTGGGGCCAAATGCGCTCCGCAAAAAAACGAAAGCGCTCCGCACCCCCTGCCTTGCCTAGGCGCGCGAATACCTCCTCCGTCTCGAAAAACGACCGTTGCGGGTCCAACCGAGGCAGGCTCATACGCGAATCTCCTCTTGACTTCGGCTATTATATATGATAGCCTATCGACATGCAAGTGAATTATCCGATCAAAGTGCAGGCGATTCGAACAAAGGGCCGTCCCGTGCGACTCTATGTGGCGTTCCCCTTGGCGCTGGCGGCTGCCATCGACTTGGAGCCCGGCGAATCCGTGCAATGGAACCTGCTCAGCCGACGAGAACTCCATCTCATCCGTCAGCACAACCCCACGTCCCGATCAAAGAATACGCGCAAAGGATGACCCCCAGGGTTTTTCAGCGCAATCGATTTATAAGGTCATTTCTTGGGGTCCTGGATTATCAGGCCATATGCCATGACCCTGTGATTCGAGACCTGACGGACCTCATGTCATGTCAAACCCATGCCGCCTGAGGAACCCACAAGGCCTGTCTTTGAGACATCCTGGCGCGCCATTCCCGTGGTTTCCACGGCATCCCCTTGACAATCCAAAGACTCTCGCATAGACTTTCGTCCAGGCATCATGGAGATCACCGGATGGGCAAAGCCATGACGAGAATCGAGGAACTTGAGTCTGCGATCGACGCGCTTCCCGCTGACCAGTATAGCATGCTGCGTGACTGGTTTTGGGAGCGGGACTGGGCGAAATGGGACCGCGAGATTGAAGTGGACGCCGCCTCCGGAAAGCTGGATTCTCTCTTTCAGGAAGCTCAAGATGCGAAGGCCAACGGGACGTTGCGGCCCCTCTGACGCATCGGACTACCGATCAGTTCCGACAGCGGCGCAACGCGCTGCCACCGGACGTCTGAGAACAAGCCAATAAGTTCTCATGCGCCCAGTCGCTCGTGTACAGCCACCGTTCAGGATCTGGCATGTTTGACTCGATGCCTGCCCGTCTGAAGGGCGTCTGCGGTTCTGACCGAATCCATAAGTCGCCTCCGCATAGCCTCGCCGAGGTCCAAATGCGCGACCTCTTTCCACGCCTCTTCTTTCCACCTCCAGACCTCTAACTGGGCTTTGGAATCCTTAATCCTTTTCATAAATGACCTCAAACGGCGTGAGCATCCTGATCAGTTTGGCATATCCAGCCCGGGAATTGACAGCCTGTACCAACTGATAACCGAAGTGTCAAGATAGACTCTGGATTTTCGCATACCAGTGCAATGGTAGCCACTCCCAGGCGAGCCGTCAAGCTTTTCGCGACAAAGAGGAAACGGATCTCCAAGGCAGTGAGAGTGATCACGGCAGATGCT
>Ga0315284_10013078_pt1 | contig 11814 bp, 10 predicted proteins | sample YL17G09_16_MG_FD_203696 | JGI IMG/M metagenome (GOLD analysis project Ga0315284, IMG submission 203696) | Sediment microbial communities from Yellowstone Lake, YNP, Wyoming, USA - YL17G09_16 | ecosystem: Environmental > Aquatic > Freshwater > Lake > Sediment | place: USA: Wyoming | collected... | reverse complement strand
CGCAGGACCCTCGAAGCCTCAGCCCCGCTGTCAGGCCGGGCGTCCAGCCACCGGCGAGGGCGGAAGATTCGGGAGCAGAGCTTGCCGGAAAACGAAACGCCGGGTTTCCCCGGCATTTCAGAGGTAGGAGTATGAAGATTGCCGTCGCTTGCGATCTGGTGCAGTATCACTTGCGTGGCGACACGTTAGACGCAGCTAGCGGGCAGTTGTTCAACTGGAATCAGCGAGTTCCGGCCCCCGCATCGGGACGCGCTAGTGGGGTAAGAATGGCCCGCGCACTCACCAGACCCCAGGGCTAGATGGCCAGGTCCTGGGCGCGCTTCAGAGACTCGAATGTGCCGGCGTCGGTCCACCAGCCCTCCAGCACAGTGAACCCCAGGCGGCCGGCCTCGGCGTAGTGCTGGTTGACCTCGCTGATCTCCAGCTCCCCGCGGGATGACGGCTTGAGCGTCCGGATGCAGCCGAACACCTCCGGGCCGTACATGTACAGGCCGGTGACGGCGTAGTGGCTCTTCGGCTGGGCGGGCTTCTCCTCGATGCCCACCACGCGGCCGCCAGCCACCTCGGCCACGCCGAAGCGCGCCGGATCCTCAACCCACTTGAGGAAGATGTGCGCCCAGCCGGCCTGCGCCTCCGCAAAGGCCCGCACCGCCTGGCTGATGTCGTCCTCAAAGACGTTGTCTCCGAGCACGACACACAGCCGGGCCCCCCCGGCGAAGCCCTCGGCAAGGCCCAGCGCCTGGGCGATCCCGCCCGCCTCGTCCTGCACCTTGTAGGTGAAACGGCAATGGAAGTCCTTGCCGCTGCCGAGCAGGTTCACCACCGCCCCCATGTGCTCCGTCCCGGTCACGACGAGGACCTCGTCGATCCCCGCCTCGATGAGCTTCTCCAGCGGGTAGTAGATCATCGGCTTGCGCCCCACGGGCAGCAGGTGCTTGTTAGTCACCTTCGTCAGCGGGTAGAGGCGCGACCCCGTGCCCCCCGCCAGCACCACGCCCTTGAGTCGGCTCGCCATGGGCGCAGTGTAGCATCAACACCTGTGGTCATGGGCCAAGTGCTCCCCTGGGAATGCAGAGGGCGGCTCGCGCCCGCGTGGCTTACAGGCCGAGGAAGCGGATCGCCAGCCCGGACAGCAGGACCGCCGCGCCCGCCAGCGCGTGGCTGTAACGCTCCAGCCGCCCCGCCGGCAGAAGCTCCAGCCCCCGCGCACCGAGCAGCACGACCACGAGCATCGTCGCTATAGTGATTACGGAGAATACGATCGCTACCTGCATCATCAGCCCGTAGCTGTGGGCCATCGCCGGATACATGACCAGCGGGATGAGCGGCTCGCAGGGGCCGAACACGAAGATGGTGAACAGCACCCAGGGCGTCATGTTCGGCCGCTCCCCGGTGTGGACGTGCGTGTGCTCCCCGACGTGCGCATGCTCGTGAGCGTGAGCTGCGCCATCCTCGTGGACGTGCACGTGCGAGTGCTTCTTGCCGCGCATAGCCAACCTCAGCCCGTAAACCGTGTAGACCAGCCCGAAGGCGATGAGCATCCAGGACGCCACCTCGCCTCGCAGGGACTCCACGGCAACGAGCCGCTCCACGGCCACGCCGAGGGCGGCCCCGATCAGCCCAAGCACCACCGAGCTGCCGACGTGCCCTATTCCGCAGAGCAGGGTGATCAGCGCGGTACGCGCAGTGCTCCAACGCCAGGCGCGCGCCATCACCACGAAAGGCAGGTAGTGGTCAGGCCCGAGCAGCGTGTGCACCAGGCCCACGGTTGCCGCCGTGGCGAGCAGAACTGATGACCCTTCTGCCATGACGCGGAGATTGTATAGCAGGCCGGGAGAGGGTCCCTCGCACGGATCCAAGCTCAACCGTCCAGCAGTATTGCGGGGTCCCTGGAAAACTCTTGAGGAGACGACGTGGGGACATCGTCTCCTCTCGAGTTTCCCATAAGTCCAGAAAGGATGGAGTTAAACGCTGTGGACAGCCTACAAGACCGCCCACCCGCCGAGATTGTTCCATGTTCAGCCCGAGAAAGCCGTTAAGCGGGGGTGAAACCCGAGTCCATGATTCCGCTCCAGATCAGGAGAGTCCAGCTCTGATGCGGATTCACCATGCACGATGACCGGTCGTCATGTTAGTGATAGAATCTGTGTACTTCATTACCCGGGAGGCAGACTTGCGCACCGGCGGAAAGGCATCTCAGGCTCGCGGGCAGACCGCCAAGGCGTCGCGGCCAGGCCGGCGGACGGGCGCGACGCGGGCCGTTGGGCCGACTAACCGCGACCGCCTGGTCGCCTCGGCGTGGGACCTGTTCTGGTCGAAGGGCTACTACGCCACGAGCGTGGACGACATCGCCCGGCAGGCCGGGCTACCCAAGGGTTCCGTCTACAACTACTTCCCATCCAAGGCGGCCCTGCTTACGCATGTCATGGGCCGGCTGAAGTACCAGACCGAGACTGAGCTGCGGCTGAAGGTGCTCAAGGGGACGATGTCGCCGAGCGACCTGGTGCGCCGCCTGCTGGAGCATTATGCCGAGCTGTACGGCGAGATGGGCTTCGCGCGGGGGGACCCGCTGGGCGGGCGGCTGTTCGAGCTGTCCGACACCGAGCCCGAGCTGGCGGCGGGGCTCAGGCCGCTGCTCGCGGCATGGCTGGCGGTGGTGACGCAGAAGATCTGGGCCTACGCCACGGTGGCGCGGATCCCGCCGCTGGTCGAGCGTGCCGACGGGCTGGCGGCGATCATCTGGGCCGCGCTGCAGGGTGTGCTGCTGCAGATGAAGGCGGCGCACTCCGGCGAGCCCCTCATCGAGGCGCAGCGCACGCTCGTCCCAATGGTGGCGAGCTACGTGGGCGCTCTGGCCAGCGGCGACTTCCCCGAGGCGCCGGCTCAGTAGGTGACGTTCTCGAAAGCCCCCTTGGGCCCCAGGGCGATCTCGACGGTCTGTTCGCGGTAGGCGGCCTCGGGGGCGCCGTTGCGGGCCTCCAGGGCCACGTGGACGATGCGGAACAAGACCTCGGACTCCGCCAGGCTGGGCCGGTTCGCATACCGGGAAGTTTGGGGAGCCATATTTCCCGGTGTGCGAACCGGGGTCAGATTCGGTAACGCGTACCAGATCGCGACCGTGCGCCGGTCGAGCGAAGTATGGAGTGCACTGGCCAAACTGAGGGAAATGACGCCACATCCCAACTACAATGAATCTCATATCATGACGACTTTACGGAGCATCAACGGTTCGGATCGGGAGGAGCCGGGTTCCCCAGTACCCGGCGAGCGCAATCGAACAGTCCCGGGCGGTAGGGGCGTCACCGGGCTCTGGAACGAAAGCGCGGAGGCGCCGGCGATGAGCCAGGATAGACGTGGAGGCTCGGAGCACGGCGAATTGCGGCAGGAAACCCCCACCCTGCTGAGGCCGACGGGCGCGGACCTACCGATCGCGTTCGTCGGGACCTATCCGCCGCGTCGATGCGGCATTGCCACTTTCACCCGCGACCTCTCCGCGGCGAGCGGCGCCGCCAGCGAGGGCGTGCTCCCGATGATCATCGCGGTGAGCGATCCGGGAGGTCAGTACGAGTACCCGCGTGAGGTCAAGTACGAGATTCGGCAGGGGGTCAAGGGCGACTACGCTCGCGCGGCCGAGTTCGTCAATTATTCGGACGTGAGGCTCGTGTCCATTCAGCACGAGCACGGCATCTTCGGCGGTGATGATGGCGCGTACATCCTCGAGCTTCTAACGGCGCTCCGCGCGCCAGCCATAGCCACGCTGCACACCGTCCTCAAGAGGCCGTCAGACTCTCAAAGAGCGATCATCCAGAAGATGTCCCGCGAGTGCGCGCGGCTCGTCGTGATGAGCAAGGTAGCGGCAGATCTGCTCAGGACATCCTACGGGGTGAACGAGAAAAAGATCGAGGTCATCCCGCACGGAATCCCCGAGATGGCACCTCGGGACCCGCAGCGTCTGAAGGCGAAGTTCGGCGTCTCTGGCCAACGGATGTTGCTGACGTTCGGGCTCCTGAGCCCCAACAAAGGGATCGAGACGGTCATCCGCGCGCTGCCGGCGGTGGTCGCGAAGTTCCCCGATGTGGTCTACTTCGTTGTCGGCGCGACGCACCCCAGGATCGTGCGCCGGCACGGCGAGGCGTACCGGACGTCCCTCGAACGCGAGGCCGAACGCCTCGGCGTCCGCGAGCACGTAGTCTTCCGTGACCAGTTCGTCTCCGACGAAGAGCTCTGCAACTACTTGCAGGCCGCCGACCTCTACGTCAGCCCATACCAGAACGAGGCGCAGGTCACGAGCGGCGCATTGTCCTACGCGATGGGGGCGGGAGCGGCCGTCGTATCGACGCCATACTGGCACGCCAAGGAGCTCCTCTCGGGCGGACACGGGTACTTGTTCCCGTTCGGCGATCACGACGCCTTGGGCGCCGTCTTGCTCTCCCTGCTCGGCTCGCCCACCGAGATCGAGCGCGTCCGATGCTCCGCCTTCGAATTCACCCGGTCCATGGTGTGGTCGCGGATCAGAAAGGCGCACCTCGAGCTCTGGACCAAGGTGTTGGCGGAGGCGCCCACCCGGTTGGCACCCATCAGGCCGACGCGCGTCAGCAGCCTACCAGAGCTACGCCTGGATCATCTGATCCGGATGACTGACGACACCGGAGTGATCCAGCACGCCAGATACAGCGTTCCCGCGCGGAGCAGCGGGTACTGCGTTGACGACAACGCGCGCGCTCTGATCGTCGCGCTCCACGCGGACCGGGTGAGCAGCGATCCCAAGACGAAGGCACTGGTGACCACGTACCTCAGCTACCTGCACTGCGCCCAGAACGACGCGGGCGACTTCAAGAACCTGATGAGCTACGACCGCACGCAGGAGTCGAGTCCTGGCTCGGAAGACTGCCTGGGCCGCGCCATCTGGGCGCTCGGTACAACGGTCGCGCTCGCCACCGACGATGGCTGCCGGCTGCTGGCAAGGGAGATGCTTGTCCGCGCCTTGCCGAGAGCGATGGAGCTCGGCCCACGCGGAACCGCGTCGACCATCCTCGGCCTTTCGAGCTTCGTCGCTGCGGAGCCGTCCGGCGACGCAGCCCGCAACAGCCTGAGCCTCATGGCAGACAAGCTGGTCAAGCGCTACCAGCAGGAGGCCAGCGATGACTGGCGCTGGTTCGAGCCGACGCTCACCTACGACAATGCCGTCCTTCCGCTCGCGCTCTTCAAGGCATTCTCCGTGACGGGCGAGCGGGCGAGCTTGCGCGTGGCGCGCGAGTCTCTCGAGTTCCTCGAAAACGTCTGCTTCGCGGACAGGCGCCTGACGTTGGTCGGGAACGCCGGCTGGCACTGCCGCGGCGGGAAAAAGCCGCCCGCGGACGAGCAGGCGATCGATGCTGCATCCTTCGTGCTCGCCTTCCGGGGCGCCTACCTCGCCACCGGAGATCATCAGTATCTCCGTCGCATGCGTGAATCGTTCGCGTGGTTCCTCGGCGTCAACCGACTCGGAATGCCGCTCTACGACTCGGTGACGGCGGGCTGCCGCGATGGGCTCGGGGCCACCCAAGTCAACCACAATCAAGGTGCCGAGAGCACCATCTGCTTTCTGCTGTCGCTCCTGGAGATGTACGAACTTGCCAGCGAAGGACTCGAGCACGCCAGCCGATTCAAAGGGACCGAGGCATGAGCAGATCAGGGCTGGCTGTCACGCGAACCACGCGCACCCAGCTGCCCAATCCCCGCCGCGTCATCGCCAAGCTGTTCCTGCCGGGCGAAGAGATCGTGCCCGGCGGTGACTCCCGGGCCGCGCTGCAGGGCGTGCTGCCGCAGATGAAGGCGGCGCACTCCGGCGAGCCCCTCATCGAGGCGCAGCGCACGCTCGTCCCAATGGTGGCGAGCTACGTGGGCGCTCTGGCCAGCGGCGACTTCCCCGAGGCGCCGGCTCAGTAGGTAAGGTACTCCAGGGGCTCGAAGCTTGAAGTTGGCTTGTGGGAGACGTAGAGGATCTTGTCCCGCGGGCCGCTGCGGTTCTTCACGATGTCGAGCACGGCGAACTCGCTGCGCAGCGCCTGGAACTCCTGTGTCTGCTTGTACATCTCCTCGTACTCAAGGAGGCGGGCGTTGATCTCCGCAATCCTGCCTTCCAGCGGGGTGTCGCTGTAGCGCGTCTTGTAGTAGTCCCGCAGATTGAGCAGGCTGGCACCCAGGCGCGAGAGAATCATCACCGCGTCGGCGAACTGCGTGTCTGAGAACAGGCGCTGCATCGCGGGGTCGCCTTCGGAGCGGTCGCCGGCGATGCCCCGATGCGAGACGTTGTGCTCCATCGTAGCGAGCACGGTGACATCCAGCTCGCGGGCCATCGCCTTGAGGCGGCTGGTGAGCGTCTCGATATCCCAGTGGGACATCTCCGCTATGCCTCCCAGCTCGCCGCTCAGCGCATGCTCCGCCCAGAGGGCGCGCATCAGCGCCACCATCAGCTGCAGGCTGTCCACAACGAGGAGCATGTTCGCATGGCGGACGTTGCGCGTGCGCAGCTCCTCCTTCTTGTCGCGCAGCAGCTGCCCGAGCCGGGAAAGGCTGGCTCCCGTCGCGCCCTCCAGAATCGTGATGTTCTCCGAGAAATGCTGGTAGCGCTCGAAGGCCGTGAAGATGCGGCGGTTGAAGTCCTTGTCCTCGTACAGCTCCTTCGGATGCTGCCGCTTCTCGTCGATCTCCCAGACGGGGATCTTGCCCAGGTAGGCCAGGCTGCGCTTGAAGACCTCCTCCACGCCCCGCTGCAGCCCCACAAACAGGCAGTGCGTCTGCTGCTCCGCCGCGACCTGGTTCATCAGCTGCAGCACCAGCGACGACGAGCCGCTGTTGGGCAGGCCGGCGATGACGTAAACCTGGCCGGGGTAGAAACCGCCGGAGAGGGCGTAGTTGAGATGCGCGCTGGTGGTGGTGAGGACCTGCCGGTTCTCGTCAAAGAGGCGGCGCAGGAGCGTCGGCGCGAGCTGCTTCAGCGTGGAGATCGAGCCTTCCTGGGCGGTGGCGCGGTAGAAGAGCGAGGCGATCGTGTCGCGCTCATCGAGGCGCGTGTCGCGCTCGATGCTGCTCTTCACCGTGGCGAAGAAGTCGGCGGCCTCGCCGGCGCGCTGCGTGGTGGGCTCACGCGGCGGGAGGTCCGGGCGGCGCAGCGAGAACTCGTGCAGCCGCTGGTAGGACATCTTCTTGAACGCCGCGTAGCTCATGCGGATCTTGTAAGTCTCCCGCGGGCCCGTGCTTACCGCGGTGCCGGGGATGTTCGTCAAGTAATCATGGCGGTAAACGGCGAGGTCGATCTGGCTGAAGGCCGAGCTCTTCTGCGGCTTGAGCGGGTCGACGCCGATCACCGAGCACGCCATGCGCCGGTAGATCTCGTTGAGATTGAGCGTCGCCCCCGCCCCGAAGACCTCATGGTCGACGTGCACCTCGATGTTGCGGTTGGTGTAGTACACCGAGACCGCCTCGTAGGGCACGCCGTAGCTCTGCTTGAGCCGCTCGACGAGGTCGATGGCCTGGTTGATGGCGTGGACGATTTCCGCGCTCGAGCTGGCGTTGAAGACGACGTAGAAGTCCCCCAGGAGCACCAGCTTGCCCTGCTCGGCGAGCGAGTCCACAATCACCTTGTCTTCCAGGTCGTAGTGGAAGTGCGAGTAGTAGACGTCGCTGCGGTACTTGAGGGCGAACTCCTCGAGCTGCGACAGCGGCAGGATCAGCCCCCGCCCCTCGGCGTCCTTGCCCGCGAAGTGGATCGGCGCGGGCTCAAGCTCGCCCTCGGTCTCCCCCGGTACCAGGTGGGCGACCTCGACGAACTCGAACTTGCCGCTGCCGTTGCCTTCGTCCGCCGCCGACGGTGTCTTGGGCGCCAGGGGCACGCCGAGCGCGTCCGAGAGGACTTGAATCGCGGAGTCCGTGTTCAGCGATTTGGCCAGCGCGAACAGCTCGATTAAGCTGCCCTCTTCGGTGTTGAGGTTGCTGCCCTGGCAGGAGAGGTTCGCGCAGTAGCCGCGTCTCGTATCGGAATCGATGACCAGCGTCATCTTCGAGCGGTCGTGGCAGATCGGGCAGTAGCTGCGGATTTGCTTCTCGTTGGTGACGAAGTCTCCGTTGGCCAGACCTGCTTGCAGCAGGAACGTTGGGCCGTCAAGCCGGTCCAGAATGCTCTGGATGCTTGCCTGGCTATAGGAGTCGGACTTCACCCCAATCTCCAGCCTAAGCTGGTAAGACCGGTTATTGTAACACGACCGCCAGGCGAAAGTGGGGCAGGGGACCTTCTAACATGAAGTGCAACACCCCAAGTCCGGAGAGCCCGAGGTGTTGCATAGATGACAGAATACTGGCAGCTGAGCTACACGGCACCGTAGTAGCTGCTATGCTCACATCATGGCCGACGGGAGTCAGGCGCCATCAGTCTTCCACGAGGAGCAGCGGTTCACCCAGTGGTGGGTCTGGGCCATCATCGTCGGCATCAGCGGATTCTGGGTGTGGACGTTCGTTGAGCAGATCATCCTGGGCCGCCCGGCTGGCGATAATCCAGCTCCGGACTGGATGGTCGTGACCATTCTGGCGCTTGTGGGGCTAGGCCTGCCAGCCCTGCTCGCAAGCTGCAAGCTGAGCACCGAGGTGCACCCCGAGGGGCTGTGCATCCAGTTCGTGCCTTTCCACTGGCGCCCGCTGCTGTTCTCCTACCGCGACATCGCGTCCTGCATCGCCGTGCGCTACAGCCCGCTCATGGACTACGGCGGCTGGGGCATCAAGTCCGGTCGCAGCGGCAAGGCGTACAACGTCAGCGGCAACCTGGGGGTGCGGCTGGAGCTCACCTCGGGGCGGCACCTGCTGATCGGCAGCCGCCACCCGGTGGAGCTGGCGGAGGCGATTGGGCGCATGATGGCCAGTCACGGGCGCGCTTGAAGGGAGTGAGCGGGTGAGGGGAATCGAACCCCCGTGACCAGCTTGGGAAGCTGGCGCTCTGCCATTGAGCTACACCCGCAGGGAGCTGTGTCCTGTGCGTGCGGCCTGAGAGCCACTGCACGGCGGCAATGATAGAGTACCCCATGCCGGAAATCAAGCCGCATGCGCCCACCAAGCAGGCCGCGGCCAAGGTGCTCAAGACGCTCGCCGGGCTCTACCCTGCGCATCCCCTCGAAGTGCAGGGCGCCGAGCCGTTTCGCGTGCTGGTGGCAACGATGCTCTCCAGCCGCACCAAGGACCCGGTGACCAACGCCGTGATGCGCAGCCTGTGGGCCAAGGCGCGCACGCCATGGGACATCCTGCGCATCCCTGAGACCAAGCTGGCCGAGGCGCTAAAGCCGGTCGGGTTCTACTCCCAGAAGGCGCGGCAGCTCCACGGGCTGTGCCGCATGGTGCTCGAGCGCTTCGGCGGAGGCGTGCCCGCCACGCGCGAGGAGCTGATGGAGCTGCCCGGCGTGGGGCGCAAGGTGGCCAACCTGGTGCTCAACATCTGCTACGACTACCCGGCGATCTGCGTGGACACCCACGTGCATCGCGTGTCCAACCGCCTGGGCTGGGTGAGCACCGAGACGCCCGAGGAGACGGAGGAGGCGCTGATGAAGGTCGTCGAGCGCAAGTACTGGTCGATGCTCAACCGCGTGGTCGTCAACCACGGCCAGCGCGTCTGCCAGCCGGTAAGCCCGAGGTGCAGCGAGTGCGCGATCGCCGCCTCGTGCCCCCGGACAGGCGTCGTGAAATACAGGTAAATCCTTGTCCGAAGTGGGGCGGGCATCCGCCAGGCGTGATAAACTGGAGGCGCGGGATGGAAGGCTTGCTCCTCGTTTTCCTCGCCCTTCTCGCAGGCATCGTCCTCTATCTCGTGCTTAGCCAGCGACACTTCCAGCGTGTCGACTACTCGCAACTCGTCTCCCAGGAGGAGGCGGAGCGCCGCATGGAGGCACGCTTGGAGCACGTCCAGCGGTTGGTCCGCGAGCTGCGCGCGCACGATGAAGAGCACCGCCGGGAGATGGGGCGCATGGTAGCGGACGCCCAAGAGGCGCTCTCCGCGTGCGTTTCCTCAACCCGCGACCAGATCATCCGCGAGGTATGCGCCCAGCCGGAGAAGCTCGATGCGCTGCTGCTCAGCGCTGCGAGCTCAGCGTGTGACACCTGGCGCGAGGAGCCCAGGCCGGTCCGCAGCGCACAGGGCAATCCCAACCTCGTGCGGTTCCTGCGCAGCCCGCGCCAGCAGCGCATCGCGGAGTTGCTGGAACAGGGGCTGGGCCCCCAGGAGATCTCGCGCAGGCTGGGCGTGAGCAGCCATGAAGTGCATCTGGTGGGGCAGATTCTCTTCGGCGAGAAGTCAGCCTAGGTTACTGCTGGCCCCGGGCGCGAAACGGCTTGTAGAAGTCGCTCGTGTCTTCGCTGGGCGGGGTGGGCGCGGCAAGCGAGCCGTCCCAGTTCACCAGCTTCACGCCGCTGTAGAAGTACAGCAGTATGTCGCGGTAGCGCCAGCCCTCCTGGGCCAGCTGCTTGGCGCCGTACTGCGGCATCCCCAGCCCATGGCCATAGCCGCTGCCGCGAATGACGATCCCGCCCTGCCCGACCGCGGCTTCGGCAGTTATGCCCGGCAAGCCTGCTAATCTCACCGATGCAGACGTGCCCTCGTCCGAACTGGACGGCGGCTGGGCAGAGGCCTCACTGTCTTCACCACTGATTACAAACACCTCGCGGTTGCAGGAGCTGAAGGCGTCGCCGTCCGTGGCGACGAGGCGGCGCATCTTGAGATCGTTGACGCCGCTGTCCCAGGCCACCCACGGCCGGTACCAGCTGTACATGCGCGAGGGCTCCGGGACGGGCGCCTGCGCCACAGCGATGTCGGAGGTGGGCACGCTCGCGGCCCCCACCGGCGTGGCGCTCGCTTCAATCTGCGATGCGCCGGGCACCGGGGGGGCCTCCCCCCCACACACACGGGCGAGCGTGCTCTTCATGCGGTCCAAGCCGAGCAGGCTGCGCAGCTTTGGCCCACTGATACGGCACACTCCGCGGTCTCCCTCGATCACGATGGCCGCTAGGTGGCCGCTCACCGGGTCGTTCTCGGACTCCACGCGCGCCACTGCTCCCACGGGCGTGCCCATCGTCGTCGCGAGCCCTGCGAGGTCGTCGCCGGACAGGCTCACCTCCCAGGCGTCGTGCGGTGAATCAGCGGACCGGCTGGGCACCGCCTTGAGGTACGGCTCCTTGCCGTCCTTCGTGTAGCCGCCCGCATCTGAGAAGAAATACGCGGTGATCGGCACGCCGTCGTAGGTGAGGATCTGCCCCGCGGTATCGCGCACCGCCCGGCTGGCCGCGTCACTCTCGCCGGCCATCCCGCGGTACACCTGGTCGGCTTGTGTGTTGTACACGTCATAGGTCGCGTCCTGCTGGTTGGCCATCCGCGCAATCGCGTACGTCCGCGCCGCCACGGCCTGGGCACGCAGCGCCTCGTCCGGCCACCGGCTAGGCATCTCGCTGGGCACCACGCCGAGCAGGTAGTCCTCGAGCGGCAGCACGTTGAGCACCACCACCCCGCCCTGCTTGCCGCGGAAGAACTCCAGCCGCCCGCGATAGCCGTGGCCGCCGTACTGCACCGGCCCTGATCCCTGGGGCTCGGCGATCAGGCGCTCCGCCTCGTAAGCCCGCTTGCCGATGCGCACGGTCGCGCCGCCCGCGGCGACCTTCACCTCCACGTTGCCTGAGGTCTTGCCCAGCGCATGCCCCCCCGCCAGCCACTGCAGATCGCCGCTCACCGTCTGCGCCGTTCGGGACTCCGCCAGCACGGCCCGGATCGACGGCAGCGCGGCGGAGCCGTGCACGCCGATGGTC
>Ga0315284_10013077_pt1 | contig 11814 bp, 3 predicted proteins | sample YL17G09_16_MG_FD_203696 | JGI IMG/M metagenome (GOLD analysis project Ga0315284, IMG submission 203696) | Sediment microbial communities from Yellowstone Lake, YNP, Wyoming, USA - YL17G09_16 | ecosystem: Environmental > Aquatic > Freshwater > Lake > Sediment | place: USA: Wyoming | collected... | reverse complement strand
GTTCAAGTCTCAGGCCGCTCTTGTTGAGAGGGTGACGCAGGAGGCGCTGGCGGTAGACGAGTCCTACATCACCAATACTGCTGAGGCAGCTACGGCCCGGCGTGCTCAGGCGGCTCGGGTGACGTTGTCGGCTGCCGGTGAGAGTGCTGCCGGGCTGGGTGGTGTTGAGCTTGAGGCTCGTGCGGCTGTGGTGTCTCGGGCAGAAGCCGACATGCGGGCAGCGGCCATTGCTCGGGCAACCGGTGAAGCGGAGATCGAGGCGGGCGTCCAGCGACGCATAGCCGAATCCCAACTCAATGCCGCCATCAAGGTTCAGGAACGGGCAATTCTGAAGGAGGCGATTGCTTCTGGGGAACTCACAGGGAGTCGGACTCAGCTCTTCCAGGCCCGATTCTCCGGAGCAGTCAAGGCTCCGGAGGATTATTCAACAGTCGGTAACATCGTTGGCGGCAAGTTGCTCACGACGGCTGGCTACGGCATCGCAGCGGCGGCGGTCTTCGGTGGATTCACCGAGATCAAGAAGATGCTCTCCGAGTCCCAGAAGCTCGAAGTTGTCCTGACGCAGGTGAAGGACGTCCTTCGATCAACGGGTGACAGCAATTCCTTTGGCAGGGTCAAGGCGGATGTTCAGAGCATTGCCCACGAGACTGGTGCTGCCGCTGATGCGGTAGCACTCACGTTTGTCCGTTTCCGTGGGATGTCCGGCGATACCGATAAGGCGTTGGTGGACACGGCGGCAGCCATGAAGCTGGCGAAGGTCGCCGGTGTCGATTTGAGCAACGCGTTGGAGCCTTTGATTGCCGCCGAAAACGAATTCGGTGTCTCCGTAACGGACGTCGGTGATGTGGCCGTCACGGCAAATCAACGTTTTGGTGTTTCTGTTGCCGGGATCACTCAGGCTGTCGGGTCAACTGCTGCTGCTGCCGCTGCCGCCGGAGCGACCGGCAAGGCGGGACTTCAGGACATGGTGTCCGTTCTGGCGACTTCCGCCAACACGGCCGGTGGATCATTCCAGCAGACCGAGCAACAGATCAACCGATTCCTTCCCGCCCTCGATACGGCCAGGGACAAGATCCTCACGATCTACCGGCAAACCCCAGCCCTGGCTGCCCAATACGAGAACGTCCTGCAGTCGTTCGCTCACGGCCGTTCGTTTGATGTGTTCAAGCAGATCGCTACGGATTTTCAGTCACTCAACCAAACACAGAGATTGCAGCTCTTGCACGCGATCGCCAATCGGCGTGAAGCGTCACAGATCTATGCCATCCTGCAGTCCGGAGCGCTCCCTCAGCAGTTCGCGGATAACGCGTCTGGAGCCAACGATTCTACGGGGGCATTGCAGACACGCTTCCAGTCGTTGGGTGAGACGCTTACGAACATTGGTCAGCGACTCAACGAGGCGTTCAAGCAAATCGGTGATGCCCTCGTCAATGCCGGCATCGAGGATGTCCTGAAGAAGGCGGCGTCGACGGCCGAGTTGGTGGCAAATGCGCTGAAGGGCGTCTTCCTCATTCTTGGCGACATCAATAATCTGTCGAAGCAAATCCTCCCCTTCATCCCGCAGGGGACCTTGGTCCTTCTTGGTGAGTTGTATCTGGCTTACCTCGGGCTCAACAAGGTTCTTGGAGCCCTTGGGGTGACGAGACTGGGGGATGCCGCTGCGACCGACGTGGAGGTGGCAGCTTCACAGAAGGCGTACGTGGCCAGTGTCACTGAAGCCGAGGGGAAGACCCTTGCCACGGAGGCCACTGTCGCACATACGGGGGCCGAGGAACTAGATGTCGCGGCCATTGAACTCGATACGATCGCCTTGGAGACCGAAGGTGTGGCTCTCGGCACCAACGCAGCGGCCCGCTCGGTGACTACGGCCAGCAATACCGCCGGAGCAGGCAGCATCTTGTCCCGTGTTGGATTTGGGGTTTCGGCTAGTGGTAGGGCTGCTCAACTTGCGTCGCAGGATGCGGCCATTGGTGGGATAACTGGCGAGGCCGGAGCGGTTGGGGCAGGGGCAGTTGGTGCTGGGGCGAGTAGTGGGTTGGCTTCAGGGGTTGGTGGTCTCTTCACCGCCGGAGGGGCGGCGGCAGTGTCGGGTGTTGCCGCTGGGACGATTGCCTTCATCGGTGCGGCGGTTGTGTATCAGAAGGTTGCCGATGAGGGTCGTAAGCTGCACGAGGCTTCGGCCAAGTTGGCTGACAAGTTGTCGAAGGCCAGTGACGCGCAGGTTGAAGCAGCAGCCAGTTCGGCGAACCTCAGGAACAAGACGCGGGGGTTCTTGGATATTTTGGCTGATGGGTTTACTCGTCTCATGGGCAACGAGTCACCCAATGACATGGTCATTGCGGAATACAACAGGAGGGCAGCGGCGCCTGGCATTGAAACTACTCAGGCGGCCGTTGACTCGGGCTTGCTTGGCCCTGTCCTTGGACAGCTAAATCAGGCGAACAGGCAAGGGCTAGAAGATTTCTTCAAGGGGAATGCCCAGAAGACTCGACTCGGTCGTGAGGTGGGACTGCTCATTCCGGGGCAAGTTCTGTCAATAGATTCTGAGACACCCGAGCAGCGGGAGGCGCGGAGAAGGTATGGCGGCAACGGCGCCGGCGGCGAGATCCCAACTGGTAGGGCCGACACACTCACCACCCCTCCGGCCGCCAGTCTGGGTCTTGAAACCGACCCGCAGAAGATGGCGGACGCCTACACGAAGTTGCTTGAGAAGGCGAAGAACGGTGATGTTGGTGCCGAAGAAGCACTTAACTACCTGAGGAGCGTCATCTACGGCCAGGCTGATCTGGCCACGAAATCGGCGGTCATCAAGAAGCTGGTTGAGGCTGGTCAACAGAAGGCAGCGGCGGATATAGCCGGTGGGCAGGGAGCCCTACTGTCTTTGGATTTCGCGGAAGCCAAACAGAACCTTGACGCCGGCAAAATCAGCAATCGCCAATATCTGGACATCATTCAAAAGAAGGTCGAGGAGTATCAGCACAGAAAGGAAGTTGATCCGGGAGCTTTTGCGGACAAGGATCAGGCCGAACTGGAGAAGAATCTGAAGCTCTTGGCTGACGCTAGGGGTCAGCAGGCCATTGATTACGCGAACAGCCTTCAGACTACAGACATACTCGCTGGTACCGCAACGGAAGCCTCGAAACTTCAGAGCATCATCGGTCTACTGCAGAACCCGAATCTGACCGACGCTCAGCGGGTAACGCAACTTGCGGCAGCGAATCAACAGTTGCAGACAGCGTTCAAAGAGAAACTTGCCCTGATCATAGATCCGGTCGCAAGGTACGCGGCAATGTTGGATGGGTTTGAAATCCCGTTGCCCGTTCAGATGATGAATCTGGCGACAACCTTGGAGAACTCTCCTACCGGGTCGAAGATCGCTGGAGAGTTTGATATTTACGGTGAACAGACCAAAGACTTCTCGTCACGAGTTGCCAAGCTCGTAGTCGAGGGAAACATGACGATCCGTGATGCCTATTTGAAGGTCATCGACGATCAGATTGCCGCCCTGCAGGGAATCCCGTGGGGAGAGATGAGCAGCGGGAACTCCCAGGCAGATGTTGATGCCGTCAATACGCAGATCGCTGGACTGCAGGGGTTGCGTCAACGGATAGCGGCGATGGCTCCCGACGCTGGCACGGGAGCGGCTGCCGTCGATAAGGGAGGTGCTGACGCGGCGTCTCTTCTTGCGGCCAGCAACGCCGCCGTTGAGCGCACCAAAGCCCTGCAGGTCGGATACTACGATTACCTGGCAGCGGTGAATGCCGGCAACCCGGAGATGTTGGCCAGCCTCGCGGCCTTGAAAGCGCAGGCCAGCATGACGGCGGCTCGAGCCATGAACAATGGACAAGGTGATCCCTTGGCCATTCAGGCGGCTCAGACCGAAGCCGTCGCCGCCAAGAACCAAGCCTTCGCTGCCGCCTTGGCCATCACCAAGGCCAACATCGCCCTTCTGAAGGCTCAGGCTGATGGTGATCCAGACAAGCAGAACGCCGCTGACCTGCAGGCCGCGTACGCCGACCTCAATGACGCTGCACGCAGGAACGACAAGGCCGGCATAGCGAGCGCTCAGGCTGCCCTCACCACCGTCCGGCAGCAGAACGAGGCCAACCAGCTTGATAAGAGGAAGGCGCTTCTGGAACTTCAGGCGGCACAAGACGCCGACGATCCAGTCAAGGCCGCTAGAGACGCCCAGCAGTTGGCGGCACTGCAGATGGAGGGAGCGAAGGGGGAGGCGGCCAAAACCAGGGCTCAAGTAGCCCAGACCGCCGCCAATCGAGCCTTGAACGCAGCAAATGCCGACATCGACAAGGCGAACCTGGAACTTCAGGCGGCGAGGGACGCGAACGATCCGGTCAAGGCGGCCCGAGACGCTCAGGCGATGGCTGATCAGCAAGCCAAAACGGCCGTTGGGGAAGCGGCCAAGATCCGGGCGGCAGCAGCGAGGGTCGCGGCCGATCGGGCACTGGAGTTGGCCATACAGGATGTATACAAGTCGCAGGCGGACCTGCTCATCGCGATCGCTGACGCTGCTGGACTCACGGTCAAGGCTGCCGAACTGGGACTGGCGGAAGCGAAGCGGCAACTCGAGGCCCTCAAGGCTCAAGGGGCTGGCGAGTCCGCCATCAATGCCGGCAAGGCAGCGGTGGTCCGAGCTGAGGCGGCCGCACGGGACGCGGAGTACAACGACCGTTTAGGGACGATCGACTTCCTGCTTCAGATCGGGAACATCACAACCGGTCAGGCCATCGCCATGTTGCAGGCCATGCAACAGATCCCGAACCTCACGGAGAAAGAACTTCGGGACATCCAGCTCAAGATCAAGAGCCTGCAACAGTCGCTCTCAGCCGACTTCCAGTTCAACCTCCCGACGAACATCGATCTCCCGACCGCGTACGAGGCTCGACGCGTTGTTCAGTCGGGAGGCGGGGACAATTACGATCAGCGTCAGATCACCACCACGATCATCGTTCCCACCGGCACATCAGTCGCGGAAATTGTGGCAATCGTGGACAGTGCCATCAATCCGGGAACCAACTCAGCAACGGGGACAAAGAGGTACTGATGCCTTTTCAGAGATGGAAGTTTGATGATCCCGTTACTGCCGAGTCCTACGTGTTCGAAATTTCGGCCAACGCCGGTGGATCACCAACATTCAACAAGACCGTTTCCGAGAAGAACACCGCTGGACCCGGGGGAGCCACTCTGATTTTTGAGGGTCAGGACCAGGTGCAGTCATTTGAGTTTTCGGGGTTGGTGCTGACGCAGGCCCACTACGAGGCCATGGTTGCCTGGTTCAACAAGCGATACACGGTGATGATCACTGACGACATCAACAGGGAGTTCTTCATCTACATCACGTCGTTCGAACCGAAACGGATGACGGCGGTGAATCGGCCTTGGAAGCACCAGTACACCTGTAAGGCCGTGGTGGTGAGCTATGCGTGATGTGCCTCACATTTGGGAAGCGTGGCAGTCCGGTGGCCCGTTCATAGGTGATTACAAGCCATGCACGCGAGTCACGGTGGAACGTGCCTACCACCTGAATCTGTCGAACTCGTCACCCATTCCGAATGGTCCTCCGTGGAACTCCTGTGCGTATAACGACGAGGCATGGAGTTACGCCAAGTCGATGTGTACGCATTCGGAGCAGATGATGGGGCTTGGTGCATGGACAGGTGGAGTGCGTGTGGCACATCTTGGTATCACGTATCCGAATGGCGCTGATGAGATCATCGGACCGTCCGGAGGGACGCCAGATTCGGCGCCGGTTGGTGCCTGTTATTACCGCACTTCATTCACGATCGCGACCACTGGGCCATATCTGATTTTTGCGGCCGCTGACAACATGGCTGAATTGTGGTTGGATGGCGTCAATATTTGGAGTTCGGCGACCATCTTGGATTTCAGATACACGACACGAATTCCCGTGACTCTTGGAGCGGGTGATCATTGCTTCGCTGCCAAGGTCGTGAATTATGGACAGCCTCCTCCGAAGGCTCCAACGGACGGCAATCCGACAGGATTGCTATTGTCATTGTGGACGTCCGCTGGTCTCAGTGGTACGTGGCCGATGCCGGCCTTCGACGATTCGAGCTGGCATGCAGCGACCCTGATGTGCACGGTTGAGGAATCAGTCTTGTTGCAGTGGCAGCAATTCGGTGGTGTGGCTCCTTACGCGTTTCCATACCCACATGCAGGGATTATGGGTCCGTCGTCGGGGTCTGTTATGGGTGCTCCGACGGGTGATTGCTATTACAGAATCACGGAAACGATCGCCGTGACCGGCGATTATTGGTTCTATGCAGGGTTCGACGATTCTCTTGAGTTTTACGTTGACGGGCAACTCAAGATGTCTTCGACCGATCGCTTGCGTGCTTCGTCCGTTCTCGTCAATCTGACTGCTGGTGTTCACACGTTCGCAGCGAAGGTGCCGAACACCACTCTCTATGCCCCCGGTTTTGGGAATCCGACTGGGGTTGCCGTCGTTTGGTATCACACGAGTGACATGGTCACACCTGTTGGCACCGCAACTACGGCGAATACGGTGATCGCCGAATATCCGGGGCAACCAGTAGACGAAATCTTGCACACTGATGATGGGTGGAAGATCAACGAGTATCCGACGACTGATCCGGTGCCTGATGCAACTCCGCACGGGGAGATGGTTGGCACGTGGCCCAATGGTCCGGCCCGATGGTACCAACGTGCCGATACGTCACAACAAATCGAAACCGAGATCCCCAACATCAAGTCGGTGATGAAGCAGAGGGCGATCAAGAACGATGCACAGACCGCCACGATCACGCTGCTGAACACGGCAACAGACCAGATTGGGGAGATCCCAGAACTCGCCGACCAGTTTGGAAAGCCTGGTTTCTATTCGTGGTCGCGAGGTGAATCCCAAGAGGCCAGAGGTCGATGGGGGCACCGTCCTAATGACTGGAACAGTGTTCTTGTCCCGAATGCCTTGATTCGCACCTACGAGGGGTTCGGTGGTCACGACAAGATCCTCCAGCAGGCCATCCTCGATGGCAACATCATCTGTTCTGGCGTTTGGCTCGTGGATGAAGTCACAATGAACTCGGCCGGGGAAATGCAGTTGAGTTGCCGCGACATGGGCAAGCTCCTCGTCGATCAGCAGATGTTCCCACCGTTGGTGCCGCTCTCGCTGTATCCTCTCAAGTATCACCGGTACACCTACGAGCAGTTCACGATCCCCCCGCTGTCACATCCGGGTCCTGTCCACGATCTGGACCCGGTCATCATGCGTTATAAGGATCCCGCTGATCTGACTCAGCCGTTCCCGAACATCACCACTACATCGAGTTCCGACAAGGCTGCGGGAACCTGGAATGCTTCGGTGCAGGGTCATCGCCCAACTGATGCGTTCTCGGGGCAGACTGGTGGGGTGTCAATCGAGCTGGACACACACTCGTTGAGCTTCTTGCATCCAACCCCCTACACGATCACCTACGCGAATGGTGAGGGCCGCTCCGGGAGTCGTGATTCTTCGTTCTGGCAGTCAGAAAATCCGAATCTTGGTTTCATCGAGATGGCCACGGATGGGAAACTTGTCAACCGTATACACGTTGTGCCTTTCGATTCATGGAGAGTTGATTGTTACATCTCGATCATGGAGAGTGGCCTTTGGGTTGATGAGGTCACACAGGAACAAGCGACTGTTGGTTCCGTGAATTGCACGCCTGGGTCAGGTATCCCTTTCGTCAGGATTGATTATCAATCGGCATTTCTGGCGGGATCGTCGAAAGAAATCATGCTGCCGCGGGCGTATCGGGCGGACAAAATTAGGCTGACGTTTTATCAGCCAGCTCAGTCGATTGACCCACTACTCAGCGCCGCGGTGGTTCTCCCATGGGGTCCCATCAGGATCAGGCAGATAGCCGCGTTGATGGACCATTCGATTCACAGTTCCTTGTGCTACTCCGCTGACCCGTTCCCGCACATTGGGGCGGAGAATCATATGGGGTATTGGCAGGTGCGTGATGACGGAGAGGTGTTTGCGTTCGGCGATGCCCGTATTCATCCACCAGCTCCGGCCAATCCGTCCACCACGCTGGACGGCAGAATTGTCTGCATCGCCGCTACGCCCACTGGCCAAGGGTATTACCTGCTTGACAGTTTTGGAAAGTGCGTTGCGTACGGTGATGCTCAAGTCCTGGGGGATCTGTACTCGTCGGGGGTGGGCAATGTCGTTGACATGGCGGTCAACTTCACCGGACATGGGTATTGGATCATGTGCGGAGATGGGGCGATCCACCCATTTGGTGATGTGACGGATCTGGATACGCGTTTGAATTTGTGGGAGACCCCCGGTTACGACGATGTCGGATGGGGCAACGCAAAAGTCCTGTGTACGCACGCACAGAATATGGCTGGTACAGGTGCGTGGCAGGGTGGATCACGGATGGCGCACCTCGGCCCCACATATCCGAATGGTGCTGATCAGATCATCGGACCCGCTATTGGCACCACCAGTTACGCCCCGAAGGGCAGTATCTATTTCCGGAAGAAGGTGACGACGGGTGCTGGCCAACACATCATTTGTGTCGCCGCCGACAATGGGATTGAACTGTATGTCGATGGAGTTCTGGTTTTCTCCAAGACGAATCCGACACAGATGGACTTCATCTACAACAGGCAAATCAACATCACGTTGACGGCTGGCGAACATTGCATTGCGGCGAAAGTCACGAACTTTGGACAGGCCAGGCCGACTCGTGACGAGGATTATAACCCTACGGGGTTCTTGATGTCACTGTGGACGTGGAGTGGTCTTCTCACGCCTGATGGTCTGGACATGGTTCCAGGCGTGGAGCTGCTCTCCACAAGCGCTACATGGAAGATATGGGAATCTGTTCTCATCCAACATCCCGTTCTTCAACCATCGTCAGCGCCGTGGTTTTATCCTGCAGCTAATCATGTGTCCCGCATCCGGTCGCATCCCACATCGGAGGGATACTGGATACTGTATGCCGGTGGCCAGGTTGAAGTTTTCGGCACTGCAGTCAAGTACGGAGAAAGTGCCCGGCCCGGTTATGGGCAAAGTGATCACGCCACTGACCTGAGATACACCCGAGCTGCTGATGGTTATTGGATACTGGGCGGAGGGGGCCAGGTCGAGTCGTTCGGCACGCCGCTTCCTGCCAATCCGGGCAGTGGCAAAGTGTACCCGCCTGCCTTTTTGGGTTCCGTCAATGTCGAGGGTGTGGTACGGGCCTTAATTCCGTCCGTTGAAACTGATCTTGGTTACGGAATCATGCACGCAGACGGGAACATTGACGTGATTGGTGATTTCGTGTTTACGGGGTCAGTGGGATCGCAGGGAGGGCAGATTCGCAAGGACGGCAATTACAAGGATTACGTGGACATCATCAAGGAATTGCTGCTGTGGGCTGGGTTCTATTTGTACCAGAACCCACAGCCGGACGCGTTCCCTGAAATACACGGGATTCTTGAGTCCACTGGGTCGTTTTCGACTGAAGATCTCCCGGTGGAGTTGACCGATAAGGTTCCGGTCATCCACCCGATTACGGGTCTCAAGGAATCAGTCGGGTACTGCTTTTACATCGACGACGAGGGAGGTGCTCGGTTTCAAACTCCCAACTGGTGGTCGTTGGGCAATTATGATTACGATGGCAACGCGTTGGACATCATGCCGGAAATTGACGAGAAGCTGCAGATGCTTTCCTATTCGGTTGCCCGGAATGACACCGCAGCTCGGTCAGAGATCACGATCTCCAATCAGGATCCGAATCCGACGATGGCCGGCACTCCCGCCTTGGCCACTGGCCTAGTCGTTACTCGCATCACACCACCTTCGGCTGCGGATCTGAAGGGCATGATCAAGCCGGCACAGTGGACGAATGGTGTGTTCATCAAGGAGGAAGAGCAGAAGGCCATGGCTGACCTGATCGCCATGCACATCTGGTTTGCCCGCCGGGTTGGGAAGACTTCGTGTGTCGCCAATCCCCTGATCGGTCTTGACGATCAGGTCAGGATCTACGAGCGGACGACGGGTGAAACCTACGTGCATTACGTGGCTGGGGTCACCACGAAGCATGATCTGGGTACGGGCGAGTACACGATGGATCTTGAGACGTACTGGCTTGGGGGGTCCCCCTACAACAGCGTTGTCTGCTACTACTCCGCCGCCGCGTTGCCTGGTGATTCCGGGTACCTGCAGTTGACAAGCTTTGGTGATGTCTATGCGTTCGGCAATGCTCGTTTGTGGATCAAGAATGACCCTGAAACCCATGTGGCTCCTGCCGTAACGATCAGGTTCACGGCGACAGGTGAGGGTTACTGGACCGTTGATGTGTCCGGCAAGGTCATCAGTTATGGCGATGCCGTCAACTATGGTGGCCTGACCGTGAACGAAACGCCACGTGCCCAGGGTGGTGTTGGGGTCGTCACGGATATGGCCGTCACGTCAACTGGTGCCGGCTATTGGCTCTTGCAGGAGAACGGGGTGGTTACTCCTTTCGGGGATGCGATCACCTACGCGAACGGCAGTCATGTGGGCGCGTTCATCGGTGGACAGGTGGCAGACGCCGTTTCCCTGGAGTCCGACTATGCCAACGACGGCTATTGGGTGTTGTGGGGCGATGGGGTTGTTGAGGCGATCGGGGGTCTCGCTAACCATGGATCACATCTGGGTGACCTGACACCGGCGAGCATGGCAACGAGCGTGCGGCGAACGAACACGAGCGATGGCTACTGGATCAGCTACCTCAATGGACCCATCGAGGCTTACGGCGATGCCGCCGATCTCGGAGGGGCGGAAAATGACACTCCCGAAGGTTTGGCTCGGCCTACGGTGGACCGACAAGTGTGGGATGTGCTCCCCGATTACTCGGTTGGCGCCACCGATTATGCTGTCGTCTTCTACGACGGCACACTTTTGCCGCTCGGATCTTTCCCTGCCTTGGGGTTCGCTGGCGGTGGAGAGCTTGGTGCTTTCGAGTGGGTGCTTGCCACCGAGGCTGACGCCAGCAACCGTTCGGGTCCAGTCTTGGCGGTGTCCGACGAGGTCATCAGCTTGTTGAATCGCGGCGAGTCGAAGAGCGCCAAGAACGCGGTCGCTGCAGGGTTCCAACAACCAACCGGTCCGGGAGGTTGATGGATGTCTGACATCCAGTCTCGCCTTGCTCAGATTCGTGATGATCGAATCGTGGCCGAAGAGGCTCAGGTGAAGAATGCCTTCTGTCATGGGTTCGTCGAGGTTGGCAGTAGTGGTGATTCGACAGCACAGATCTCTTTTCCGGTGCTGTTCGTCGAGGAACCCAACTTCATGCCGGGACTGATCCTGCAACCCAATCAGGGACTTGCCCCCGGAGGGTTCCCGCTGTGGAGCGCCTTCGTGCTCGAGTGGATCACCAAAGACCAGGGTGACCATCATCGTGTCTGGTGGGTTGGGGCCGTTCTGGGGATTTCCATTTCGTCCAGTCAGGAGCTGCGAACGAAACTCTCGTACACGTTTACGGCACGGGCGTTCCGCAATCCGACTGCTGCGGATCTCACGGCGGGAACAGTCCTTTGAGGGGCGTTGACGTTTATCGGAGTGCGACCACCACCAAGGTGAACGTTGCTGTCCCGGGACAGCCCATTGTCGTTCCCTTTGTGTTGTCTGGGGACCTGATTGTGACCACGTCGCCCCGGTTCTACGTCATCTACCAGAACGTCAGCCTGATCGGTTATGTGGCTTCGCTGGGGTCCCCCTACGGTCAAACGACGTGTCAGATTTTGAAGAATGGCGTCGTATGGGTGGAGTTTGTTGTTTGGGATCCGGTTCTC
>Ga0315284_10013076_pt1 | contig 11816 bp, 7 predicted proteins | sample YL17G09_16_MG_FD_203696 | JGI IMG/M metagenome (GOLD analysis project Ga0315284, IMG submission 203696) | Sediment microbial communities from Yellowstone Lake, YNP, Wyoming, USA - YL17G09_16 | ecosystem: Environmental > Aquatic > Freshwater > Lake > Sediment | place: USA: Wyoming | collected... | reverse complement strand
CACGCCTGGAGTCCACCATGCGACGTCCTCGGCGGCGTGTTTCTCTGAACACGAATCCACCATCCCGTTCAGCGTGACCTGACCGTCGCCGGCCTCGACGGACACGCGCTGCGTGTTGACGGCAATATCCCGCGCGAGGGCGTGCCGCACGGCTTCACGGAGTTCCTGGTCGGTGCGCTCGACGTAGTTGCGAAGAGTGAGCCGGGCGGCGATGTCACGGACACCGACGGTGGACTCGGCGTCCTCGATTGCGGCCTGGCGCTCGGCGGCGCTGTCAACCGCGCCGGCAAGAAACACGGTCCCGTCCTCGACGCAAACCTCCACCTCGCCTTCATCCACGCGAGAGTCCGTAGCGAGGCACTGCCGCACCAGTTCCTCTACCTCCCTGTCACTCATCATACAGGCAATGTTCCCGCGCTTCGCGCCGGCCAAAACCGCCCGCCCGTGACGGCCGTGGCCTGCCGGCATGAAGGTTATGGCTCATCTATTGGGGGAATAATACGGCAGTAGACGCTGGATATGGAGTGAGAAGATGAGCATACAGGTAAGCGTTCACGAAGATCCTGAGGTGGCGCGAGCGGTCAAGGAGCTTGCGCTCGAAGGCCACGAAGGCCCGGGCAAGGCAGGCTTCGAGAGCATCGAGAAGTATCGATGGCTGCGCGAGACCGGCACGCGTCTCTGGTTGGATACCGGGGATATATCGGCGGCGAGCAACGTATATTCACGCGAGATCGAGGCCCTTACGACCAACAACACGCTCGTCAACCAGGTGGTGCAGACCGGCGAGATGGACGGCGTGATTGCCTACGCCGCCCGCAAGATTCGCGCGATCCGGCCCGACATATCCGAGCGAGACCTGGTCATCGAGGTCGCATTCGGGGTCAACGCGAAGCTGGCATCCAGCCTCGTCGGCAAGCTGGGCGCGCACGTGAGCGTAGAGCTTCATCCCGACACCGCGTTCGACGTCCCTCAGACGCTTACGTTCGCGCGGCGCTACCACGAGATCGACCCCGACTTCTTCTACATCAAAGTCCCGCTCACGCCGGACGGCTTCATCGCCACGCGGATTCTGGCTGGCGAAGGCATCCCGATCAACTATACGCTCGGGTTTTCGGCGCGCCAAAACTATCTCGCGGCGCGGTTTGCAAAGCCGATGTTCGTCAACGTGTTCCTGGGCCGGCTGAACTCGCTTGTCGAGGAGAATGGGCTTGGCAAGCCGGAGAACGTGGGTGAGAAAACCACGCTTGCTTCGCAGGAGGCCGTTCGCGCGCTGCGGGCGAGCTATCGGGATATACCCACCAGCCAGATCGCGGCGAGCATGCGCAGCGGCAAGCAGATCCCGGCGCTGGCGGGAGTGGACGTCTTTACCATGCCGCCGAAGGCTGCCGCCGAGTATCTGGAAATGGACGTCTCGCAGGCCGATTGCCGCCCTCGCAAGTCTAAGGAGCTTCACGTCGAGCTTGCGGACACGGGCCTTGCGCGAGTCACCGACCTGACGACGCTGTGGACTATCGACGAGAACGCGATCGCGTTCGTCGAGGACGCGGTCAAGCAAGCAGATGAGATTCCGAGCGGCAAGCAGCTTGTGCGGCTCGCGCGCGAGCACGAGGTCGATATGCTTCGCGAGTGGTCGGCTGATGAACGGGCCGCGATCCGCGCAAAGGGCAAGATTCCCAATCTGAGTGATTGGCCGGGCGAGCCGATCGACGGCCTGATGTCGATCGCCGCGCTGGAGACGTTCGCCAAAGACCAGGCCGAGCTCGACACGCGCATCCGCGGGTTGCTGGGATAGTTTTCCCCTGCTAACTGCTCAGTCTTCGTGGGCAGATCAAGCTCTCCCCTCCTTACTAAGGAGGGGCCGGGGGAGGTTCCGGGCACGGGACGCTACCCCCCCTCGGTCCCCCCTTGGTAAGGGGGGAAGATGGTACTCATCGATTCTGAGCCGTTACCTATTGACTAAGCGCTGCCCCGCCTGTACGCTGGATAGTGGAATGGAGAAGCTTGGGCGGCGGTTCTACAGGCGGGATACGGTCGAGGCGGCGCGCGTGCTGCTGGGGAAGATACTCGTGCGCGAGACGCCCGACGGCGTGATCTCGGGGCGGATAGTCGAGACGGAAGCATATCTGCACGGCGACCCGGCGTCGCATTCGACCAGGGCCAGGACTCCGCGCACCGAGGTGATGTTCGGCGAATCCGGCCGCGCCTACGTCTACTTCACCTACGGATTCCACAACTGCGCGAACATAGTCGCCCATCCGGACGGAGTGTCCGGCGCGGTATTGCTGCGCGCGTTGGAGCCGCTTGGGGGAATCGAACTGATGCGGCACAATCGCGACAGGAGTTCCGTGGAGGAGCTGTGTTCAGGCCCCGGCAAGCTCGCTCAGGCGATGGACATAGACGTGTCGCTGTCGGGCGAAGACCTGCTGGGAGATCGGCTCTATGTAATCGATGACGGAACCGACGTGGGGGAGATCGTCGCCCGCCCCCGAGTCGGGATCAAGGTCGCGACAGACAAGCTCTGGCGGTTCTACCCTACTCGCTATCGCAAGTGGGTGTCCAAGGCTTGACGCCCTTCGATACGCCCTGAAGCAAGTTCAGGGCTACTCAGGGCTTGCGGAGTATTGATGACTGACAACTGATGACTGATGACTGATGACTGTCAACTGACAACTGATGACTGATAACTGATGACTGATGACCGATAACTGATGACTGACAACTGATGACTTACGACGGATTCCTTCTCTCGGCCGTAGTCGCCGAGCTGAGACAAACGATACTGCGCGGCCGGGTCCAGAAGATCCGGCAGTCGAGCGAGACGGACGTGCTCATCGAGGTCCGCGGGCCCGGGCAGACCTACCTGCTGTTTGCCTCAGTGCACGCCCGATTCCCGCGCGTCTATCTGACCGCGAGCGCCACGCAGACGCTGCCGACCCCGCCCAACTTCTGCATGCTCTTGAGAAAGTACGCGTCGGGAGCGTTGGTGACGAGCGTCGAGCAAGTCGGCATGGACAGGGTCCTGCACATCGGGCTTGATTCGAGCGAGCACGGCAAGCTGACCCTGATCCTGGAGATCATGGGCAAGCACAGCAATCTGATACTGGTGAACTCCGAGGGCCGGATACTGGGCGCGGCGAAGCACGTCGGGTCGTCGATCAGCCGGTATCGTCAGGTTCTGCCCGGCAGGGAGTATATCCCCCCGCCTGGCGAGCCGAAGGTCGATCTGCGGGAGCTTGACGAAGCGCTCTTTGATCGGTTGTGGACTGATGCCAACGGGAAGATTCTTCGGGACGAAAACCGTCCCGAAGAATCTTCCCGTAAGTGGCTGATGGAGACCTTCAGCGGGTTCGGGCCGTTTCTGGCCGATGAGATCGTCGCGCGGTCCGGCGGCGACAGGAATCGGGTTCGAGACGAGCTGTTGGCGCTGGGCGAGATGGTCGCGGGGGCCGCGTATGAGCCGGTGCTCATAACCGACGAGAAGGGCGGGGAGGTGATGGTATACGCGATGCCGTCGGTGCAGTTCCCCATCGATCGACAGCACGCGCGCCCGTCGGTCAACGAGGCGCTGGATGCGCTGTTCAGGAGCTTGGTCAGCCGCACCGCGCTTGAAGAGGAACGCGCTCAGACGCTCACGTCGATCCGCAGGGCAATCGCGTCAAGAAAGCAGACGCTGAAGTCCATCGCGCGGACGGTCGAGGAATCGCAAAAGGCGGAGCGTTACAAGCAGATCGGCGAGATCATTCTGGCGAACCTGCACGCAATCGAGAAGGGCGCGAAGTCGGCTGCGCTCGCGGACTTCTTCGACCCGGAGATGCGCGAGGCCGAGATCGAGCTTGACGAGAAGCTGGGGCCTCAGGCGAACGCCGAGCGCTACTTCAAGCGCTATCGCAAGGCGCGAGACTCGGTGTCCACTGCCGAATCGCGGCGATTGCTGATCGAGGGCGAGATCGCGCGTCTGGAATCGGCGCTGGAGGAGGCTGAGAAGGCGCGGACGGTCGAATCCTTGCGAGAGCTGCGCTCGACTCTCACATCAGCCGGGCTTCTGCGGCGGGAGGTTTCCGCCGAAAAGCAGGAAAGCGAGTTTGGGGGGCATCGGATTCGGCGCATTGTCACGCCGGACGGCTGGGAGATCCTCTACGGCGAGAACTCGCTATCAAACGACTACCTCACGCAGAAGGTCGCGCGGCCTAACGACGTCTGGCTTCACGCGCGGCAGATCACCGGCGCGCACGTGGTGATCAGAATGGCGGGCAGAAAGGGCGGCGCGCCGAGGCCGGTTCTGGTCCATGCCGCCAGGATCGCCGCCATGAACTGCGACGCGAAGCACTCCTCGCTGGTGCCCGTCGATCACACGCTGCGCAAGTATGTCCACAAACCGCGAGGCTCCGCGCCGGGGTTTGTGACCTATCGGAACGAGAAGACGATCGATGTGAATCCGAAGTCAGAGGTCTGAGGTCAGAAGTCCGTTGTAGGAGCGTTTTCCAAACGCGACCGGGGCTGGATCACGCTGATGCACCGGCCGCAGGCGACGCGCAAATGCCTCCAGGTAAGATACCTGGAGGCATCGGAATCGGAATCGGATCAAAACCCGGAGGCGTTCAGAAACCTTGTCCGAAGGCGGCGTGATCCCGTCGGTCGCGTCGGAGCAGCCGCGACCGTTAAGCCGGTCTAGAAGTGCACGCGTCTGCGCATGGGCCCCATCCTATCGTGCAGCGACAACCCGCTGATCTCGATCTCGCAGCAGACGTCTCGAATCCCCGGCTTCTGCTTGAGGAGCCTACAGATAAGGTGAATCTCCTCAGTCAGGTCGATATCCTGATAGTGGCCTCGCAGCCACTCCACGCGGCCTCCGAGATGCACCACCCCGCGCGTCACGTGGACACTGAGTTGGCTGATGTCCAGCGGACGCTTGGATATATCCCGCATCACCTCCCGCGTCATAGCAGAATCAACGACCGACATATCAACCGCCCCCTCTCGGAGTCGTCATCCTATCGTCAGTGTTCGCTCTACCGTATATATACCCCGCTCAGCACTATTAGACGCCCGGTATTATTGCTAGTTGCGCGGTCCCGACACAAAAATGCTCAATTGCATTGTGCACCATATCTCCGGCTGTGTCAAGTGGGAGCTAGTGCAACACGACAATATCGGTCTGCTGCCTGGGCAGGATCGCGCGGCATATCGCGCCGGATGTGACCTCGCACGTGCTGATGCCGACCACGGCGACCAGCTTGTCTGAGGCCGGCTCGATCAGCGCGCCGGACTTGACCTTGACCGACGTTCCCGGCCTGGTGGTTATGTAGAAGTAGTCGCCGGCAACGGAGCTGACCTTGCCCCAGCTCTTGACCAGTAGGCCGATGTTGTTGGCGCCGCTTGCGCCGGTGATGCCGGGTGTTGAGCCTATCGACGCGCCGCCGAGCATGTCCCCGCGTATGCCCAACGGCCTCAGCGGCTCCGACGCGACACCCATCGCCGTCACCGAACCCGTGGTTATCTGCCGTTCGCCGTCACAGGTCCCGACCACTCCGGTGATATCGACGATGTCGCCCACATGCGCCGTCACGCCTGAGATGACCTTGACCGCGTTGGACCGGTCGGCTTCCTCGGCGTAGAAATAGCCGGCAAACGCCGCCGTAACGACCTTGCCGCGCAGCGCGACCAGCGACCCCGACGGCATGAGTTTCGCCGCGGATATGCTTGGCGCTTCCTGAAGTCCCTGCTGGGTTATCGGCGCCACGCGGATCCCGTTGGAATAGCCCTCATAACGCCGGTAGAACAGCGCGCCGGACCCGGCGTCGCCGAATATCCGGGGCGCAATCTGGGGAACAAGATCGGCGACCAGCGCCGGCTTGGGATCGGAGGAAACGATCCCGTTGGAGCCGACCGTCGTATAGTAGATATCGGAGTTGCCGGCGAACTGGGAGCGGTAGTCCTCCCAGACGATCTGATACTTCGCTCCGTCCCACCAAGCCGACGGGCGGCCCTTGGCGGCGGACCCGCTGTCCATATTGATCCCGGCGGGGTCCGATACTGCCCCGGCGGTTGTCACGCGGCAGCCGGATATTCGCATGCCGTCTGTCCACGTCACCAGGTAGTAACCGCCACCGAAACACACCTCAGGGGCGGTCTGGGAGTAAGATGTGGCCGGCATGGCGGTGCCTGTCGCGACCGCGCCCGCCGAGCTGACCTTCACGCCATAGGCAAGCGGGTAACCCATTCTGTAGTCCTGCCAGACGACGTAGTAGTTCGTTGCGTCGGAGGCGGCGCGGGGATTGCGCTGATCGCCGGTCGATATGTTGATTCCGCTCGCGATCGCGGCGACCGCTCCGTTGGCGTCCACAATCGCGCCATAGAGGTCGGTGTAGTAGGACGGCGCGAGGGCGTTGCGAGAGTCCTCCCAGGCGACGAGGAACTTGGTGCCGTTGGACGCGACGGACGGCGTGGTCTGGTCCTCGCTAGCGGCGCAGATGGCTATCGGGCTTGCGTCCTTGACGTGCAGGGCGCTGTCCAGCCGGAACCCGCGTATGTCGAGGAAGCTGGGGTCGTAGGTCTCGTCGCCGCACCAGGCGACAAGATACTCGGAACCGTTCCAGGCGATGGCAGGTTCGATCTGCTGGCCGTATAGCGTCGCCGTGAGGTTGACAGCCGTGGGAGTGAGCACGACGCCCGCGTAGGACACCCTCGCGGCCAGGATGCAGCTTTTGCCGTCAACCTGCTGGCTCCAGACCACGGCGTATTCGGAGCCGTTGTCGGCGACGCAGTAGCTCGGCTGGTTGTCCCGAGCCATGGAGATCACCGTTCCGTAGGAGCCGGCAAACCCTCCGCTGCCGGGCACATAGGCGGCAAGCGCGTCGCAGCCGGTCATGCTCAGGTTGTTCCAGCCGACCCTGAACCCGCCGCCGGAACATCCGCATACGGCAACGCCGTCCGAGCCCGCGGCGGCAAGCGATATGTTGAACCCGGCCGGGTCGATCACCGTCCCGGACGTGCCTACGCGCGCTCCCCTGATCCATCGGTTGGAGCGATCCCTCCACGCGATCAGCAGGCGCGTGCCGTCAAACCCGACGCCCGGTATCTCCTGGATGTTGGGCCCGGTGGCAATGGCGATGCCGTTTCTGTCGAGGACGGTTCCGGAGGAGTTCACTCTAGCGCAGTAGATGTCGGCGTTCGATATGTCCGCGCGATAGTCCTCCCAGACGACCATGCAGTTGGTTGGGCACGCGCATATCCGAGGGTTCTGCTGGGCGTTGAGGATGCCCGTCGAGCCGGTAGCGTCGCACGAGATCAGAATGTCGCCAGCCATGCGCAGCCCGTTTTTGGCGACGCGGCAGCCGTAGATGTCCGAGTCGGTGGAGGCGGAGTTGCGCTGATCGCGCCAGACGACTATGAAGTTGGACCCGTTGTAGGCGATATCGGGCATTTCCTCGTTGTTGCCCGACTGCGTGGAAATGCCCATGACCTTGCCGATCGAGCCGTCTCCATTGACCTTGCAGCCGTAGACGTCCTGGGTGCCGCCGCGCGAGTCCTGCCATATGACTTCCCATCCGCGCCCGTCGGAGGCCGCCTTCGGATACGCCTGAGTGCCGGACGTGCCGGATAGGCAGATGCCCTGCCTGTCGATCACCTCGCCGCTGGCACGTACCCGCGCGCAGTAGATGTGCTGCACGCCCAAGCGCCTGTCGGCCCACACGACCAGATACTCCGTCCCATTCCAGGCCACGGCGGGGTCGAGCTGTTCGTAGGCGGCCGTGGCGATAGAAATGGCGGCCTGGTCGAGAACCTGGCCGCTCGAGCTGAGCCTGCAGCCGAATACGTCGGCGTCGGGTCCGCGGGTATCGTGCCACACGGCGAGATAACCGTCGGATCCGGCCGCTATCTCGATTCCATCCTGACTGCCGGTCGCCGCGCCAAACGTGGGGCAGATTCCGGTTTCCGGCCCGATTACTGGGTTGGCGCAGCAGATAGACGCGCACGCTGCGACGAGGATGGCTAACGAGCATATGCAGCGGTTAAGCACTAACAGCATGTGGGAACACTCCTCCTTGACTGTATGCCTGCTCGCGAAACGTCATCAGTATACCCTCCGGCTGTGCCTGCAAACCCCGGTTTGTATCTTTATTTTGACGCCGCTATCAAGCTGAGCCATAGCGCGGCTGAGGTTAGCCACTAATCGCATTTATTTGCCAAACTCAGCCGGATTCTGGCACACATCTTGCACTTCCTGGTTCGGTGAGTTCGGTATCTGACAGGCATACCGGTCTATCGATAAGCCAGCGCTCTGAGCATATCAAGGAGGAAAGATAATGCGAGCGTTTCCAACGGCCGCTCTGATCCTTGTGGCCGGGCTGGGAGTCTGCGCTGGTGTGAGCGCCGGTGTGCCCTACGGCGCCGAGATCCTTGCGGCTAAGTCTACAACCAGCCCCAATACATGGATCTACACGGTGCACAACACCAGCACGGTCCCGCAGTATGTGCTGTGGGTATTCGGCATCGAGGTCGATGACCAGGTCGAAGTGCTGAGCACGGTCACCCCGGCCGGATGGAGTGTGGATGCGGAAAGCGATCCGCATTTCATCACATGGATGTATCTGTCAGGCGAGTTGGAGGCCGGAGGATCCCGAACGGGCTTCGAGGCGAGGTTCACGGGCACCCCTGCATCTCAGACGTTCACGGCGATGTTCAGTAACAACGAGACCGGTGAAGCGCCCGTCGTGGACGGAGTCGTGCGCGGCATGCCCGAGCCCATGGGAGTGCTGGTCCTGCTGGCGGGGTTGACGCCGATTGCCGCCGCAGCCCTAAGGCGGCGGAAAACGAGAGGTTAGAAGGTAGAGGTCCGAGGTCGGAAGTCAGAAGTCCGACAGCGGACCGGACGCGAATGTGGGGACTGTCCGCGGCATCGGCGCCGTGGGCAGTCCCCGTTTTTGCGGATGGGCGGCAAACTGGCGTATCATAGTAGAGCTATAAGAATATCCGAGCCTTCGATGATCGACCGGCACGCCGCTCGCCTGCGCGGGCATGAACAGTGGCTCCGGCAGGTGATCGGTTATCTGGGGCCGGGCTTTCTGGTGACGGTCGGGTTCATCGATCCCGGCAACTGGGCGACAAACGTCGCCGCGGGTTCCGAGTTTGGCTACAAGCTGCTGTGGGTCGTAGTGCTTGGAACGGGGATTCTCATCCTCTGGCAGCACATGTCCGCCCACCTCGGCGCAATCACCGGACAGTGTCTGGCCGAAGCGATCCGCGACCACACTCGCCCGTGGGCCAGCGCGATCTACGGGATCAGCGCGATGGCCGCGATCTGCGCGACGGCGCTTGCGGAACTGCTTGGCGCCGCAATCGGTCTCTACGTCTTGTTCGGCATCCCAATTGCTCTGGGCGCGGCGCTGGCGGCAATCATATCCGCGGGCGCGGTCATCCTCCAGCGCTACTCCACGCTCGAGAAGGTGATCGTGGGGTTCGTGAGCGCGATTGGGCTATGCTACCTGGCGGAGCTTCACATAGTCAAGCCCGACTGGGGGGCCGTGGCGCATTACATAGCCCTGCCACATCTCGACTCCGGCAGCGTGCTTGTGGCGATCGGCGTATTGGGCGCGGTGGTTATGCCGCACAATATGTATCTGCACTCCGAGATCATACAGAACCGGCAGTGGAAGGGCCGATCCGAGGCCGAGACCAGGCGGCTCCTGCGATTCGAGTTCGCGGACACTTTTGTCGCGATGCTGGTCGGGCTTGCGATCAACGCGGCGATGATAATCGTCGCGGCCTCCGTGTTCTACCGGCACGGCATTCACGTCACCAACCTCATCGAGGCGAAGGCAACGCTTCGTCCCCTTGCAGGGAACCTGGCGAGCCTGATTTTCGGCATCGCTCTGCTGCTTGCGGGCGTTGCCTCGGCAATGACCGCGGCGCTCGCCGCCGGGGTCACGTTCACCGGTTACATCGGCAAAGAGACACGCGTGGAAAGCGGCTGGTTCCGCCTCGGCATAGTTCTCGCTCTGGTTCCCGCCTATCTGCTCATACTTCTTATCTCCAACACGTTCAAGGCCCTCATCATCAGCCAGGTGTGCCTGAGCATCCAGCTTCCTCTCACGATGCTGCCGCTCCTCCTGCTGACCAGCAGCAGGCGCGTGATGGGCGACTACGCGAACGGATGGCAGGAAAACAGCCTGATGGTTGCGACGGGGCTGGTCGTCGTCGTCCTCAACGCGCTGCTGGTCTTCGCACTGCTGAACGGCAAATTCTGATAGGGGTTGCATCCGTAGTGTGCGATCTCTGTCTCGCACAAGGCCGGGGGTTTCGGGGCGAGAAGGGGAGTGCTCAAAAACCGTCATTCCGAGGAGGAACGACGAGGAATCTGCTTTTTCGCGTCGCATCGGCAGAGGCAGAAAAGCAGATTCCTCACTGCGTTCGGAATGACGTAAACGCCAGGCCTGTGGCTTCTTGAACACTCCCAAAGCAGCCCCGAAAGATCAAAAAGCAGGTTTCTCACTGCGTTCGAAATGACGTTTTGCGGGGCTGATGACACTCCCCGGGGCTGATGACACTCCGCGGAGCTAGTGCATGATCTTCGCCCACGCCACCGCGTAGTCGAAGTCGGGCGTGCGCTCGGAGGTGTGGCAGGCGCGGCACGTCTGCTCTCCGGCCCTGCCGAAGCCGCGCGCCGGGGAGCTTGTGTGCGCCAGCGCCGGGCCGTGACACGCCTCGCACTGGACATTTCCCAGCTCGGGAGTTTCCTTGGCGTTGAGATAGCCGTTGCGCACCATCACCCCGGTTGCGTGGCAGCGAACGCACTCCGGGTCGTAGTCCTGATGCGTCTTTTGCAGCGTCGCCATCGCGTGGGAATGGTCCGAGCCGGACCATATCAGGTGGATTTGCGGGTGGCAGTCCTTGCACTTCGCGGCGGTGGCGAACGGGCTCTTGTGCAGCCGCTGCCGCATTTCGGCCAGGTTCAGCCCCCGCTTGGCGAGCATGCCCTCCGCGATCTTCTTGAACTGGGACGAGCTTGCCAGGACGGCGGCCTTGACCTTCTCGTTGTAGGCATCGTAGACCTTGACCATCGCCGGGTCCTCTTCGTAGGATCGGTCGAGGTAGAGCAGCTTGTGCGTGACGGACTTGATGCGGCGGTCGCTTGCGATCTGGATGTCCAGCCTGCCCACGCACCAGTTTGTGGAGGTCTCGGAGTTGACGAGAATGGCGCCGCCGAGTTTGCCGACCGGCGCGTCCACCGTGTTGGAATCCTTTTCGGGAAAGAGCCGGTCCTGGTCGTGGGGGTGCGTGGCGAGGATCACGTCGATGCCCTTCACCTTGGCAAGGCTGCCGGCAGGATCGACTACGCCGTGGTAGACGAGCACGACCAGGTCCGCCTTCTTTGCGGCTTCTTTCACGATTGCGGGAAGCACATCCGACGGGTCTTTGACGGTCTTGCCGAACGACGCGGCCAGCCAGGGCGAACATACCGACTCGTCGATCGCGCCTATCACGGCGACCCGGAGCCCACCCGCCGTCTTGAGAACCACGTAGGGCGCAAAGATCGGCTTGTGTTCGCCGGCCTCGAACAGGTTCGCGCACACGACGGTGTTTTGGGCGGCTGTTTGCCCCGAGGCATCGGCGAAGCGATCTATGTAGCTCGTTCCCCTTACGCCGAGTTCCTCTTCACCTGGGACCATGGCCTGATAGCCAAGCAGTGCCAGGGCCTGCGCGGCCGCGTCCGCTTTGAGCGCGGCCTGGAACCCGCCCCCGCCGCAGACGTCCCCGCCCTCGACAAGAATCACGTCCTTGGATGCGGACCGAATGCTTGCAAGCAAGCTCATCTC
>Ga0315284_10013074_pt1 | contig 11816 bp, 9 predicted proteins | sample YL17G09_16_MG_FD_203696 | JGI IMG/M metagenome (GOLD analysis project Ga0315284, IMG submission 203696) | Sediment microbial communities from Yellowstone Lake, YNP, Wyoming, USA - YL17G09_16 | ecosystem: Environmental > Aquatic > Freshwater > Lake > Sediment | place: USA: Wyoming | collected... | reverse complement strand
TGCCATCGATGACTGTCTTGCGCATCACATGGACCTCCTCCACCGGCTTGGCCGCAAGGAGGAGTGAGACTTCTAGTGCGACCTTCAGCGCCTCCCTGTTGAGCGGGTGCGGCGGCTCCTCATCCAACTCGACCAGGCAGTTCGTGTCACTGTAGTACTCGTAGATGAGGGTCCTGCCTCTGAGGAACTCGTGCAATGCCGCTGGGTCGACGTTCCCTAACTCCCCGGCGACCGCCCGCATCCTACGTTCCACCATCCCATGAGGCCGCTCATCACGGGTGATTGTGGGGCACGGGCAGAACAGTTTGTGGGATTCAACCTGCTGGTGAATCTCGATGCCGCATTTGAAACCGAGTTTATGGTAGTCTAATTCCATGTTACAGAAAAGATTAATGTTTTAATGTATTTTAACGATAACTAAATAGTGAAACTTTCGGTTTTACGCGTGGGTTGGCATCATCACCTGCGGCATTTCAGGGGTCTGCGGAGGGTGCTCGCCGTGCATCAGGATCCGAAGGTGTTCTGCCTGAGTTGCAGTGACAGCAGGGTCGACGCCCATGAGATATTCGACATGATGAAACCTGGGGGGATTTTCGAGGTGAAGAACGTGGGCGGCCTGTTCAGTGACGATGCGAAGGCTGGGTTGGTTTACGCCCTCAATCACCTGAATCCCGAGTATATTGTGGTGATGCACCACAGTCGCTGCGGCGGCTACAGGTCGGTGTCAGACGACGTCGAATCTGAGATTAAACGGCATATGTTCGACAATGGGGGCTTCCATGCGAAAGTGAGGGTGGAAGGTCACCTCAACCAGTTGGGGCTTAAGTTGCCTACTGAGTGGGTGGAGCGGCTAATAATAGAGGAGGGTTGCAGGATACAGGCTGAGTCCATAGGTCGGTTTCTAGCATTGAATTATCCTGTGAAGTACCGGCAGGTTGCCAGTGGTATGGTGAAGATTCTGCCGCTACTCTACGATGTAGTGTCTGGTGTGATGTACACCGCCCCAAATAAACTTGAGGGTAGCGAGGACATGGTTAAGGATGAATTCTAGGATAAACATTTGGGGTCATGATACCGAAGGTATTTTGCGCAGCCCTAAACGTGGAATGTTAAACGTTAGGCTAGACTGAACCAGACTATATGGGCTGTGAGCAGCCCTGGCATTGAGGTTAGCATAATAACATCTTTTGCGTATACTTTATGATGACTCAGAAAGGGAACGTCCCAAAGGGTGTTCAGCCGCCTGATTCACAGTTGGCTGACGTCGTCCCCCCGTTAATAGTGACCAATCACATGGGGCGTGACCTAAGGGACTTCAATGTCGTGGAGTCGCTTTACAGGGAAGTCCACACCTCCAATCAACTCAGCGGCGACGTAGCTGACCTGATAAATCACGTCCGCCGCGGAGGCGTAATCGCGGATGGAATCTGCAGGGAAATGGGGTTGAACGGGTCGGACCGCAGCATGGTGTCCCTCGCATTCTCACTCCATGACATGGGGAAATTGCATGACCCCCGGATTTGGGAGCTGGTTAACTCCACAAAACGCTACCTGCCCGACAGTGAGGAAAAGGCTATACTCAACAGGCACTCACAGTACTCGGTGGAACTTCTGAAGGGACTTAACCTCAATATCTTGGAAGAAACGCTCATGCTGATTGAAAACCACCATCACCCTAATAGGATGCCTAACGAAAATATGGGGGTCCTCGGCGAAGTCATGTATTGGGCCGACCGCATCGACGCCATCGTGGATAAACGCCCGTACCAGGACCCAAACGACGTCACATCACAGCGTAGCCTTCTTATGATGCTCAGGGGCATGTATGTGGAAGCCTCGACGAAGGGACTCTGCAAACACGACAAAGTCTATGACTCCTTGAACAAATTCATTAGGACAGAGGAGTTCAGGAACTTATACCCGGAGATAAAATTAAAATAGTAGTTCAGATTCAGTATCGCTGCTGTTCCGCCGTCTCTTGGTGAGTTGAGGTTCCTTCTCAGTTCATGGACGGTATGTAGATTGGGAGGTTAGTATCATATCCAACTGATTGTTCGGAGGACTTCATGGGCGCCGTAGATTCCCTACCGTGTTAATATACCGGGTGGGACAAGAAAATAAGGCATGAACACTGACACGAAGGTGTATCTGAAGAAGAGGTTCAAGGAGTACTACTGGAACAATACCGTGCGGGCGCCGGGTGAAATCCACAGGAGGGAGTTCGGTGTCGGGACCCTGGAGAATAAGATAAAGTTCAGGCACAAGAGCTTCTCAACCGAGCGTGAGCTCAACCAGTACCTGAAGACCGAAGCCCCATATTATATATCCTATTCCGCAGCGTACTACGAGTACCCTAGGGAGTCTATGGCGCAGAAGCGGTGGCTCGGGGCGGACCTGATATTCGACCTTGACAAGCCGATGAAACTCCTCTCGCATAAGCTCCTACAGGAGGTGAAGGAGGAGGCGAGGAATCTCGTCGGATTCCTCACCGTCGACTTCGGCTTCAGGGGGCAGGACATCCACGTGAACTTCTCAGGAAGCAAAGGATATCACGTGCACGTCATAAACGACGAGGTGAAGCGCCTGAGCGGGGAGGCCCGCCGGGAGATAGCTGACTACATAAGCGGCGCCCAAGTGGACATAAGATACTTCATCAGGGAGGTCGAGGGCACAAAAGGCCTGACTTACAAGCGCGGCCGGGTCAAGGCTACAAGCGGCAGTTGGGTCGGCCCACGCAAGGACAGTACCGGCTGGGGCAAGAGGATATATGATGTGACTGAGGGGATGTTAACCTCCTCACTCGATGACCTCCTGGCATTGGACGGCATAGGCAGGAAGACGGCCGAGAAGATAGTCGCCGACCGGGAGAAGAACATGCGGCTCCTTGAGGGGGGCAGGTGGGACGCGCTCATGCGTCAGTTCGGCAGGAACATCCAGAAGATGATATACGGGAAGGCGGTGAAGGTGGTGGATGAGGACAGGCAGGTGACGTTCGATACCGCGCGGCTCATCAGGCTCCCGGATACGATACACGGCGGCTCAGGCCTCCTCGCCAAGCGGGTGGCGGAATTGGATAAATTCGACCCGCTCGTTGATGCCGTGGCATTCAAGGGCAGCGGATGCATTGTCCTACTATCATCTGACGTCGGCGTATTCCAACTTCTGGGCCGCGACTTCGGCCCCTATAAGTCAGGCGAGCGGGTTGAGTTGGATGATGCTGCGGCAGTCTACCTGATGCTCAAGGGGTTGGCTGAGGTCCCTGCTGTCAAGACAGGACGTTGAATCTCGTGATGTTGCCGAGGCCTTCTATTTTGAAGGCCACTTTGTTCTCTCCGCTTTCTAATAGCCTCGTGAGGTCCAGTTTCGCGCCGTTGCAGTGCAGGCATGGTGTGCAGTTCTCGACGGAGCCTATGTGGGCGTCGTTGACGTAGATTTCTTTCACGCAGTCCTCTGCGAGGACGTTCAGGATTACACTGCTTCCTGGGCTCTGGACGTTGACGTGTCCGCGCACCATCATCGTCTGGGCGTCGCTTGAGTATGGTGGTGCGTCTGAGCTCCAGATGAAGCCGTCTTGTGAGTACTCAAACGCCTGCAGGGTATATCCTTGCTTCGGGAACCCGCTGAACACAAATATCAGTAGCGCCCCAACGAAGACGCAGACCGCCACGGTCATATTGTATTTTGCCTTCTCTTGTTCCAGGCCGGGTGTCCTCCTGAGTATCAGAGATGTGATTGCATACATGAGGCAAGCGATTCCAGCGTAGACTGGCAGTTTCCCCGCGTTTGGGAAGAGGTTGTTGAAGTTGATGGCGAGGTTATCGTATGTTAGGATCGGGAATCTGATGTCCCTTGAGCCGTGGCCTTCGAACGTCCCCACATCGTAGGCTACGTTGAGCACGGACACCGCGACCAGAATCCACATGAGGCCTTCATATATGGTCTTCTCAGTCTGTAGTCTACGTTTGGCGAGGAATCCCTCAATCCATGCAGAGAGGGGTATGAGTAGCATGGGCATCACGGTCACAAGATACCTCGTGTCCGTAGTACCTCCGCCGTTCCAGGTCTTGTATTTAGCGTAGAATAGGAGGTGCGCAAGGAAGAGTGCCGCAAGTAGGGTCGCCTCGTTCTTCCTCTCACGTGAGAGGTAATAGAGACCCCATATCGCGAGAATAAAAATTGGTGTCGTGAATAGCAGGCCCCCGTGAATCCCGCGGCCTGTTAGGATGAGTCCGGTGAGACCTTCAGAAAGCGGCGTAGTCAACGATTCACCCAGGTTGCTGACCCATGGGTGGTGTGGGGAGTATGCGTAGGACATCTTCCACGGGTCGCCGAATATGTAGTAGTTGTATGCTGGGATGGAGAGTATCGGGATGGCAAGACACAGGAGCGGAATGAGCGCATCTGGTTTCATCGATGCCATCTGCTTGATAGTGAACCTCTTTGTGAACAGCAGGTACGCGAGGATGATGACTGTGAGGAGTATGTTCGCGTATTCGGTGAGCACGAGGTAACCCAGTGCGAAGAATAAGATGCAGGCGTGAATCCTCTGCTTCGGCAGTTCCTTTAGTGTGATAGCAAGGTAGACTGAGAGCATGAGGAGGAAGCATGAAAGGGAATGGGAGAAGAGGGTCGCAGAATACTTCCAAAGGAGCGTGCCTGAGGCGAGTGTGAAGGCGACCACGAGAGATGCATAGGTTCCGGCTCCCAGTTCTCTGCATATCAGGTATGCGAGTGCGACGCACGCTCCGCCTGCGAGAATCGGCAGTAGGAGGGCGGTGAATGCCGCGGGGTCTCCTGCGTCGTATCCGCGGTAATATGAGGCGAGTGTGAACGCGGAAGACGCTGCCTTCCCTACCGCGTAGAATGGGATGGCTGCGAAGGCGAGTCCAGGTGCCCTGTCGGAATATATGTTGTTCTTGTATAACGCGTAGTCTATCCCCCCGGTGTAGTATGCGAAGCTGTTGGCTATGAATGTGTGGTTGTCTGCGACCGCCCTGATGAGCGCAAGGTGGCTGCCTGCGTTGCAGGATACTATTCCGGGCGTTGTCGAGAAGTATACTGCGGATGAGAGCAGAAACAGAGCCAATACGATGAGTTCGCCGTTATCCTTAAGTCCCTTGGATGCCATATTAATCACCAAAAGCGAATGGATACTAAATTAGATTGTCTATTAAAAAGATGATATCGGTTTACGTTCCAGCATACAATGAGGCGGCAGTGTTAGCGCAGAGCGTAAGGCAGGTGGTGACTGCGCTTGAGGGAATGGAATTCGAGGTCACCATAGTCGACGACTCATCGACCGATTCGACTGCGCGGGTGGCGGAAAACCTCGCCTCATCAGACCCGAGGATAAAGTCAGTGAGATACGAAGGCGGGCCCACAAGGAGGGAGAATCTGGCCGCGTCGTTCAAGCAGGCGAGGGGGGATGTGATAGCGTTCATCGACGCCGACCTGTCGGCTTCGCCGAATAACATAATCCCGATGGTCGATATGCTCAGGGACTTCGACATCGTCGTCGGCAGCAGGTACGCTCCAGGCTCGAAAACATCAAGGAGTGCGCTGCGACTATTATACAGTAGAGTAGCCGCCGCTTTCACCCGCCTCTACTTCAACTCCAGTTTACACGACTACCAGTGCGGCCTCAAGGTGTTCAAGCACGAGGTGATACTACGGTTAGTTGAGGAGGCAGGGTATGACAGGAGCATGAGGCGGGGGTTCGCCTGGGACACGGAGATACTGCTTAGGGCGCAGAGGAGGGGGTATAAGATAGCGGAATATCCTGTGGAGTGGACTGAGTCGGGGCGGAGCTCGGTCAAGCCGATGCGGGACTGGCATGTCATCCCATATGTCATCTCACTGCGTGGAAGAATCTAGATTTTACCGATTAGGTACCTGAATATTACTCCCAGTACCGAGAGGCCGTATGTCACCGGGTTCAGGTAGCTCTTCTCTCCGGCGTACCTGGTGGGTACGGGGACTTCGGCGACCTTGAGTTTTGCGCGTTTGCATCCGACGAGCATCTCGCTGTCGAAGTGGAATTTGTCGCTGTACTTCATGAACGGTATGTTCTTTAGCGCCTTGCGGCTGTACGCCTTGTATCCTGAGTGGTAGGTGGTGAGGTTGAGATGGAAGACTATGTTCTCGAGTTTGGAGAGGAATAGGTTGCCGATGTACTTGTGCATTGGCATTCCGCCTTCGAGCGCCTTGCCGCCGAGTATCCTCGAGCCTCCGACGACGTCAGCGCGGCCCTCCTCTATGGGCTTTATCATCTCTAGGATGAGTTCGGGCGCGTATTGTCCGTCGCTGTGCAGCAAAACGGCGATGTCTGCGCCGTCTGCGAGCGCCCGGGTGAATCCGGTCTTCTGCGCCGCGCCGTATCCCCTGTTTGGGTTGTGGTTTAGCAACTTCACGTTGTATTCTTTGGCTATCTTCTGCGCCTTCTCCTGGGTGTCGTCGCAACTTCCGTCGTTCACTATTACGTATTCGCTTATCCTCTTCACAGCCTCCCTGGGGAGCCTCTGAAAGACGCTCTCTATCGTCGCCCCGGCATTGTATGCGGGCATGACTACAATAATCTTCTGGTCCATTTTATACGAGGATACTATATTAGTACCTTATATATTTTACTCATTTCATGAAAGTCTACGTCTTGGGTGGGGGTCTCGCAGGCTTGTCAGCGGCGCATGTGCTGAGCGAGGGCGGCATCGACGTCACAGTCCTTGAGGCTGAGGATGAGGTTGGCGGTCTTGCCCGAAGTTTCAGTGAGGATGGCTTCACCTTAGACCTTGGCCCGCACCGGCTCCACACGCATGATGAATCCCTCCTTGAGCATTTCATGAAGTTGATGGGTGACAGTCTGGAGGAGAAGGAGCGTGTGTCCCGGATTCTTCTTGAGGGACGGTTCTTCGACTACCCGCTCAGGGTCGGCAATGCCATGTTCAACATGCGCCCTCTCACCACCGCGAGGATAGTCGCTGACTACGCTTGGATAAAGCTCAAGAGCATGCTCAGGCGTCCGGCGGACGGGAACTTCGAGGATTGGGTCGTGAACAGGTTCGGCTCAAGACTCTATGAGATTTACTTCAAGGTTTACACTGAGAAGACGTGGGGTCTCCCCTGCATGATGTTGAGCGCCGACTGGGCTGCCCAGAGGATTAGTCTCATGAGCCTCTGGGACACGGTGGTGAAGACTCTCTTCAGGGGCGGGGTTGAGCCGAGGACTTACGCGAGCCGCTTCTACTATCCAAGAAGCGGCGGAGTCGGGAGGTTGAGCGAGGAATATGCGAAACATATATTAGCCAACGGGGGGAGGATACTCACGAACTCAAGGGTCGACGGGATAACAGTCAAGGATGGGCGCATCATCGAACTGAGGTGCGCTGGCAACTCCTTTAAGGTGAGCGCATTCGACCTCGTCTACTCCACCATCCCGATAACTACTCTAATAAAATCCGTCTCCCCGCCGGTTCCCAAGGGCGTCGCTCGCGCATCATCCAAGTTGAGATTCCGCTCCATCGTGTTCGTTCACCTGAAGTTCAAGAGGCCCACAGTGAGCTCAGACCACTGGATTTACGTGCCTGAACTGAAGTACGTCGAGAACAGGCTGAGCGAATCCAGGAACTTCAACACAGGCAACGCGTCCTCAGGTAAGACGGTTGTGACTGCGGAGATAACCTGCCAATGCGGCGACACAATCTGGAACGCCCCCGCCGAGGAACTTGGGCGTCGCGTCCTTGAAGACATGCTCGCAATGGACCTGGTGAAGCGCAGGGAATACATTGGCAGCTCAATCCACAGGATAGAGCACGCCTACCCGATATACGACCTCGACTACAAGGTGAATCTCCACGAGGTGATAGAGTACCTGAAGACGTTAAGCAACCTCAGGTTCTTCGGCAGACAAGGTCTCTTCCGCTACAACAACATGGACCACAGCGTCAGCATGGGCCTCACGGCCGCCAAGAGCGTAACTGGCAGGAACGTCGACTACCTTAAGGTCGCGGCCGAACAGCACTGGTTCGGTTAGACTGGTTTCTTCGCGGCTTTGTGTCCGCAGACATTGCATTCGCCTGGGCCGCTCATGGTCCTCTTGCATCCCCTGCAGGTCCAAATCCATTTAATCCGTTTTTTTATTCCATCCTGTGTTACTGGGGACACGTCCAACCCGAGTTTTGCCGCGGTGTTCTGTATAGCATAGTCGTCTGAGACGATGGTTAACATGTGCTCCAGCCCCAGGGCGAGGACTTCCTGGTCCGGTTGGCTCAGGCTCTTGAGGTCTCCAGTCTCCTCTGCGGCGGAGCGGGCCTTTGAGGCATATTCTGCTGATGGCTCAAGGACCTTGATTAAACCTGCCCTCACAGCCTCTTCGACTGCAGTCCGGGCGGTGTCCTCCCTTATCTCATCGTACACTGACTTGGGGATGCAGTATCCTCCCTGTGAGTAGTCGTGGCTGCTGCGGTTGATTCCCGAGGCGTCTAATACGTACTTTAATGTCATAACACAGTTTTATTCTATTAATTTATAGTATGTTGCACATATTTTAGTCAGCATTCGCTATATAGGAAAAATGCACGTAGGTTTGATTCCGGATGGGAACCGTAGGTTCATGGCCAAGAAGCACATAGAGAACCTTCTCATGTCCTATGACATGGGCATAAACAAGTTCTATGACTTCCTGAAGTGGTGCTATGAGCTGAAGGTCAAGGAGGTCACACTGTACGCTCTGTCTCTTGAGAATCTGGTCGCCCGCGACCAGTCGGAGATTGACACGCTATTCAAGGTCTTCATCACACACGCCAAGCGCGGCATGAACGACAAGACGCTGCATGAGAACAAGATTAGGGTGCGTTTCTGCGGTGACAGGGAGGCGCTCGTGGCAGGCAGCAAAGACAGGAAACTCGCCCAGGAGATGCTCGACAGCCTCGCAGCCCTCGAGAAGGCTACAGAGAAATACGACAAGTTCACGCTCAACCTGGCCATCGCATACGGCGGCAGGCAGGAGATAATACACGCGGTCAAGGAGATGGTCGGCAAAAAGCAGGACATCACAGAGGAGAACCTCAAAGGCAACCTGTGGGTGAAGGACGACCCTGAAATCATAATCCGAACGTCTGAGGAGAGGCTCAGCAACTTCCTCCTGTGGCAGTCCGCATACAGTGAAATCTACTTCGTCCCCAAACTCTGGCAGGAATTCGAGAAAAAGGACCTCGAGAAGATACTTGACGACTTCAAGAAGAGGGACCGCAGATACGGCAGGTGAACATGGCTTCTAAGAGACATAAAGAAAAGAAACAATCAGTGGAAGTGCCAGAGGAAGTGTCCGTTGACATCCCATTTTCCGGGCTTGGTGCTGCGATTAGTGAGCCTATACTGATAGCAGCAGCGTTCGGCCTAATCGTATCGGTTCTGAAACTCTCCTCATCCGCCGGCTTCCTGTATGATGTCGCCCCTTATGCGCTTCTCGCCCTGGGTTTGTGGGCTGTCTATGTGATACGCTCAGCGGGCGGTAAAAAGAAGGACTATTGGGCGTACGGTGTCCCGGTGCTGCTGCTGCTGTCAGCCCTCTTCGCATACTACTCGAACAACTACAACTACCCCCTCACCGACGATTACGCGTACTTCGGCGTCATGGTGAACATTTTCACCCTATTCTGGGCTCTCGCATACTACAAGATACTGCCAGTGGAATCGTCCATGATAATCGCACTTTTCATATCAACGCTCCTGATACACATGGTCCCGGCGCTTGCGCCGATACTCTCGAACCTGGACTCGTACTGGCACTACAAGTGGATGCAAGTCTTCTACACCACTGGATACCAGCCTGAATTCGACCCGCTCACCTACCCGATGTACGGGGGTCTCGCTCACCACAATGACCCTGCATTCGTTTCAGCGCGCGATGGCATAACGTTCGGGCTTACGCAGACCGACACGCCGATGCTCATGCAGCAGACTTATTCGTCGCTCGCTCTCATGGGCGCGCCCTTCGGCATCAGCCTGTATGACGTCGCCATGCTTTTCCCGGGGATACTCTCGGCATTCGCGATAGTCGCTATGTACCTCCTCGTCAAGGAGATGTTCGCCGAGATGAAGCCATACAATAAGGTAGCGGCGTTCGCCGCGGCGTTCATATTCATGCTGTCTCCCGCTCTTGCCATGAACGCGACTGCAACCAACTGCGAGGACGACTCTTTCGGAATGTTCCTCATGATAGCATCCCTCTTCCTATTCTTCGCCTCATACCAACGCAGAAGCTTCAAATACGCACTCTACTGCGGCATCGCATTCCTCATGGCGAACCTCGGCTGGGGGGGAAGCTCATACGGCATGCAGACCATAGGCCTATTCGGAATAGCCTACGCGGTGATACAGTTCCTGCGCAACAGGAATGTATTGGAGCACCTGCCGTACATAATAATCCCAGTCGTCTTCTTCAACATCGTCGGCCTCATGGCCCACAAGATGGGCGCAGCCCCGAAGCTAGTGTTGATGGGTAGCATAGAACTTTACGCGGTACTGGGCGCCATCGGTCTTGCATTGATTCTCGAGATGATACGGGTCAAATCCAAGGGCCTCACCTACATCGAGGGCACGACCGTCGAGGCCAAGACAGTCAATGCCATAGAAAAGTATGCCATTGTCCTGGGTTCGATAGCGTTGATAATCGGTGTGGCCAGCCTCATATTCTACAAGACACCAATGGACTGGGTGAACTACCTAGTCCAAATGGTTATGTCCGTTAGCTCCAAGAGCGTCGTTCACCAGACGGTCGCAGAACAGAATCCGATGGCGACGTCATTCAGCGAATTCCTCAGTGAAGGATATAATCGCTATGGTGTGGCGCTCCTGTTCGGCTTGGTCATGCTCCCGGTTCTCGCTTACATGGCCTACACTAGGGGGAGCGTCGGAGCCATGTTCCTGGTGGTGTTCAGCATACAGGGGATGTGGGCTGCATACAACAAGAGTTCGCTCATCTTCGCGGCGAGCGCGGCAATAACCGCATTGGGCGCGACGGTAGGATTATTCTCAGCGGTGAACAAGAAGGACCTCGAAGGCTTGAGGATAATCGGCACAATAATGGTAATCTCAATCCCGGCATTCTATGTCCCGATGTTCGGGCCGACCATGTACCAGAAGTTCCCGGGCTACATACCGATGCACATGGGCCCCACAGCGGACATATACTACTGGTATCCGGCACTCGAATGGCACGCCAACAACACCAGGGGGGGCGACGCGATCATCACATGGTGGGACTACGGCCACTGGTTTACTGCGGTCTCACACAGGCCGGTCCTCATAGACAACCTGCAGGCAGACTACTATGAGATACAGGATGTCGCGCGGTTCTTCGTCAACAAGACGTCGGAGGATGAGGCCTTCGACATAGTCAGACAATACGATGCCGCATACAAGGCCCACAACCAGAGTTGGGGTCTCAATTATGCTACCATAGACTGGACGATGATAGGCAAGGGGAGTGCGCTGCACTTCATAGCAAATGGTGACGTCGATAAACAAATCGCTGCAGACCCGAGCTTCGCCTGGAAGAACTATGGGCAGTGCGGGTTCCTCCCAGACCAGAGCCAGCTTGACGAGAAACTCACCGTACAGTCTGGCGGCTCATTCACGAAGCAGATATCTGTTGTGTTCGGCTGCCAGAATCAGATATTCATAGTGTTCACGATATCCGGCAACAACATAACAGACACCACGGTCTACACGCAATATGGCAACAAGGTACCCTGGAGCACATGGGCCAAAGCCAACGACGTGTCGCTCCTTGGCGTGCAGCCGCTCATCGGCTTAACGGA